>Ga0116229_10003531_pt1 | contig 25759 bp, 15 predicted proteins | sample S1TSphgellanicum_3_FD_87313 | JGI IMG/M metagenome (GOLD analysis project Ga0116229, IMG submission 87313) | Host-associated microbial communities from peat moss isolated from Minnesota, USA - S1T2_Fc - Sphagnum magellanicum MG | ecosystem: Host-associated > Plants > Peat moss > Unclassified... | reverse complement strand
CTCGGGTTGTGACAACCTCTAAGTTAACTATTTTTTTTCATCCTCTAGTGGTGACAACCTCGGGTCACCACTTAGTGTAGTTAGTGGCGTTTTAGTGGGTTTAGATTTTTAGTGGTAGAAGGTTTGAAGGATTCTTCAGCCTTAAAACACATCTTGCTTTCTCTTCCCTCTCTGATCATTTAGACGTGTTTTTGAGTGTCAACAGAATGTTAGAGGTAGCTTGAAAACAGAATGTATAATGCAAAACTTTGTTCATGATTTCCATATTTTTATCTAGTTATACTCAAATGCCCATCCTATTGCCAGCAGCTTCATCAACACAATGTTGTGATTTTAAAAAGCCATAAGCATCACAAAAAAGCAGTGATCCCATCAATATCAAAATGACAAAAGAGGAGACCATCATATTCAGTACACAACAACAACACTATAAATCCATTAACTGAAATCCAATATCTGCAGGTAAGAACTTGATTGGCAATTACTAAAATTTAACAATTATTGTCAAGATGCCCATCAGTTTATGTCATATAAGATTAATTGAATCTGCAAGATGTCTTTTGAATGTGCAACTGGAGTTTAATCAACAAAGAATTGATTATGAAATCCATAAGATCATCCACGAAGTCTAGATTTGTAATTTGCAGCGAATTGTTTCTACGCTCTTGGAAGTACCTATGTAGCTAAGCCCCTTCTATGAAGATCTCATGGTTTCCATGATCGAATTATCTACAGGTTGCCAAGTTGCACTAAGCTGATCAATCCTCTAAGAATATAGAGTTGGGTTCTTTAAAAACTTTTCATTGTGAGAATGACCCCATTTGCATTAAAGATTGGTCACGTTTGCCTAGTTGAAGTCATCAACTTCTTGAACTGATGACAACACATATTCTTGCCGCATGTTTTTGCTTTGCCTTTCATTTCTCAACTCCTTTATACACCAATTAATCCATTAGATTTTACATTTCGGATGAAAGAGAGTTCTTAAAGTGAAGAATATCTTGATAGGATCCTTTGGTCCTCATCATCATCACAACACTTTGTTGATTTGAAAAGAAGGATATGTCAACTCTTAGCTTCCAAGATTCTGCAGGCCCCTCCTCCATAGCTTTAAGGTAGCAAAAGCTCCAGATTTGTGATTTACTTAATGAGATTTCCTAAGTATATTCCTCCTTGTTCCTTAGATTCAATTACTCAAGTGTTTGGATAGTCCATCAGTATCACAATCTATCTATGAAGGAAGTAGTCAGTTTGTTTTGTTACTTTGTTTGTTTGATTGAGATCTCCCAGACCATGGCGCTTCTTGTTGTGTGCTCTTGGTACTATTGGAAAGCCCTCAATGCGAGTAGGGGTGCACCCTGAGTTGGTTTCATAATGTTTCGACCTATGGTGAAGAAATTATTGAATATTGAATTATTTTTTCATTGAAAATTCATTTAAATCAAAACTAAAATATATGGGGAAGTTTGGGCAGACACTTGGTGTTGTTGGAAAGCCCTCAGTAAATACAATGAAGGTGATTTGGAAATTTTTAGACCTAAAGTGTGAGAGATATTGAATTTTGCGTAATTTTTGTCATTGAAAATTCAATTAAATTACAAAAGGTGATTATTGGAAGAAAATAATAGAATAACTAGTTCACACATGAGTTTGAATCAGTGTCACAAATTACATTAAGGTAAACCGGCTGGTAATCGAACATTTAAACATTCAAGGCAAGTCAGTGATTGAACATTTAAGTGTTTAAGGCAAGCCGGATTCAAGGGGAAGGTCCCATTGTTCTTGGTGTCTAAACAAGACTTGAACCCCTCCTATTGACTCATGTGATGCATTAAAAATGGCCAAAAATAGAATAATATCTAGAAAGTTATGGCCCCCCAAAGTAAAGGGGTCAAGAACTCAATAAAACAAAGCACCAAACACTGCAAAAGTTAGTTCCCAAACACCAAAAAAATTCCTTGTATGTTGTTTTGTTATTATTAGAGTTCAAAGATGATTTATAGAACTTCAGTGTCGCAACCTTAGCCTTAGGCTCGCGACCAAGGCAAGGGTTTGCAAGGTTGCAGGCCAAGAAGGAAGCCCAAAAGTGAAGGAAAGTGTGAAGGAATGAACCTTCACACTCCGGTGCCATGCAACATACCATTAAAAAGCTCTCAACGAGGGCTATAACTTTGTTTTAAACTTCATCTTAATCGGAGGTCTACACACAAAGTTATGGGCCCCAAAATTGTGGGAGTCCCAACTTTGGCAATTTTGGGACTCCCACTTGGGAGTCCGGGACAAAAAGTCATTTAGATGTGGGCCTTGTGGAGAGGCATAGAATATACTATAAGGGGAAAGATGGTGGCTTCACCCAAGTCCGGGCCGTGATGAGTCTTGTGAATCCAAGTTTGCCTGTGGCTTATCCTAGCACCAAAAGTGCTTCAATTATGCACTAACCACCTTGTGTTGGTTTTGTGAAGGTCCATTTGAGTAGTTGATGCTTGTCACTCTTCTTAGTCCCATCCCGAAGCTCCAACACACCCCTCTACCCCTCCAAGTGTTACAAGCCAGGGAATGTGCCCTGACTCCTTGCTTTTCCGTTGTTTTCAGTTTGGACTCGCATTTGAGTCCATTAAGGAGCTTGGGGGTGCATCATTTAGGTGGTGTTTTTATAGCATTTTAAATTAAATATTTTAAAATAAATAATAAATAAGAAAGTTATGAGGTAAATAGGAAGGGTCAAAATGAAAAAAAATGAAAAAAACGCATTTTTCAATTCGAAAAAATGCATTTTTTATTGCTCCTTTTTGGCTAGTCCTTTGGATTTGCATTTCAAAGATAATTTGTAGAGCTTGAAAAGGTGTTCTTACAACATTTTAAATCGTTCAAAATGGAAAAGAATTGAGAAAGATTTGTTAAAATGTTTGGTCATAGGTAGGCGATTGGTGATGGGTCAGTTTACCTTACTATCTATTAAAAAAAGTTTGGTTGTTTCTTTCTTTGAAATCTCCTAAACCATTGTGCCTTTTACTATGCTCTTGGTATTATTGGAATGTTTTTTATGTACATTGTTGCTCTTGTTGTTATCATTGTGTGTGTGTGCGTGTGTGGAGGTGGTTTTTTTTTTTTTTTTTTTCCTGTATCTTCCTCCCCTTGTCCTTACTTTCTTCTGCTTTCTCTCGCATGCACAACAACATCGTCATCAACATAGGGAAGGGACCGATTTTCTATTCTAAAATTGGCAAGAATGCTAGAGATTTATTGTCAAAGGATTACACCTATGACCACAAGTTTCTAATTGCCACAACCACACAATTTGGATTGGTAAGTTAGACAAATAAACATCCAAAAAGCTACTCTCATTTGCAATCAAGGTTTTTAGTTTAGGGCTATGTTAATTAATGCATATAAGCATGGCAAGCCCTACAATTTCACCGTCATCAAAACATCAATAGATATCACAACAAGATTTCGATATCATGATGATTTGTATGGATTATCATGAAACATTTGTACCCTTTCACCTAATGATTCCCATTGCATCTATTTTGTTTCATCCAATCTCCTTGATTACAGCTAGTTTGTCCTCACATTTCACATCTTGTCTACCTCATCAACCACGAGCTATTCCTCAATCATTTATATTTACACTAGGGGCCTATCCATCCCATAAGCAACGTCCACGTGTTCCTTGTCCTAGTTGTGTTTGTTTATACGTAGTGGGAATAGGTTTAGCATGTCACCAGACATCATACACCACACACAAGTAATCATCAACTTATGAGGTGTCAATGCCTTTGGCATTACCATCTTCTCCTCTTTTTTTAGCTTGGACATGGATTGCATCATTAGATATCATCGATGCTTTCATCTTGGTTTACCATACCCCTACTCATAACATCATATTCCATATGCTCTTCGTGTGGAGGTTCAGCGTGTTTTGCCCATCCCTTTAACTCAATTGGTTATTGATCCATCTAACATAATAACTTGACATGCATTTTTGTTTTTCCATTCCTAATGTTTATCATTGCCACCATGGGGTGGTGAAAACGACCACCAAGAGACTCACCCATTTGCATTGATACATGGCAAGGAATTGGGAGACATTACAAGAAAAGCATATAATTAGAACACAAGTGTTGGCTTTCCAAAGATCTTCAAAAATGGCATTAAATCCAACTCCATCAACACAATTGTGTCACACACGAACACTTGCTCATGTAGGGGAATATGCTCAAGTAGTGCATGCATTGGAGGCTAACGCACATGCGACCCCATCAACTAAAACCATTGTGGCCCTTTGCCATCTTCATCCATTGGCTAAAGTTGACTTCACCCCTTTGTCGATGTTTTTCATCTAAAGACAAATCTTGATTTGGAGATAGAAGCATTTTTTTTGTTTTGACACATTCATCGCATCTTTCATCTAACGGTCCTTCAAGTATGGTGTATGAGCTTTTGCAACATTGTTTTGTCCCTAATAACTCTTTTAATAACTTTGATCTTTTTTTGAGATATGTGGGCACATCACTTGTGGTCATGTTCCTCCATTAATATCACACCTACTTATTGCATCGTGATTATTGGCTTAGGAAAAACAAATTGGAAATGTTTGACCCATCACAATTAAAGAGGTGATTTATTGGTTAATCACCTTCACACTAGCTATTTAGTTCAAGGATACATTTGCAGAGCATTTTAGTCCACACTAGTCTAGGGTGGCAACATTGGGCGGATGTGAAATAGTGGTTCATGGGGTTAAAGTTATGTTGGATTTACATCCTAAGTGGGTGGTATCACAAATGTATGATCAAAATGTGTTTAATTCAATGTTTCGAACAACCATTTTTAATGAGTTGTAGTCTTATACCAGCATTTTGGATCAACTTTTCCCATTTGTTCGTCAATTTTACACACCCATTTCCACTATATTTTTCAAAGGCTTCTAAACACGGGGATCTCATAGTCATTTCATCTAAGTTTGATATATGACAAGGGGATCCTTTGGGAGGAATGTTATTTGCATTAATTCATTTTTACACTTTCCATCCTACTATAGTAACCCACCCTACTTGTGTTTTCCTTCGTTGGCAAATGATACACATATAGTTGGTCTTGCCTCAAATTTGGTACCTATTTTTTTGCAATTACAAGAGGATATTAGAACATCAAGACTTCTAGTGCAATTGGCAAAGTGTGTAGCCCGGTCTGCATAAGGGTTAGACTAACCTATATACTTCTTCTATGTTTTCTTGCACCCGAATCCGATCTTCGTATTCTAGGTGTTCCAATGGGTTCTTTGCCATTTGTGGAATCCTTCATATCATAGGCACTCCAAGAGGACTTCAACACAATTGCTAGCCTTCCTATGTTTGCAGATCCTCAAACTGTTTTTGCAATGTTTTTGTTTTGTTATGCCAATGGCCAAGCTACTTATAATGCATTATATTTCCATCACTAGGTATTTTGCAAGGTTATATTGAGTTTGATGTTCGTACCATAGTTATGTTAGAGAAGTTATTAAAGTTAAAATCTTTTAACACCATAATGGGTCGTTTGGCTCATCTTCGGGTCACTCTTCTTGCTTTTCAAGGGGGTTAGGCCTTCCTTCAATGGTCTAACATGCTACCCCCACCTTCTTAAGATGTTAGGCTTTGATTACTCTTATAGATTTTTTCGTTTCTAATAGGATGATCACCTTACTCTTCTTGATGTAGTGGCACATGTAGAGACCGGTACTTATCCCTTCTAGGTATAACTATGAAATACTCATGCAACGTTACTTAAGGTTGTCCCATCACATGTCTTGCCTTTCAAGAGTCTAATGGTGCAATCCTATCCTCAAATGCAATCATCTTTGATGGACCAACTACACGAGCATGAATTTATTTCACTTTTAGCAAATGTTACTTAGGATGTTGTGTGAACATGTCTCCATTCATGTGCAGGTCCAACAAACAATAGGGGCTTAGTTATTAGCTCGTCCTAACACCCTTTCATTTTGTTTATCCTCCACCCATTTTTTTATAGCATTTCATATTCATCTCGGTATACCACATTTTATAGTTGCACATCTTTCACAATGTTAGTGTGGTCATACGATCAATGATTTGGGTATGCATTTAGTACGTTGCTCACATGAGAGTGAACGCACTATAACCCATGATATGCTTCAAACACTTCTACATAACTTGTCCGTTTTGTAGTCCTTTTGCACTAGATTTTTTATCAGAACAGACCTCAGACAATTTTGGAACAAGTTTAAAAAAACCAGTCATTTAAAATAGGTAAGTGTTAATAAAACGGAAAAATGTGAGATGACTAAACATTAGCATAGTGCCATAATGGCATGTCTGATATGACTAATTGTGTGACTAAATGCAATGATGTGGCATGTCCATTTTGTCTAATCATGTGAATGAATGTAATGACATGGCATGTTCATTTTGATTAAATATGTGATTAAATATGATTATTTTATAGAATATATATATATATATTCAATTTATCAATTCCCTGGATTATATTCAAATCAAATATTTTTTATTTTTTATTTTTTCAAAAATTAAACCTTGCAATAGGTTCAACCTAAAAAACTTAAGCATTTTAAGATGTGACTTTGAGGGTTAGAGCCCTTAATGATTCTATTCTTTTCAAAATGAGATTAATGACCAAACAATATGGGATTTATTTTTTTAAGGAACAACTTGATCACACGAAGTTTTTAGTTTTTTAGACCTACCACCAAACACTTCATAATAACATTTACAACTTTTTGTACATTGCTTTATTGGTTATAACCATAAAAAAGATTTTGTAGTTTTCCACTTGGCGCATCCAATGGTACAAATAATGTTGAAATCGATGAAGAAATGAGCAAGTTATGCCTTATGAAAGTGAAGAAGGTGATTTGCAAAACTTGAACATATCAATTCAGTTTGTGTTCTTGAGTTTAAACTTTTTGTATGTTGCTCCATTGCTTCTAACATTGAAACAAACTTTGTAGTCCTTTTTTGGGCGCATTCAATGGTACAAAATTGTTGAAATCAATGAAAATTTGAACAAGTTATGCCTTTTGAAAGTGAAAAGGGTGATTTGCAAAAATTGAACATAACAATTCAATTTGTGTTTTTGAATTTAAACTCTTTGTACATTGTTCCATTACCTTTGACATTCAAAAAAAATTTGTAATTCTCCTCTTGGTGCATCCAATATTATAAAAAATCCCCAATTTGTTAAAGAAATGAGAAATATATTCATTGAAAGCGAAGTGGCATGATTCAAGCACAAATTAATGACTTAAAAATTCCATTCCCTTTTTTTGAGTTTTAGTTTTTCGTACATTGTTCCATTTTTTTCATGTTTAAAAAAAAAAATTAATTCTCCTCTTGAGAAATCCAAAGGTGAAAAAAATTCTTAATTTGATAAAGGAATGAGCAAGTTATGTTCATTGAAAGTGAAAGGGCCGATTTGCAAAAATTGACCACATGTTAGTCAAGCTTGCGTTTTTGACTTTAAATTATTTCTACATTTATTTTTATTCTTACACTTTAAAGAAAGTTTTTGAAGCTTAAAATAATGCATTTGGAGCTTTTTAAATCATTGAAAATGGACAAGTAATGAGAAAGATAGGAAATTTGAAAGTGAGGGGGGTCTATATGCTTGTTATTTTTTTTGAATGAAGTCAACCTATGTTAATAATACATGTGTAATCAAAGTGACTGACTTTAGTCACATTTGTACACATGTTAGATAAATGATTGATTTTAGTCATGTATATAGCACTTCGATTACACATGTAAATTAATTGACTAATTTTAGTCACATTGCTAGTAGGTTGATACCTTCAATGTTTATATCTTATTTTCCTTTCATGTGTTTACATTTGCTTTAACATGCCTTGTACTTTTTGTGGATGGATTTCCATCCTTGTTTATATATATATATGGTTTTCATCATTTGATAAATACATGTGCATCTCAGTGATTTTGTAATATTTAAACCTATAGTGCAAGTGTTATTGAATATTAACATGCCTAGATCATCCAACTTTGTGTATTTCTAGAATTGTGTTAGTGTTGGCATATAAGTACCCAAGATTATTTTGGGAGTTTAATTTTTAATTCTAGTGGTTTCTCTTTGCAATTTCTTGGAATTAGCAATTTGCCAAAATTTGAAATGATATTTTCAACAATTGTTATGAATGAGGTTAAATATTCAAATGTTAACATGATTCATATTTTTCTATGGATTCTAATATTTTCATAAAATTCAAATTTGAAATAATCAGTTCACATATTCACTCAAGTGAGAACACATTTTCAAATTGAAGATTTGAAACACAAGTTACAATTATTTGAAAAGTCAAAAGTTATAATCAAAATGACTTTCAATTATTAAATTTTTTGACAAAAAGATCAAATCAGCTCTAATTCAGGAGCTCAATAAATTATTAAAATTTTCTATAAAGACTATAACATATTTATTAAATTTTTTTAATTATAGTTGAAATAAGGAAACTATGAACCCCAAAATGACAAGCTAGTAATTTGACAAGATTCATAACTTAATAATTTTGGAATTCATGCTTGAGAGTCTTGGAAAAAAATAACAATTAAATATACCTTTCACAAGGAACTCCAAAATATATTATTGGAAGGAGAATAGTGAGTCTTTTGATTCCCAAGTCCAACCCTTAACCCTTAATTCACATTTGACCAAACCAGTCCCAGTACAAAAGTTGGACCAACTTTCACAAATGTGCCCCAATGTTATGATTTTTGTCGGAATAGTAAAAATCCAACTTGATAGAGTTGGAGAGGACTTCAAGCTGAATCCTTCAATTTTATTTTGTTTAAATGATTCAAAAATGGAAATCCCGATTGTTGAAAGTTTAGTTTTTTAAATTTTGGGCAGCTTTCAGAATTACAAGTTTTCGGCAGATTGCACCAAGATACCATACTCTATTGACAGTAAAAATTCTCAGGTAAATAGAAGGCATCTATATGAATGTTGTGAAAAAAATAATGTGCAAAACTGAGTTGAAATGAGGAAGAAATGGATAGTCAAACTTGGTCGTGCAATGTAACATCACAAAATCATACAAAATTCATCTTTTTTTGGTAGAAAAAATTCACTAATGTTTGGGACTCTTCTCAATTTTGTTGTGCTTTGTGCACCTTGTATGAGCTGACCCCTCTCACATGTTCCTCAGTTTTGTAACCTGGGTGAAGAGCAAAATTTTGAAAGTGGAGTTGTTAGATGCTACCTGCCAAGAAATCCAAATGGGACATTGTAAACGTGAAAAAATAGTATGACATGTCCTCTATATCATAGGGTTGTCAATTTTTAACCTTCTCCATTGTAGGTAGGAGAAACAATGAAATGATAGACCATATTGGTCCATTGTGATATTTAAAAGTTTTTGTGTCTTATGAATGTGAGTTGTTCGTGTTTAGTTTGGGCACCATTTTGACTCCAAATTATAATAACTACATTCTTTTTTTATTTGTGTAATTTGACATGACCATGAGCTCAACCAAGTCTCATCCTGAAGCTCTCGCACCTTACATTGTGACAACTAGAAAGTGCACTTGAGTTTATATGTTGTTACCAAAATGAAAATAGATAAGGTGTTTTAAGCATGTTATCACACCTAAAAATGTGAAATTAATAGATCTTCAACATTTTGAAATTTTAGTTGTGCTATAACGAACAATTTTTATTTCAACATGTTTATAATAATTTGAATAACACTAATTTGGGTCGAGGTGGATCAAGGTTAAGGTTTCATTAAATTTCTTTTGTATTTATAGTTTACATATTTAATTCTCACCATTGTATCAATGGATTGAAATTTGAACTAAACTTTATAGTTTATTATGGATAAACCCAATCAATTCAAGTTAAGTTTCACTATAATTTGAATTGAAAAGGTGTTCAAATCAATAAAAGTTAAGAAGGTATTGCAAAATATTGTTAACAATTAGCTAAATAATAATTACCAATCTAAATAAACCCATGCTCCTACAAAAAAATTACTGTTTTCCTTCCTTTAATTATTATGGTTTGTGGTCTTCATTGTCATCTTGCAACAAACAATTTAAGGTTTCCTTCTCCTTACTTGTTATTGTGTTCCAAGTATTCTTTGATGTAACTTTGTTCATTGCATCTATATTTACTATTTTGATTAGTGAGAAAAGAATTTGTGGTGAATTTTCACAAATTTTTTACCTCAAGAATTTTTCTTAAAAAAATGTCACAAATTCCCTGGGTTTTAAAAGAAATTTTGTTAATCTTTTGATTTTTTTGGAAAATTTTCACTACTTTTTTTACATTGTTTTTAAGTTTGAGGCAATTTTTCACCAATGTTTTTATAATTTGGTAGTTTTATCCAATGTCTCACCAATTCATGCTCAATTTCTTTTGGTATGATTGTTAATGTGCTACATTAAAAAAACTGGACAAAAAAAAGCATTGACCTTGACCTTTAAAAAAAAAAATCTACACAAACCATTTAATTAATGTTAATATAATTTGCAATGCTAATGTTTGGTATATCACAATATGTGGAATATGATCTAAAGGATTGTAACCATTTTTTAATTGGTATGTTCATTTCAACATACTATTATGGTACATGTCTTGTGATTTTCTCAATTATTACATATCAATTTAATATAATTGTTGTGATTAATTTCATCTTTGTATCCCATATTGGTCTTAATAATAAGCAAAATGTTTGCAACAATCCGAGGTATGAGCATAATGGTTCAAGAACCTCACTCTAGCTAGTCTAATATATGCACTCACGTACTTTTTATTAAGACAACATAAAAAGTTCTATCAACTATGTTGTGAGCCTCGGTCAAATCAGAGACCTATAGTTCTAGAGTAGGATGACAAAGTACAAGTCAACATGCAACAAGAAATAAGAAATTGTACAAAGATTTGACAAAAAAATTGGCAACAATTTTCAAATCCTCCCCAATAGCACATGCATTATTAAATACTAGACCCTAAACTTCCTATGCATACCAAGACATAAAGACATAACTAAAAGTTGGTGTTGCCCAGATATGAATAGGAGTTGTTTTATTAGTTCATCATTGGATAGTTCAATGGGAGAGAGAATCAAACTTGTAGACATGGCAATTTCTGTGAAGATTGCGTGATTGGATTTTTGGGCTTGTGATTGCACTTGCTTGATCTCATGAAGTGTATGCTCTTGATGGTGACTGTCATAGACAAAGGTCATGGAACCTCAAGCACTTCCAAGTCTCAAGAGCACTAGGCATCTTCCCCAAAGAGTGAGTATAGGAGCAGGGTGTTTTCTGGTGAGGATCCCCAGCATTAATAATGGCAACTGTCCTAGATGGGCATTTTAGTCATTTTTATTTCGAAAAATCCCAAAAAATTCCCCAAAAACTCTCAAAATTTTAGTGTTTTTTCATTTTCTGAAAAACAATTCACTAAGTTGTGGAATTTCACCACAAAAAAAACACTGTATAGGAGGATTCATGATGTGATTGAAGACCCTATGTGATAACTAAACAATGTAGTTTATTTAATAGCTTGTCATTGGAGTCAATAGAGAATAGGAATAAAAAGAATTGTTTACTTGCTACAAAAGATTGGAGATGCAAATCCTGCAGAGTTGTTTACTTTAATTGTTGCAAAAGGTTAGGGTATCTCCACCAGCAACAGTATAATGGTACCCTGTTTGAAGTACAACCTTTAAACAGCACCAAACTCAGTTTGGAGTTTTACCTGTAAATATCTGCATTATAAAATGATCTCCAGAAGGGCCATGAAGAGAAAATAACATCCAACTGGAGGATTTGAGATAGAAGGTGGTGCTATTGTAAAAAATCCATCAATTGCAGAGAACTGCATGTCTGAAGCCATGGCTTCTTCCACAGGGACCTACAGTCAACAAAAAAAACTGGAGAAATCAAGTGAACAGGTAACTGCAAGATATGCCTGAACATCGTGATCAAGTCTTCTTTCAACTAGGCAACACATTGGACCAAGAAAGTCCACATAAATGTACTGTAATGCAGCTATCAACTTTTCTCTCTTTTCTTTGATCAAGAGGACAAAGATATTATCACCCCAACAAAATATACTAAAATGGCAGCAACCAAGACTTTATGCAGAAGAGAACAACCATGGTCTAGAAATACTGGATAGGATCCAGTGCAAAGAAACAGAGGCATCTTGCCACAACTCAGATGAGACAAAAAACAATTTGAGAATTCCCAGCACCTTTTAATTCAAAAAAATTGTAATTGCCACAACTCCAATATGGTTGATATGCACAATTGTGAAGCCCATTTCTCCCAGACGGAAAAGTTGTGCTGAGGCATATCTTGATTAGAAGCTGTGAATTGTACGATTACCTTCTTGTTATCTACAGGCGGGTGCAGGACAGGTCAAAGTCATCAGGAGCATGGTTCAAGAGCCAGGTGCTTAGAGTTCTCTTAGCATCTGAACTGTTTATGGAGGTCAGTTCATACATGCTGCACAGATTGAGCACCACTGTCTCATTGAGTGTTGACTGTGGACTGGTTTGGAGACAGTCTTCAAGCACCTGCGTGGCCCCCAACAGCTCACGCGAATACATCAAACACAATGCCTGCCAAATTTGTACCCACAAATAAGCACCTTGTCAGCTCCACAAGTACAACCTTCCCTTGGTCAACACAATCTATATCCAGTTCCAGATCCCTCAATAGATGCTTGAGAGCTTCAGTGGACCTCTATGCAGCAGAATCAATGACTCCTTTGGAACTCTTTGAAGGACACTAATGGATTGCAGCCCTTAGTTGAGTTGTTCAATGGTTATTCTATTTATCATGTGAACAGCTAGAATTCTAGACACCTCCACATACCAATGCACAATTTGTTCTGAACTAATGAGACATATCTATGAAATTGCAGAGAAGTCTCCACATAAAATCAATTTGAAGGTAAGATGACAACAAGTGCAGTCATAACCTTACGAGAGTCACTCACAAAGTATCAGAGCATCACCTTCATCACAAATAGCAGTGACAAGCTGCCATGACTACCAACTGATTGACATTATCACCTCCAGACAGTTAGTGTAGATAAGCATATAACAATCAGCCCAAAATCTGATGGGGAAACCATTTTACCAAATCTGCAGCCTGAGTTTCCATCACACATCCAGAAACAATGGGAAGATTCAATCATGATGTTGGCTAGCATCAAGAGATGTAGTTCACCAAAACTGTCAGTAGAATCCCCATTCAAGCTGCAACAAGCTTGTGAGGGTAAGCTATTGAGATATGTGAATCACATGCAGTCTACACTAAAAGTAAGAACACAGTCTGCTGATAAGGAATTGTGACCTTAAAATAAGATGATCCCCTAAAAGGATAAATAGAAATATCATCATTTCTTTTCTGGTGCACATTAGAGAAGACCCCAGAGCAAACTATTGGTGCCTACTGTGTGCAATCCAGTCCATGCACCCACCTTGTTATTTGCAGACACCGCATCAGTTGGATCTCTACCCAACACAGCATTAAACTCGTCAAATGCCTTTGAATACTGCTTCTCAGCAAAGTGGAGAAGGCCACGATTACGCCCAACCAGATTGATAAGGAGAGTATCAGAAGGTGGATCTGACAGAAGAGCTTCCACCTTGGAAAATGTAAGCTGTGCCCCCTCAATGTCACCAAGCTGGAGCTGGACATAACCAACCTTTGATAGCAAATTTCCATCTGTGGGGGTCCTTGCTAGTAACCGATTTAGCCACTGTAGTGCCACAACAAATTGTTTTTGATGCAAGTGATGACTAACAAGATTGTAGATAACTGCCTCCTTCCGCCTCATCCACACAAGTAGTGGTTTAACCGCTGCTGACACAGTTGTTGCCGTTTCACTGGCTACAAACTCACCAAAGTCCTCCTCTTCCCTACTTGTGCTAACCTCCTCCAAAAACTTCTCATCACCTGCTTCTTCCTTTCCTCCCTCAGGATTTCCTTCCACAAGTTCTACATTGACATCCTTCTCTTCTGCCGGTACATCATTGATTGTGGGGGTATCTGAAGGGGCAAAGACATTTGTGCTACCAGCTGAAGCAGCTTGCAGAGATTCTATCTGATCAGATAAACACAACAGATAGCTTGTGTGAGAAACTGTTTCAAGTCCTGTTCTAGGCCTGCCAAAAAAAGACAGTGTCCTTACAATGGTCAGAAGATGGAGGATTCTCACATGAAGAGGAAGATAGTAAATACAGAAGAATGACTAACCCGAGAGTTGCAATGGGCTAAAAGTGCATAAAGACGCTCCATGGTAGTAGAGGTCTGTCCTGTTCGATGGGGTAGCTCTGCATGCATGCATCTCAATGCAAATGGCACCATTGAACCTGCAATCCCACTGCCTCTGTTCACATGTGGAAAACAAGTTCTACAAGTTTTTCTTTTAAGATGGAGGAGAACCTATACCTAATCCTAACCTATCTTTGTTAGGGTTACAAAAGTACTGGGAGAAAGGGAAGCAAGAAGAAAAACACAGCTTCATCATAAATGGATGCTGACCTGATTTTCCAGGGTACAACAAAGGGTGCTGTTCATATTGGTAATGAGGAGAATCAAGATCACCCAATGCTGCAAGTTCATCTGCAGCAGCACCATAGCTCCGCAATTTCATCAAGGCTAGTAAGTGATAAGTGCCATAGGTGACCTCTTCATCAGGCATAGCCAGGGCCCCACGCTTCTTTGCATCCTTCACCTTCTCCACTAATGTCCGCCAAGCCCCTTGCCTCTGTCACCTTCCAAGTCACAGAGGTAAGCATCTAATCCTACTATGTTGCAAGGAAAGCAAAGAGACAAAGAGAAAAAGGAAACATCAACCAGAAACCCTAATCCAGAGAACTCATGACAAAAATGTTTGCAGGTACAAAAACATTTGCAAGCTTACAAAGGTTAACAAACTATAACAAGCAAGAAGTTGATGCTGAAAAGGTACCGCAAGCTTGCGTAGATGAGTGACATTTGAAGTGGTTTGATAAAGAGAAAGCCCTGAGAATTGGAGCAAATCTGGGTTGTTAGATGGATTCCCAGAGGAGACAACAGCAGGTGAGGTGGTTGAAGCTGAGATCGTTTTGGTGGTGGAGGATGCAGAGGCAGGAGGCTTTTTAGGTGACACCAAAGAAGTAGTCATGGGGATTTCATCATCACTATCAATCAGAGGATCCCCTCCCATAAGGGGATGCCTTACCGCCTCCCCAGATCGACTGGCTTCCTCACTCTGGAACAGACCCCAGGAGGCCATAAAGGAGGGTTTCACTGGCCCCAATGCTGGTGAAGAAGCCGAACGTGAAACCGATGAAGGTGAAGGAGGAGCTGGAGATTGAGCCTCCCGCTGTCCATCATGGGCCAAAAATGGGGCTTCTCTCTGAAAAGATGGAGAATCTGATGGAGAAGGATTCTGAAAGAAGGATCCAAAGTTGTCCCCTGATGAAGCAGGAGGTGAAGGTTGCTCTTCCATACCTCAAACACACATCAAAACTCGCGGCCACCACCAAAAGCTCTAACCCTAAAACTACAAACACTCTTTTCTAGATATACAAACCCCGCCCCAGCCTCACCTGAAGCATGAACTCTAATTAGTGCCAAAAGGATGACAAGAACAGAGACCCGGAGACACAGATCAAACTCGGCCACCCCCAAAACCTCTAACCCTAAAACCTTAAACAACTCTTTCTAGAAACACAAAACCCCGCCCCAGACTCCACCTCAATCACGAACTCAAAATAGATCCAAAAGGATGACAAAGAACAGTGACCTTACTATAGTACCACGGAAGTCTGGGGGAAAAAAAGTCCCTTCGATCTACTCCAAAAGCAAAAAAAAATGCTTCCGAGATGCTTCTGTCTGGCAAAACAAAGAATGCAGAAACAAAACCAAATAGAACTCACTGTGCAAGCTTGAAGATTGACATTTCTTTTGCTGAATCTCGTTGCAACCGAAACTCACATCAAAAGATCCTTCAGCCGACCAAGCTCCCCCACCCCGAAATCACAACACGGTCATCATCATCATCGGAGAGCCAAGAGCTCCGCACGCCGATGTCTTTTAGGGTTTGATACAAGATCCAAACCACAAGAAGATTACTGTACAAGATCCCAAAAAAATCGTTCAAAAGACCTTCGGGCTGTCTTGCTTTCGATCTGCGAGTGCACCACTGATCACAAATCTTCGTAGTTCGAACAACAAGATCGTTGGATCCGTGAAAAAACAAACATTTTCCATTTTCTCTTCGTCGATCGAGACTCGAGACTCGATCGTGCGCTCCTTGAGAGAAACTCGATCACCAAAGTGGATGACTGCATGGACGGAAGGATGAAATGGATGGATGGGTGGATCGGTTTTTGTTGCACCTAAATTTGTATGCAACAAATGGTTCAACTAATTTCCGAAGGCTTTGATTTCTAGAAAATCCAACTTCTCTAATTGGAACTTTGCAAAAGAATTTGGGAGGAAAGTAATGTGGTTCAGCATCATGTAACATTTTTTTTTTTCAAATTTGTGATGTACCCACATTGCCAATGAACCAGAAGAGGAATAAGCCAAATTTGATTACAATTGAAATTAGAAAGTACAAAAATTTAGGAATCTTACTACTGTAGCATCTTTTTCATGTCTGCACTAATTATATTATTTTCAGTTTTGTCGAAATTTTCAAAAAAATTCAGATCTTTATGTTGAAAAACTTGCAGCCAGATTCAAGCTGATGCCTTCCTTACCGATTCCACACTGTTTTTATTAGTCTAAAAACCCAAAGTAGAGCAAATACTTTGAAAGAGCATTTGTGATTTTATTGTATTTAATTATTATATGTCAAAATTTTCAAAATCAAAAACTTGGTGCTGAAACAGAAATTTCAAATTTTATTAATTTTTCAGCATTACTGTGCTGATCCTGAAAAGGTATTACAGTATATTTTGACAAACTAATATAACCTATTAGATTTATCTTTAAAGTCATACCAAGTCCAGCTCTCTTTTATGTCCTATTGGTCCCTTATTTGGTTTTTCATGCCCATTTTGATGATATTCATAAAGCCTCAAAAAGTCGTGATCAAACACAAAATCTTGGCACAAGATTTTCAATGGGGTATAAACACAAATTGCAAATTTCATGGCATATTAGAGTTATCCTAAAAGTCACCCTCTGTTTCACCCCCTTTCTCCTAAACCCTGCTTTCACACCCTATCCCCTCTTTCAATGGTATCAGCAAAGTGAGGAAATTTTATTAAATGTTGGTATGAAATGCATTTAATGCACAAGAGTCGAGAATAATTTTAATAGTTGTATAGGTAGGAGCAGTGAAAATATATGTAGCAGAAGTGCAGGCGCTCAGGAAAAAGGAAACACAGGACGAAACTCAATTTACCACCAAAATTGGTGGAAATTTTATTTTGGTTCCCAGTTATTTCCTTTTGTAAAATTTTCATTCCCAGTTAGGTGCTTGATGTCCTATTATGCCGAAACTGGCCGTTCTTACCCCCTGATCGCCTGACTTTAAGGATAACTCTATTGTATGTGTATTTTCAATTTTTTTATTATGCTAGTTTTCATGATTTTAACATACTAAAAAACTTAAAATACACATATGTTATAGTAATAATAAGTTTAAATTTAAGTTCAATCACAATACATGATAATCAAAGACAAGAAACATGAAGACAATGAACCACTTGGGAGTTTTTGGGTTTATATATTATAACATTTTTATGAAGTCAAATTTGTGAATATGTTCTAATACAATCATAGACTTTTCGCATACCATTTCAACTCCCAAGTGCATAGAGCTAAAAATATTCCACTACAACATCAAAATTGACAAAATACTTACATTGATATCATTTAACAAATCTAAGGGTCATGAATGTGCCACATATGAATTTCATTTAGTTGATGAAAAATGAACATTTATGAAATTTCATCCATGAAGGATGATGTTATCAATATAAATGTTTTGTCAATAATGTATGTTTGAAGCAAATTTTATGTAGCTTAAATTAGGGTGCAATTTTTTGAGGTTTCAAGGTTGGGATTTAAGGTTAATATTTTTATGATATGGGTTGATTTTTTAAGTTTAAGATTAAATATAATAGAGGTTGGGTTTTTAAGTACATGGTTTATGGCTTTGTAAAATGTTGAAAATATAAACCAAATTAAGGGAAAAGGACCACCATTCTCCTCATTCTAATATATTTTGTGAATGGTAATGAAAATCTATCTATGAAAGAAGGTTGTTTGTTTGTTTTTTTTTTGTTTGTAATTATGAGATCCACTAAACCAGGGTGCTTGGAATCACATGCTTGATTCTCTTTGGAAAGCTCTTGAGGAGGAGGGGTGCATCAGCTTGGTTTCATGGCATTTGAACTTGCAATGTAGAAGTTTTTGAATATTGAATGATTTTTTCACTGAAAATTAAATTGAATCATAGCTGAAAATTTCAAAGGAATTGGAATGTGCCTTTGGTGTTCTTAGAAAGATGCTGATGAGAAAAATTTAATGGAATTTATTTGATAAGATTTGAATTCAATATGTGGGAGATATTGATTTTTAAGTGATTACTGCCGCTGAAAATTCAAATAAATTCCAAAAAACCAGCTTTTGAAAGGAAAAATCAGTTGGGGACGTGGTCAAACTTGAAGGCTTGCCATTCAATTCAAGCATGATTTCCTTTCATATTTGGCTGTTTAAAAAATCAATTTTACATTGCAAAACAATGTTCATATGTTGAGTTTCCCTATTTTCTAATGGGTTCACCTTTGGGCTAACAGCACAGGCTATACTAGTCTATCTATGAGTCTATCTATGAAGGAAGGTAGTTTGTTTGTTTTGTTTTGACTTATGACAACCACCAAACCAAGATGCTTCAGATCACATTCTTGGTCTTGTTGATAAGCTCTCTAGGGGAGGGGTGCAAGGGCTTGGTTCCATGGCGATTGGAGTTGCAGTGCAAAAGTTCTTGAATATTCAATGATTTTTTCATTGAAAATTAAATTAAATTGTAGCTGAAAATTTTGAAGGAATTGGAATGTGCCTTTGGAGTTTTTGGAAAAATCTTGATGAGCAGGATTTAATGGAATTTATTTGATAAGATTTGGATTCAGAATGTGGGAGATATTGATTTTTAAGTGAAAATTCAAATAAATTCCAAAAAACCAGGTTTTGGAAGGAAATTTCAGTTAAGGACGTGATCAAATTTGGGCCAACGGCACAGGCCACACTAGTTACATTGAAATGACAAAATTTCATAGGACTCCCAAATATTTTTTCTGAAATTATCAAGTTATGAATCTCATTGTTTTGTGAACATCTAGATCTTACATATGCATTTTGATTCAACAAATCTCAAAGGAAAAGTTACAATCCTTAAAGAGATATTTTCAATGTCATATGTTCACAATCTTCAATTTAAAGTGAGTTGACAACTCAAAATTTCAAGATAATAATAGTTGAGAATTATTTTGACAATTTAATTCTCAACCATTTTCTTGGCCACAACTTTTCTTATAAATCTTAATTTTCTCAATGTAATCACACTAAAATATTTTACACTTCAAGACTTTTATGTAGTTAGGGCTTAATTTGCATAGGATTTTATCCCCCAAAGCTTGTCTTTAATTTGTGATAGATCTAATGCTTCAAATTTTCAAAAATGAAAATGCACTTGGGAGATTTAGGAGTGCATCCATTTGACACCTACATACTTCCATTTCATGTGAGATAGTGTTTTCACTCTTCTGCATCCTAGTGAATTTTGATTTCTTTCTCAATCTAATTCCATGTGAAAACATTTCACTTTTTTCATCTTCCAAAAGAAATTGTTATCCAATCCCTATAGTTAGTCATGTATTCAAATTAAAGTCGTATCATTCTTCATTCTTAAGGTCAATGCTCTAATTAACACAATGAGGTTTTGTTTGAAATCTCATAGTTAATTCCCATGCAATTGAAAAAAAAAAATCGCACAATTTATGTTTTTTATGTATTTGTTACAACCTTAAAAAAAAGGTCATGTGATATTTCATGAACCCCATTATTAGTGTTTACAATGTCATAACTATAATGTGAACCACATTATTATCATTCAAAAGTTTGACTAATTTTATTTTAAACAAAGTTGACGAATTGGAATATGATACATTTTTTAACTTAGGAGCAATGTTAAAACAATAATGATTCTCTTATTTCTTCTTTAATATTGATTTAAAATTGAGTCTCATTTTTATGTAACTTAGGGTTGAGGTTGAAATTTAAAATCTAATTTTGGAATTACAATAAAGGTTTAAAGGTAGGGATTAATGTTATGGATTAGCTTTTTCAAGTTTAATTTTTATGATTAAAATTTTGAGATTTGTAGAATTAAGGTTGGATCTGATTTTTAAAGTCTAAGGTTAAATTTTTATCATTTTCATTTGTATTTTTAATTTTGAATTAAGGTTAAAGTTTAGGGAATGATTCGGTATGGTTTTTAGGATTATCATTTTTAGATTTTTTTTAAGGTTAAGATTTAATGTTTAAGTTTTTTAATGAAAGCTTAAGATTTTCAAATCTATTTTTAAGGCCATGGTTAAAATCAAATGTTTGTTTTAAACCATGTTTAAAATTTAAGGGTTAACTTTTCAAAAATATTTAAGGTTTATAATGGGATTTTTAAGGGTAAGTTTGAAGTCAAATTAAAAAGTTAAAAAATTTTTAAGGTAGATTTTAGTAAGTATGAAACTTAAATTTGCTTTGCAACATAACAAAAGATACTTTTGTTATACCAAATAAGTTGTCAAAATTGACATTTAAACAATGTTTTTTCAACTTTGTTGTATACATGAAACATGACAGCATGACCTTATATGACATTATACACTAACTATGCATTTGTGGATAAATTGCTTTTGGCTCACCCCATATTGAAGAAAATTATCTTTTTAAATCAAATATGTTTAAATCCTCCCAAGGGATTTTGAAGGGTTAATTCATAACTATAGAACCAAAACAAAGTGTTAAAAACCTCTCAAATGAACTATAAAACTCCCAAACAAATGTATATTTCCCATGGTTTTTTAAAGTTTAATTTTAACTATAATTTTTTTTTAAAGTGTCAAAGACCTCCCAAATGAGGTGTAGACCTCCCCTTGGGTTTTGAATAATCAAAATATAACATAAAAACTTTTAAATCAATTGTAAACCTCCCCTTGATTTTTGAAAGGTTCAATCACAAGGACATAATCAAAATAAAACTTCAAAGACTCCTTCCTCTAATGATATGTTAACCTCTTCAAGGGTTTTGAAAACTCCATTGATAATTATGTAATCAAAATCGAATGTCAAGGAGGTTTTCAACATAGCTACAAAGGGTTTAAACATTTGCATCCATAGTTGCAAATCTAAATACAACAAAAGACCCAAAATAATCAAAGTGGATCCAAAAATTACATGGATGAAATTGTTGTCATGTACATTTTTTTCGCTTTTGAAACTTGTCTACTTTTTAATCAAAATTTGCTTCAAAGGAAATGTTAATTGTCAATAATATTACACACTTTGCTTACTCAATGAAGATGCAAAAACATTGAAAGGCCCTTAGGCAAACAAGTTAAAATATATTCAATGACAATGGCATTCACAAGAGATGATAGTAAATAATCTTGGATTTCATAGTTTTCACACTTGTGTTCCAAGCTATTGTGAAATTGTGAGGTACTTGGTAAACCAAGTTCTACAACCCTTAGAAATTCAAGGTCAAATTGTTTAAAGGATTGTGTTAGTCATGCACCAATTAAGGTTTGAAAGCTCTCACATACCTTGCAACAAATTATAGAAAATGACCACAACAAAAGGAAGAATGTTTACCATAAGATAAAGTCATCCGTTCTACAATCATAAAAAACATCTTCATCTTCCTTACACAACACTCATTTCCACCTTTCTTTCTAATCTTCCCTTTGAATTCACACCGAAACAAATCACATAACCCATAAACCAAGCATGAGAACAAAATCACAAAAAAAAATTCTTATATGCAACTCTCACCTTTTTAACTCACACAAAAAGCCAAGCACTCTTAATCCTTTGAACCCACACAAAAATGACATCAAAACATTCAAGCTTGCTTGTGTGAGTTTTGCAATAGGCACCATAACTCAATACAAAACAATTTTGAGCCTAAGTTTAGGTGCAAAATCATTTTACATCCCTCATTCAAGTGTGAACATCACAAAGTGGGGACCCCTTTGTATTAATGTTATTTAAATACTTTCACAATACTTTACAAGATGTCCAAGGTTTAGTGCTTTGTTCGTGTAAAATAAGCATTGAAACAATTTAGATTGTATTGACTTAATTTTGGTATTGTTTCAATGATAATTGATGTAGAACCGTATTTGCATTGTATTTATGTTGTTTGACATGTTGTATTCACGTTATGTCCATATTGTAATGATATTGCATTAGTATTGTGTTTGTATTAGATATGCACTTTTAGTTGTAAATGATACAATGTTGTTACAATATGGTTACAAACTCTATTATTGTATTGATTCAATATTGTATTCATGTTGTCTATATTTTGTATTTATGGTGTACTCATATTTTTTCAACATCGTATTTGTATTGCATGTGCATTGTTGAATGTAAGGGATGCAATGTTGCAACAACATAGCTACAAACTAGATGTTCAATATTGACTCAATGTTTTATTCTTGTTGCTTATGCTATTGTATATATGTTATAGTCATACTTTCCCAACATTGTATTTATATTGCTTGTGTGTTGTTGAAGGTAGGTGATGTAATGTTGCAACAATACAGTTGCAAATTGGATATTCAATAGTAAATCAACGTTGATTCATGTTTATTATGATGTTATAAATGTGTTGTAGGCAACCACAACAAAAACATTTAGAAATTGCATATGCACCATTGGTTGCAAAATATATGATATTGCAACATGCATGTTTACAAACTTTGTGTTGGTATTGATTTAGTAAATGATAATCAATATTGGACAATATTGATAAATAGTGCTACTAGAGAACATTCCACTGACCCATGGCACATCTCATATGGTCAAACAAAAATACAACTCCAATTATGGGATTAAAAAACTTCTTGTAGACAATTTCATGTACATATAAGGTACCTTTGTGATGGTTTAGAACATATTCCACCTTAAGAACAAACAAGAAAAACCTTGGTTCAAACCTCAACTGCAACTTACTTAATAAACTACATGGTTTGTGCACCAGCTACCATTTCATCCAAAAATGAAATTTAGTTTGATTCACAAAATTTCAACATTTGCACAAAGTTGCAATAAAAGAAACTAACTTATATTGCATCATTTTTTGTAGCAAGCTTCAAATATCCAAGGACATGTTAAGAAGCATGCCAATGAAGTTCCAAAACATCAATCCAATGATTATTTTGTTTACTTTGACAAATACACTCAACATGATCAAAACTTTTACTCTAAATCTTGATAATGTTTCATGTAATGAATGCAACATCCTCCCAAGTATAAGATTTTTAATTTATCCAATACCGCCAAATCCACCAACTTTGCTAAGTTGCAAGCTGCATCATCAATCAATCATTCAATAAAATTGTTCAAAAGAAACCAATTAACATGATACACATAATATGTCACCTATTGGTTAGCTACTTTGACTAACTGTCAATAGGTGAAAATACTACATGTGAATCACAAGGAGCAAACCTTCCCAAGGGTATAAGGGGGAAGAATGAATTGAATGCTAAGCAATTTCCATAGACTTGGCTTTTCTACACTTGTGATCTGCAATTCCAACTCCTTACTGATTTCAAGTTGATCATCCACTCTGTGCAATCAAAACACAAATGGTAAGGTCGAGATTCATTATACATTCTCCAAGTAGTAGCTAACCATTGCAAAGTTGAATTCAATACACTTCACAAACCCAACACACAAAAAAAAATCCCCATGGAAAATTTCATCATAAAAGTTAAAATCCTTCCCTTAGGAGGCATTATTTTCTTCATGTGAAATTCAAAAAGGATTAACCAGATCTCATTTTGGGAACCCTTCTTCTTGTTGGTCCTAGCTTGGTTGTGCTCCAACTCAAGTGCTTTCATCTTACTTTTATATGCTGGTGTTTGCTTCACCATGTCCACAATTTGTAGAAACACGATTTCAACATTCCATATATAAGATTTTGCAATGTTGGGGGAGTCCCTAGCCATACGAATTGCATCAGTTCTAAAGCACCTCTAGATCCAAATCCAGCAAATTGAATAGAAAGCATGACAATGTTTTTAACCCCAAACCCGAAATGAAGAATTGAATGGTGTTTACTGTTGCCTGTCCATCACACCTTATTATTTGGTTTTCCCCCACTTAGTTCACAATAAATAGTGAAGTGAAATAGATCCCTTCTATCTAAAATTACAAGTTGAAAAAGGTAGTTACATACATGCCCATACTAGAGGTGTTCGTTCAAGTATTGGAATCTAGATAGAACAATCAATAAACCAACCAAAACCGTTCACAAATCTTGAGATCCAACCAAAGGCATGTATTGTCATTGAGAGAAGGTAGCATGTGAAACACAAAATAGAACCCTTCTTAGTGAAGATCGACAAAGCAGCTGCAACTAGCAGAAAAAAAAATCCAAATTCATTAGAGCAATAATGTTCCCTATTGTCTTAACTTTTGCACTAAGACATCTTACGTCAATCATACATTATCCTTGAAAACTTGGGATATGCAAAGAAATTGCAGAACTTGCAGTGAAACTTTCACACTACTTGGTAATGAAGAGGCCAACATGTTCAGCAACAAACAAAGTTATCTTCTTTGCAACAATCTTGGATTGCAAAAAGTGCAGCTTGACTTGGAACAAAATTATGTCTCACTTGATTACATCAAAAGATGCATCCATGAAGACATTCATTTGTTTGTTAGTACACAACTTCATTAGCTTGCATTTGATTTTACCTCGATAGTACTTTGCCGCCCACAGAAGCTTAGCATGTCATTAGCTGAGAAATAACAACATAAACTCAACAACAGACACCTTGATGCGTAGTGGAAGAAAATGATATATACCTTTGGAAGAGCTAAGAAGACAAGGGCAACATCAGCCTAGCCATGATTGATGAAAGGAATGAAAAGGTACAAGTGACATGCTACCAATGTGGCATGTATCACTACTATGAAGCTTCCACCTTGAACATCCTACTCCAAATTGAAGATTTTACATGAGAATACCATAGTAAATATCCTATCATCAACAAAAAAAAAATGCCCCATGATGAACTGAAATGTGGCTATACAAACTAGGTTAAAAGAAGCCCATGAATGTGTTCAATCCCTTCAAATACATGTTCCATGTTTGTTAAAACCACAAGCATGCATGTGATCAAATCAATGACCTACATCTGAATCTTCAATTTTTGAAAAAACACCTATAATACATAATCCCCAATAAGTGATTTCATGAAGTCTAATAACACAACAAAGCTTTAATATCCAACACACTAGTAGAAATCAGCCAAAATGTAACCATTCAATTTACGACTACATGCAACTTATAGTCGTTTGGGACTAGATTTGAGAATATTTGTAACTACAAGACCAACTTTCAACTATTTTGGTCATTTTCACAACTATGATGCAACTATTAGAAATTTCATCCCATTGGTTACATCAATTTTACATTTATTTTCATCCATTAATAGGTTGATATG
>Ga0116229_10003530_pt1 | contig 25763 bp, 18 predicted proteins | sample S1TSphgellanicum_3_FD_87313 | JGI IMG/M metagenome (GOLD analysis project Ga0116229, IMG submission 87313) | Host-associated microbial communities from peat moss isolated from Minnesota, USA - S1T2_Fc - Sphagnum magellanicum MG | ecosystem: Host-associated > Plants > Peat moss > Unclassified... | reverse complement strand
CTAGCCGCCACTATTCAACCTAACCTAACTACTAGAAGGATGACAATACTATTCATCCATTTGATGAATGTTTAACACATTCATCAACATTGGGAATTAGAAACAAATAGTATTTCTAACACCCTAAACCTATAAACCCTAAATAGGCACTACTCGCTACCATAGCACACTATATGTTATAGCTAACACACATATGGTCATGACACGGCCACCAAAAAAAATATTTCCTAACCCTTTTCAATAGGCAACTAGCTCACTTATATAATTTTCATAAAGGATAAATGATTTGGCGGCCACCAAATCGTTAATAAAGTTTCCACAAATTAGTAATGAACTAATTAATGGTCACCACATCATGTTTTATACCCTTTTCCAAAGCAAATGATATGGTGGTCACTAGATATATAATTACATTGCACTTCAAGGGGATTATTTGTTGCCACCAAATCACAATTATCGATGTGACCTTGGAGATGTAGTGATTTGGCAGCCACTAGATGGTTATTTTCTTCCCTCACATGCATATTGATCTGGCAGCCATTAGATTAATTTGTTCGTGATTTTATGTAGGTAGAAATCTAGTGGCCATTAGGTCATTTCTTTTGCCATTCAACAACTTGAAATTACGATGTGGTGGCCACCACATGGTTAGTTTGCTTAATGTTGGAGGAGGTGACAATCTAATGGGAACCATATCGTTACATGGGTGAATCTTCCTTTTGGTGTTGATCTAATGGCCATGAGAAATTGTGGCATGGGTTAGTTTTTGATGAGGTTATGATCTAATGGCTACTTGATCGTTATGTTTGTGACAAGTGACTTTAATATCAATCTGGTGGCCACCAAATCATTATGTCTTCGAGAAGTGACCCTAGCCACTAGATCATTACATGTGTGAAGAATGCAACTAACGATTTGGCAACCACCATATCATTTTGTCCCTAATTTTGTGTGGATATCCCCCCACAAACGAGCACAGTTAAACCAAAACTCTATTCCATTGACCTTAATCTTAATGCATGAACTTAAACCCTTATTCACCCAATGGTTATTATCTAGAACTTGTGGGAAAAAATTCAGCTCATATTTTAAAATTCAATTTGTAATGATTGATTTTCTATGATATGTTTGCAAACCATTCTTCTTTAAATTCAAAGTTATTTCCCCCTTAAAACTTGTTAAATTGCTTCCAATGTCTTACTTTATTTTATGGTTGGGCATATTAAGTTGTTAAGACTTAAGCCACAATCTGGGATATACTTAAATGTTGCAAAAGATGGTATGTACACTATATTGATACTCCCATTGTTTACTAGTATCTAGCACTTGGGGTAAGGGATGGGGAACTTGTGGGAAGCACTTAAGGTCCTTTCCTGGAACTCAACTTGAATTGCTTGATTTCTTATGTTATGTTTACAAAGTTCGTTCTTCCTTCAATGCATAATTGTTTCCCCCTAGAAATTTGTTCAAATGCTTGCATGGTCTTTTTTGTTATGTGGTTTGTCAAACTAAACTATTTGGACTTAAACCACAATTTGGAAGGTAAATTATTGTAGAGGATGGTATGTACTATATTAATAGCCCAATGTTTATTGTTTAATATTTTGAGTAAGGGATTCATGAGGAACTTGGATTCTGTTTGATAAGTCCTAGAAGTCATTTTTTGTACTTTAATTTGCAACAATTGATTTCCCATGATATGTTTGCAGACTTCATTCTTCTTGAAATTCAAAGCTGAACATCCTAACATCAAAGTAAGGCAAAGGACATTTGAAAATTGAAAGCCTTATTTGAAATAAATTTATGAAAGCATAACACATGTTGTTGCAAATATCACATTGAGGTTGATGAGTTTTGTCTTGGTTGCAATAACTTGAGGGCTATTGATAAGGGCATTCATGATTAGATTAGTTGTTAATGTGATTGTGAACACCTCTATTAGCATGAAGGGGAAGGTGGGGAGGGAGAGTGCTAAGCCTCAAGTAAGTTGTACCTTAGCATCATTAAACTTTCGGAAGAGGTTGTTTGTCCTAAAGGTTTGTTTGATGAGTGGCATCTTAGAGAATGCCTTCTAGGGGAATGTTTGTTGTGTGGTGTTGAAACCTTGGAATTTTGTCCATGTGAAACTGATGTAAATATTGTAGCTCTCATGCAATGGCAATGATATGCTTGATTGTGGTTGGGAAGGACAAGGCAGGGAATGAGAGTGAACGCCTGAAATTAGAGTACATGGAAACCATTCCAAGCATTTTTATAGACTATCTCAAACCTAAACTCGTTGCATTCATAGAACACAATTTTTTTGCTAAATGGCAGGATATACAGTTCAAAAATCTTTTGGCTACCATCCCAATAAATGTTGTTTCAATCATTGATTTTGTTGAAAATTATGGGTTCAAGGTGCAAAATGAAGGTCAATCTATGCATTGGCACATTACTCAGGTGAACATTTTGGTCCACATCACATATAGGTGGTTGGTGCCACTTGTTAATGATATTATCTAGGACCAAGATGAAAATCTAGGGGGGTGGGTGGAGGAACTTCACTTTTACATATTTGATGATATTCAGCATGATTCCTTGTTTATTCAACATTGTTTCATGCTCCAATGGGAACACATGACATCAAGGGACCAAGTTCCGCCCACCACACATTAGGTGTGGTTTGACGAGTGCGTTGCCCAGTTTAAGTATGCCTATCCCTTGTATTTTGTTGCCCAATATCTAGGTTTGATGATCGGGTGTCTAATGATTTGGAATTATTTTGAATCTAGACATGGCAAGGGTGAACATGATGGAATAGGGGCTATAGTCAAATGAACACTCACACAAGAGTAGTTGAATGTTAATGCAAACAATTGTAATGTGCAAAATAAGTTTGTGACTATTTGATAGATGTTATGTAAAATAGGCCTACTTCTTCATATGTCAAGGAGAAAACACCTTTGAAAAGGTTCTTTTAGCACATTGGTATTTTTGTTGTTAAAAGATACATATCTCGGGAGTGTGAAATTGTGAAGGGCAGTAGGAAAATCCACCAGATCCAAGCCCATGGGGATCCTTTGAACCCCATGGTTCGAGATTTGGCATGTTTTTGTGAGTATTGTTTAAATGAGGATTGGGAATTTTGTGTGAATGTGGCCCATATTGAACAGTGGTGACTTGAAACACTACAACCGTCGAATGTAACTTCAGCTCAAAATCTCAATGTCGTTGACGAAGCAGATGTTGGCCAAGAACTTGACTTTGGGTCTAACGGGGAATCTTTAGATGCAACATTAAAAGTAGATGATAATTTTGTGGTGCCTGTTGAGGATGGTAATCATGAGAAAGTAAAGTTTTACAAAATGTGTTGTGAAAGGCTGCCCTTCACCTTGGATGTTGGGGTGGGGTTAATTTTTTGGGATGCAACCTATTCTGCTCGAGAAGTTGTGGTATCATGGAAATACTAGAAGTCTTGGGTCATGTTGAATGATAACCTAGTGGGTTATGCCTATTCACATTTTGTTTGCTGTGCAAAGTTTTCAATGCCATTAGGTTACGCATTAAGTTAAAGGCAACACCCAAGTGTTTACTCTATCAAAAAACACCTTGGAGGCCATAAAAGCTAGCATATGGCATGATTCTGATGAAGAGTAAAGAGGTTTACACTACACAAGTTCATATTTCTAGTAAGTTTCCAAGCTTACATTATAATTATTATAATTTTCCTTGTTGTCCAACTTGCCTAATGTAATCAAACTCCAACCTATAACCAATTTGAAGAAACTTGCCCTTGATTAGCTATCTTGTTGAACAATAGGAACTTGCATTGTAATGATCATTTTCTTATAACTAGTTTTTAATGAAACTTTGGACTATATTTTAAAGTTTTTTGGCAGGATTAGGACAAAGATTGTAGAATTTCCTTGAATATTTAAATAGGTTCATCAATTTGGTGTTTTGGTGTAATTCTATTGATGTAAGAGATTGGCTGACTATGCAGATTCACATCAACTATTTCACCTTCCAACCCTTGCCTTCCTTCCCTTCATTTCAAGATTTGTTTTGACACTTGATTTTGATAATACTCTTAGGACAAAAATTGTAGAATTTCCTTGAATACTTAAATAGGTTCATCAATTTGGTGTTTTGGTGTAATTCTATTGATGTAGGAAATTGGCTGAAAGATATTTAAGTATTCAAGGAAATTCTACAATTTTTGTCCTAAGAGTATTATCAACATCAAGTGTCAAAACAAATCTTGAAATGAAGGGCAAGAAGGCAAGGGTGGAAGGTTAAACTAATTGATGTGAATTTGCATAGAATACTAAAGATAGGCAATGCTTGCACAAGGTTTCCACTAAAATTATCAAGCTAGTTGCAACTCATTCATGGAAAGTTGTTGTTTAAACTAGTAGTTCGCTTAAAAGTTTCAGGGTAAACTTTTGTACTTGGGGATTCCAATTTACAAAATGTGAAGTGGGTGAAATTTGCAATTCAAGTGTAAAGGCCATTACATCTATGAGAGGCCATGAATTTGGTCTATAAGGTCTATTGTGTAAATCATTTTTATTATTTCTGCAAAAGGTAGATACCAATTTATTCTAGGAAAATCTACAATCAAATGGGTCTAAACACATTAATTCTTTTAAGGTGACGTCTGCAAATGTATTCACATTCTCATTGGCAATCTATAGACATCACCTTAATAATTGCCAATGAGATTGTTTTCTTTGCCCCAACAAAGTTAATAATATCAACAAACTTTCAACCTGAAATCCATGTTATGTTGAAGGTTTCATTTTATTACTGAAACCAATGGTGTAGTTGATGGGGGTGCAAGGGGCATCACGAATTTGAACTTGATGGAGTGAAACAAGCTTTGGATTATCATCAAGAAATTAATTGATCTTATAGTATGTCCCTAAGACATAGTCATATTTGCAATTTATTTATTTATTTCCAATTTGAACAATTACCAAGTGATGAGGAACCAAACAATGACAATTATACCAAAGTTCAATATGGCTAGAATTTTTTTGATGGGTGTTCTTGTTTTAGAGGTAATGAAATGAATATATGGATAGGGGCAATGGTTTAATCTACAAGGTTACAATCATGTTGTGACCATCTATTATCACTCCAAAGCTAATTCATTTTATATAAGTGATTGTTTCCATACTTTTAAACTAGTGCTATTTGTGTATTCCTAGGTTTACAATTAGCTTTAATATGTACTGAATCTCAACATTGGAGATGAGTACCTTACCTTCAAAACTTGTCTCAAGTTGGATCTAAATATTTCTAGACATAACAAATTACGTGGGATCATATTCCAAGTAACACTTCTTTTTCCATGTCTTCCTATTTTTTAAAACTTGCAATAATATATTTAATCTTGTAACCAATTTAATGAAACTTGCCCTTCCTATGTGAGCCATACCAACACAACCATGTGTGGTAGTCTCAATTTTTAACAGTTGCATCAGGGATATTTGAATGTGGTAAGGTTATTAAGGGTTTTTAGTAACTTCATGGTAGAATAAGGAATGATGAATGCACATGGTTACGTGGGGGGTTGTTTTCTTTTCCGAAATACAATATTAATGAATAAGGTGTTGGGTTAGTTTTTTTCTTCAATAAAAAGCTGGTAACCATAGTTTTAAAACCTTAGTTGCGTAATTAGGGGTGAAAAATCTCTAGAGGGTTGGGGGTAAAAGCAAACACCAAAATTCGTGATGTTTAACAAAACATTGGTCTTATTTTAGTACTTAATGAGTACCATTGAGATTCCTGAAATAGTTGAAGGGGTGTCAATGAAAGGTCCAATAAAGATAGAACAATCTTCAAGCCTTATGAACATAAGATTAATTCGAAACAACTTAACGATTAAATAAATAGTGTGATAGGGTGGTAATGGTAACATGAGTTTCATAATGAATGAAACATTTATTTAGATTATGGATAAGCTCAGCGAGGAGCTGTAATTACATGTTGAGTCTTGGGCTATGCCATAGTTCGTATCTACAGGAAATATAAGATGTGTCAAATGGTGCAAACTAGGTAGTCTGATGCGCCCCCAAGTTCCTTGTTAGACCCAAAAAAGGTCCAACTATGTTAAAAAGCAGAAATAGTTGGAAATTGGTGCCGTTCTCAGCTTCCAGCACTAAACGGGGTGAGAAGGGCATGCTGAAAGCTCTAGGATTAGACTAGGAAGAAGGACAAGCTACTTAGTTATTCGATACTGCGTCCAATCCAACCAACAAGTTGGTTAGAACTCATTCTGCACACTTTTGGTGTTGGGACAAGCCATGGGCAACCTTGGACTCACTGGACTCACTTGACTCAGCACGACCCGGACTCGAGGGAAGCCACCAGCTTCCCCCATATAGTATTCTTTGCGTCTCTCCATTGCACTTGCATCCGAATGGCACTTTTTCCCAGGACTCCCAAGGTGGAGTCCCGAAATTGTCCCGATTTGGACTCCTGGGACTTTGGGCGTTCATAACTTCTCGCTCCAACCTATGATTGGGACAACGTCTCAAGCAAACTTGTAGCTCTCCTTGAGAGCTTTCCAACGGTGTGTCGCACTCCACCTGCACACACCAGGATCGGGTCAATTCTTGACTTTTAGTGGTTGGGAGTCAAATTGTCAGTTTGACTTTCGGCACTTCTTTCACCCATAACTTGTGGTGCAGATGTCCAAATGGCTCATGCAAGGCCATTTTAGACATCTACACTCTAAGACCTTTCCAATGGTATAAAAAACACTTCAATACAAGGTGTTTTGACCCCTACAATCGCGTTCTAATTTTTTGGGAGTCCCGGAGGACTCCCAAGTCTCATTTTCGGGAGTGTGAGTGGCGACCTCACACTTCCCTCAAAGTGGGGTTGCGACACTCTCCCCCACTAAAAGAAGAGGTTAATGTCCTCATTGACATTTAGAAATTTCCTTTCGCAATTATAATCACTTTCTTTGGATCCTTGGCCATCAAATGCCGACTTTTGCAACAGGACCTTGCCTCAAGCTAACTTAGGCGTCCCCAAGTTTCCAACATTTTCTTGGCAAGTCCAAGGGCATCTCATAGAAAACCCTTAACTCTTACTCCGTCAAAAGACTAAGTTAGCCTAATTGACGGAGCCTTCATTTGGGAGGCCATTCTTTTAACATTCCCCTCATGAGGACTCAAGTCAAGTCTAATCTTGACCTAAGCTATTGACACGACTCCTTTCCCAACCTTATGCCTTGATCACAACAATCAAGCCTTGACTAAAGGTTTTGCTTATCAAGTACGAGAAGCGACACTTAGGTTTTGCCAAAACCTAAGTCCAAACTACACGATTAAAATACGCAAATGGGGTCATGACTTCCCGCGTTGGCCGCCACTACCAACCAACCCTTTTGGGATGCACTTAAGGCTTGTGCATGTCCCCGCAAGCTCACCTTGCTTGCCTCCTCTTTTGGGGCCAAGTTTCCCTTAACCCCAAAATAGGAGTCTGATTTTGATTTGAGCCTTCGCAAGGTAGTTCCATTTGTCCAATGCCATTTGACAACCCTACTTGCCTTCATGCAAAAATTCTCGTGATACAATCTCTTTGAAATTTTTAGCCCTTTTATTTCACTTGCAACTTGATGTGGTACATTTTATGTGACACTCTGCCCCATTAAAAGAAAGGTGATGTCCTCATCACGTTCTACGTCTCTTCTTTGCCGGTCTAGTGTGGAATTCTTCTATGGCTTCTTGGGCATGTTCCATGTCGGATTCATTCACCCAAGATGCCTCTATTGGATGGTATCCTTTCCACTTCACTAAGTATTCCCGCTCTTGTCCTTTTAGTTGCCTTGACTTGAGCATGGCCTCCACCTCAAACTCTGATTCATTATGAATCAAAGCTGGTGGGGGCCTTGAGTTGTGCTCTCGATTAAGCCTTGAAGCATCACGGGAGACCGGCTTCAAAAGAGACACATGATATGTGGGATGAACTCTAAGGTTTTCCGATAGTTCTAACATGTTCTAAGATTGTGTTTACATCATTTTTAGTCCTCAATCCTAGGACCAGAGGACTAAACAAATGCTTGAATTGAACATTAAAAATGACGTAAACATTGTAGAGTACAAAATTCAAGGTCTAAAACAAAAATAAAATACGTTCAAAATTTGAAAACCAACTTGCCTCCTTTCTTGAAGGAAATGTGTGACATGTGTTTCCCAATTTTGGATTCCCATTCGACGATGGAGGACATTTTTCTTGTTGGGGCTAACCCTTGTTTTTTCAAAGTACCATACTAACAAGGGCTTGGACATCCTTTACTAATGCATCTTTTTAAACTCTCCTATGCCCCTTAGCCCATTGTTCTCCTTCTTCTTTTGCATCTAACAATTGCCTCCAATGGAAAGCCCTTTTAAGCACTCTCCTTTTGAGGCCCACATGACTCCTAACAACTCTTAAATGATGTAGAGATGACAATAGCCTTTACAACATTCCAAACTACATATATGTCCTTTCCTACACCATACTTCAAACCCTTCCAAGCAAGAGCAAGGCTATTGCAAACATCCTCACATTGTAATAATTTTTCATGCTTCACAACATAATTTAGCATCCCCAATTGCAACATTGATAGTGCTAACAACTTTTCAAACATTAACATTTGAAAATTTGCACCTTTAACACTCGTAGAACAAAGTAGATCCAGCCCAATTTTTTTTGCACACATTGTCGCAGCTTTATCAACATTTGTAACACACCTAGATGCACCTTCACTCACCTCTACATTTTGGATTTGTAATTGGACTAGTTTTTTTTTCTTTAAAGATTGTCCTAATTTGATGCCTTTAGATGGTATTCCTTGATCTCTGCACAAACTTTTGCATGGCTTGACGTGTTAAGTGCACTAAACATTCTATGGACCCTTGCCCTGAGAACATTCTAACATGCCTATTAACCATGAGATCATATGAAAAACTAAAATATGCAACATCAAATCATAAGGCCATAAAGGAGCTCACATAAATGTAATATTGAAAAAATTCTACAACATTTGTGACAACACATGTTTGAAACTTACCTCATACCTGCACAATGTTGGTAAACATAATAAACCAAGACTCCATGAAACCCTAACAACAAACTCGGAGGCATGCAAGTGGAATGCTATAGTCAAAGGTCATAAGCATGAAAATTTTGATAGGTTTGTAACATTGGCAAGCATCTTACATCTTCACAAACCTTGAAACATCGTAATTTCACAAGAACCCAACTAAAAACGAATGATCTATGTAGGCAATTGCCATCGCCAAGCTTTGAAGCAAGCAAACACGAAAAATGAGGAAATGAGAGAGACAAAATAATCCAATGGTCAAGATTATGATATTGAAATCAATGGCCTACATCACCATTGAATGACGAATGTAATATGAAAAGAAATCATATTAACGACTTACATTGCATCAAAATTGAATGACTACGATGTAATCTAAGAAGAAACCAGAATGGTTAGGATTGTATCTAAAAATCAATCATGCATATTTCATCACCAACCAACTATTTAGATTAAGGAGAAAAAATCATGAATGGTAAAAACAAGCGAGAAACTTGCAAGGGGCAGTTTGGACGATTATTTCATGGACTATTCATTTTACATCAAGAATGTTATTTTGAAAAGTTAAACCCTTTGAGGAGGGGGTGAATGAACACAATCATTTACATTTTTCATCATAAATTCCTGCACATGTCACCAGCACTTGGGCTACCAATTCTACACCTAATGAACATAAAGGACATTGAAAATTGTCCAAAATAGGGATCCTTTTCCTTGCAACCCTCAAAAGGACTTTTTCCCCCCCTTGAAGTTTGGTCAATTTTTTTTGTTTCATCTAGTCCACTTAATAAACATGTATAATCATAAATTTAAGCATGTATTTATTGTGAAAAAAAATTGAAGCCCATTGGAGAAACTAATACATTCTTTTTGAATCCTTTTAAGGAAAACATTAAGTTAAGACAAGGATTCTAAACAACTTTAAGGACTCAAGAAGAATCTTATGTAAGATTCAATTTATGATTTCATTTTTTTTTTGGTTAATATTTCAATGCTTTACTTATTGGAACAAAACAACACACCATAATTGTGATATGCTAAATACTATGAATATTCAAAAAAAGTCCTTTGAAGTATTTTTTTGGTTAGACATTCCTTTTGTGAACCTTGATTATGACTGAGCCTTGTGGTAAAACAGGTCATACTCTTGAAACCTGTCATAACTAAAAAAAGAGAAGTACCAATTATACCAACCACCAAAGTCAAGTCTATAAAAACTATAGTAGATACAAAAACACATGTAAAATTGGTTAGAATATTTATTTGATACCCTTGTATAATATGTTTCAATGTTGATAATTGAACACTAGATTGTCCAAAGAAGACTAAAGTGTATAACATGTTTAGAATTATTAAACCTATTAGCTCTACCGCTATAACAACACCTAAACTGTCTAAAACTAACAATGTACTAGTCGATGTGGTAGTTGTTATCACTAATCATAGTCAACAACCAAAACAATAGGTGTTGAAGAAAGGGAACCGGTTAAAAGGGTGCAATCACAATCAAATGAGCCAAAAAAAACATTGGGCAACCACCAAAACTTTATAAAAACTGTAATTTGTTAGATATATTTTTGTAGTGCCACTTTAATGCCATGTTAATCATGGAATGTAGTGTTAAATGACTAATATGAATGTTGAAAAATTCAAAAAATAATAATGTGGGTTTTGGTTTTAATAAAAGACCTTTGAACTTGAAAAAAATTGCATCAAAAGCGATCAATTTTGTAAATTACTAAGTTAAAGACTCTCTTTATAAAGGAATTTTGATGAAAAAACAATTGAAATGATGTTAATTGATTATCCACACTTAGAAAGCACACACAATTTGAAAATTTTAAAAACTAAAAAATCAATAGAACAAAAAATTAAAATTTCAAGAGTCTTTTACCACATGTAAATGGGTGTAATGTATATGACATCTAAAACAAAATTGTAGTTTATGAAACAATTAAATAAAAATTAAATAATTATCATTTTTTTCATACAATTTGAAATTAAAATAAAATTTCAAAACGAAATGTAAAATTTGGTAGAATTTGTACACTTTTTATAAAAAATTATTTATTCATGAAAAGTTAATACAAAAAGTGTGATGTATTGAAAAAATTATATGTATTTTTAATAATATATTACAAAAGATTTCATCCCAAAAGTCCTTTTTATGATAAAGTGAAAATGATCACAAAATTGACTATAGTCCTTGAGTCCTCTGTCACCATTGGCTTGTTTGATTGTGATAACACCCAAAACCAAAGGAGCCAAGGATTGGCGACAAAAAGAATATTTACAAGATTCATTTATCAAAATCGTAAAACAACTACAATGTGTTGAAAATGACAAAATGCCCATTACAACCACTGAGGAATCATTACAAAGTAATTGGGCTGGACTACTTAGTAATTCCACTACAACTCAACCAGTTGAAATAATCGAACTAATGAGGTAAATCAACAACCTATGACCTCATAACAAGTTACAATAGAGAAGACTTTGGAAAAAAATCTTAAGGATATCAATAAACAAGTCTTGGAGACCAAGTATACACTAAACTCGGGACAATTGTTGTGGGTAATACCTAATATTAAATGCTACATTCTTAACCCAGTACCATCAAAACTTGTTGTACAAGAACCGGTGGTTGCTTCAATAGCCATTAATCATTAGATGGCAATGATATAGGTTTAAATTTAAATTTTTTTTATAGAAGATGTACTTTTCAATGGTGGTTTTGGAGTTAATATCATTATTGAAAAGTTAAGAGTGTAGTTATGTTTATCAAAACCAAACCCAACGCCCTATAACTTACACATGGCCGATCAAACCATTGTTAAACCTTTAGGTTTGAAGAAAGATCTTAAAATATTTGTCCATGGAATTCCTTATATAATATCTATTACTTTGATACAAAGTAGTGCGTTAGATTATAGTTATTATATGTTATTAAGTCATCCTTGGCTAAAAGATGTTAAAATGTTTCATGATCAGGGCAACAACACTATACCCATCATCGTACAAAAACCCAGTACAGTCAAAACTATATTTGTTACCAAGAAACTTGGGGCACCAACCAAGTAGCCAGAGGTGTTAGTTTGTTAAGATTTCCATTTAGGAATATCTAACAAAAAAAAAGACTTAATGTTTGCTACAGATTCAAAATTGTTTTCAATAAGAACCATAGATGTCCTTACATCAATTAAATTAAAGTACTTATTAGTTAGATTTCATTAACATGTTTGAACTTAGTTGAACATGTATTTATACATGTTCAACTTGTATTTGTATCACCTATTTAGTCTGATACACATGTTGAACCAATATATGTACTACATGTTTAGATAGCCATACCTCATGACACTTTCAAAAAACATTTATCAAAGATTTTCTTTCAACTTGAAGTTGGAAAGATGGCAATTGATGAGACACTTACTTGAGAACGAATTATTATTTTTTGCATTGTTGGTTAGACTATCATAAAGGAAGAACAATCGACGAAGATTAACTTGGGTTTTGAACAAAACTTGCAACATGTTAAAATTAACATTGATCTGGAATGTGTTGTCAGTTTCTAATTGGTTGAATTGTTGAAGGAGTCCAAAGACATTTTTGTGTGGATTTATAAGGACTTGAAGGGCATACCACTAGAGATAGTTCAACATTGAATTAAACTAGACACATCAATACCACTTGCTCATCAAGCAAGATACCAATTGAATCTTAAATATGTAACCACTATCAGACATGATATCGACAAATTGCTTGTTGCAAGTTTTATTAAACATGTTGAAGAGGCTACTTGGCTATCACCTATAGTTGTAATACCTGAGAAAAATGGGAAACCACAAAATTGTGAAGATTTTAGAAAGTTTAATGCTACTACTAAGAAAGATCCATACCCATTACCTTTTACTAATGAGGTTATTAACATTGTAGCCGGACATGAAGTTTACACATTTTTAAGTGGTTTTTCTAGATACCATCAAACTTCCATAGCAGTAAAGGACCAATACAAGAGCGTGTTTGTTACTGATTGGGGAGCTTTTGTATGGGTTGATTAGCCTTTTGGGGTCAAAAATGGACCACCAACCCATCAAAGGGCATTCATTAAAGCTTTTCATTAATACATTGATGTATTCCTGAAGATATTTTTAGATGATTTTATTATTTTCAATGACCTATCCACCCATTTAGAAAAAATTAAGAAGTGTTTTATAAAATTTAGAGAATATGGCATTAGTCTGAATCCAGAGAAATGTACATTCATGGTATGTTCTAAAACTATTATAGGATTTATAGTTTACAAAGAAGGAAAGACACCTAACCCTAAAGAAAATAGAGGATCTAATCAAAATGCCAATGCCCAAAACACCTCAAGAGATCCAAGTGTTCAATGGAATGGCATAATTTTACAGATGTTTCATCATAAATTTGCTTCTTTCATGGCATCAATTACCAAGTTATTCAAGAAAACTAAAGTATTTGAATGGATTGTTGAATGTTAGCTCACTTGGGAATACATCAATAACTAGTACATTCAAGCTCCTATACTTATCACTCCTAATTGGGAACTAGAATTTCATGTTCATATTGATGCATTTCAGTTAATAGTAGGGGCAATATTAACCTAAAACCCAATAAGTAAAATAGATAAACTTGTTATGTATTCATCAAGACCGTTCAATTTTGTTGAGAGAAATTATACTATAGAAATAAAGGCTTTAGCTATGTTCTATGCTTTACACAAATTTAAGCATTACATGTTAGGCAATAGGTTCACATTTTATGTAGACCATATGGTTTTAATGTATTTAGTTAACAAGCCACATGATTCTAGTAGGTTAGTTAGATGGCTTTTACTATTCATGGAGTATGATTTCAATATTGGTTATAAACCTAGTAGATCTCACCTAATGGCAGATGCATTGAATAGGTTACCCAACTGGTCTGAATTTTTTTAATTACCTAATCAAACCTATGATGCTCACATATTCACATTACAACCTAAATGACTACAAAGTGTTTATGAGTACATGTGAAAGGGAGTGATACCAAAGAGGTTTACTATATCATAAAGACTAGGATTCATCCACACAACGCCAATCATCGTTGATATGACAAGCTTCACATGGCTTAACTCATATGCACTTTTCCTTTTGTTTAAATGTTCTTGTCCACCTATTTTTATAAACATTCCACACCATTTTCCATTGCAATTAAGGACAATCAATCTATTTTGTGGAATTAAAGGCTTGCTTCCACATTTTTATGCTGGTAGAATATTCATTTATTTTTCATATGGCTTATCAAGATCAAATACATGCCATTATGGTTTCCCAAATCTCAATAAACTACATTCCACATTAATCTCTAGTTTTTCGTTTGTGTTTCATACCCATTATGTTTATGCATTTCAAATATTGTTGGTAAGGTTGTTGAAATTATTCGTTATGTTCTGAATGTTTTTAATACCCACATATACATGTTTTTTCTGACTTTCATAATTTGTAGCACATTCCATGAAAAGACATATTCATTGGATATAATAACCCTCCCTGGTTTAGTCTTTCAAAGTTGAACTTGTCATCAGAAAAATTCACCCACGAAGTTTTCACTTTCATTTCTTTATGTGTTGTTTAATTCCTTGTTTTGGTCTATGCCATCTCATATTCGTCATTGCTTGTGGCATCCTCTTAACCATTCGAGTTTGCACGTTGCAATTGAATTGTATTCCATTGTTTGCATTCTTGTTCCTTTATTTGGCTTTCCATTTTCTTAGTTCTATTGTTGTGCTCTTGGAAATATGGCAACATTTCATGTTGCTATTTGTTTGAACCTCAACATCATGGTCAAAATTTAGGGACGACCTCTATCTCTTAACATTGTTTGTGCGCTATGTTTACTTTTTAGCCCAAGTTTTTTACATATATCCCATTACGAGAATTTGTGTCCATGGAGACTAGACTGGCATGCAACTAGATTGTCATGGAAACTATTATGCAACTAGGGTACAATTATAGTATGGAAATATAATTGATTAATAATTAAAATGCCACATCATAATATTTCATAATTGTAATTTAATTGCACATTAATTGCAACTTGGACTCTATATGAGCGTATCTATACAAAATATATATGGTTATAGTCAATCAAGTTTGACCATGATCACAAGTTGTAGTGAATTGGTTAATTTCAATTGTGTTACAACTGGTGTAGTTTTAGTGTTAAGTGAGCAACTACTTTGTAATTCGCGTGTAGCATTAATGCGTACGATCATGCCACATGTACGATTAGGTCAAGGTCCATAACATTTGGAATTTGCAACTTGTTTACAACTAAGAATCAACTATATTGACTAGGTTCATAACTAAGTTACAACGAAATGTGCCACTATGGTTTCACTACATAATTACTATTTGTCCACTATTTTGGAACTAAAGTGTTCAACTCATTTAAAATTAGTTGTCAACCATGTGGCAATTCATACTATTAAAAGATTTACAAATTGTCCAATTCATTGAAAGTGTAAATGCAAGCCGTCAATTGGATTGGAATGGAATATTAAAATGTTTATGAGTATGTAAATATAAATATCATTACTTATACACTTCAATTCTTTATAGACTATATTATTAAATGCTTCATTGATACGAGCTAATTCCTTTATTCAATTAATTAATTACATTAATTGATTTTCATAATTATTTAAATAACTAATTATTTATTATTTCAAAATGAATTATTTGTTACTAGTTTTAAATTAGCAATTAATATGTAATATACTTATTACCATGAACTAATTAAATAAATTAAATAATAAACTATTCATATGAATTCATTAATCAATTTTGATGATAATAAATAATCATTAATAAATAATTGATGATTTAATAGCTAATTATTTGAACTCAATAATTAATTGTATAAATTTAATTAATTAATTAAAATAATTATAGATAATAAGCTTTGTTAATGTAACCAAATAATTATTGATTTTTTTAAAAATTTCATATCATCACTTATCAACATAATTAATTATGTAATAGTTACTTAAAAAATTAATCATCTAATATTTATTTATATAATTAATTATTTGAATCAATCACTTAACTGATTATTTGAATTATATTCATTAATTAACATATTCAATCTAGGATAATTAATTATCCTAGATTTAATTCAAATGATTAAATTCCAAATAATTTTGTGAGATGATTAATTATAAATTTCAAATTAATTATAAAATTACAATAAAATAGAAAACATTTAGGAATTATTTTTTATAGTTATAATTCAATTACAACTAGGTTGCAATGTTAATTATAACCCATATGCTTTGTCTTCAATATTTCATTTCACAAACTATATTAAGGAGGTGTCTCCTCTTACATTCTCACATTAAAATACATGTGCCATGTTGGAATGAACCTATAAAAGTTTAACCGTAAAGGCAAAACACATAACAAATTAAAAAACTTATGTGGCTACTTTTTTGTTCACCTATTTTTTTAATATGAAACCTTCCTACTTACCTACTTACTTACCTAAATAAGTAGGTCCTACTTTTCTACCTACCTAGATAGTAAATAAGTAGTTAGGTAAGTAGGTAGGTTGGAGTTATATCGACTTACTTACCTATGGCTATGTATTAACCTACCTTGGTACATATATATTAATTTCAAATTTTTAATTAATATGCCACATGTTAAATTTTGATTGTGCCACATGTCATAATCCAAGACCATCTAAAACGAATAATCATAATGGACAATGGATATCAATATTTCAAAAAAATCATGAAAAATCTTCATAGTGTCGGATGTTATATTTTGATGGATGGATGAAAAATGACGTCAACATGACATTATGATTGCAGTCATAGGGGAATTGCATAGTAGTTGAAAATGAGTTATTGCGACAAAGTTGTAATTAAGTTGTATTGAGTTGTCGTGATCCTAGCTTTACGCTTGCGACCAAAGCAAAGGCTTGCAAAGGTGTGGGCTAAAAGTGAAGCTTAGGAGTCACATTTCATGCTCCTAGGAATGTAAGAGGGTGTGAGGGAATGAACCCACACATTCCAAAGTGGGCTCCCACTCTGGGAGTTAGAGTCCCAATGGACTTTTGAATCGTCAGAAAATGATTGCAAGGGTCAAAACTCATTGGATTGAAAAGTTTTTTATACCATTGAAGATTTCTTAAAGTTTAGATATCTAAAATGGGCTCACACGTCCCATTTGAGTACTTAAAACAAAGTTATGGGCAAAAGAAGGGCTGGGAGTCAAAATGCCAATTTGACTCCCGACCTCTTAAAGTTGGGAATTGATCTAATTTACTTGCTTGCATGTGGCCTGTCACATATCATTGGTAAGATCTCAAACAGGGCTATAACTTTTCTTTACACCTCACCTCAATCGGAGGTTTGCAAAAAAAAGTTATAGGCCTCCAAAGTTGTAGAAGTCACAATTTTGGGAATTTTAGGACTCCGAAGTTGGGAGTCCCAAGACAAAATGACATTTGGATGTAGCCCCCGTGGTTAATCATAAAAAATACTATAAGGGGGAAGGTTATGGCTTCCCCCAAGTCTAAGTTGTGATGACTCTTGTGAATATGTGACGCACTCCCAACTCTTGGAAAGACTCAAATGTGAGTCCAAGTAAAAGACAACGGAAGAGGGAAGAGTCGGGGCACGCTCCCTAGCTCACAACACTTTGAAGGGTAGAAGGGCGTGTTGGAGCTCCAGGATGGGACTAGGAAGAATTGACAAGCTTCACTCACTCACACGGGCCTGCACACAACCCACACAAAGTGGTTAGTGCATAGTTGGAGCACCTTTGGTGCTAAGATGAGCCACGAGCAACACGGACACACTAGACTCACCAGGGCCCGGACTTGGGGGAAGCCACCACCTTCTCCCTTATAGTATACTCTGTGCCTGGCCACGAAGCCCACATCCAAATGGCTTTTCTCTCCTAGCACTCCCGAGTGGGAGTCCCGAAATCACGCCAGTTGGGACTCTCGTGACTTTGGAGCCACATAACTTTGTGAGAAGACCTCAGATCGAGATGCGATCTAAAGCAAAGTTGTAGCTATCGTCAAAATCTTTCCAAGGGTATATGGTACGCCCTCTGCAACTAAGTAAACCAGGTCGATTCCCGACTTTTTCCGGTCGGGAGTCAAATTGGCAGTTTGAGTCCCGGCCCTTCTTTTGGCCATAACTTGTGTTTTAGATGTTCAAATGAACAATAAGAGCCCATTTTAGACATCTAAGATCCAAGAACTTTCCAATGATATAAAGAATGCCACAATCCATTGAGTTTTGACCTCTGAAATCGCTCTATGAAGTTATGGGAGTCCACCGGGTCTCCATCTCCCAAAGTGGGAGTTGCCTTGGGAGTGTGAGGGTTCACTCCCTCATACTCACTCACACTTTCTTACACTCCCGGGAATATGTGATGTGACTCTCGGGCTTCTTTTTGGCTTGCACCTTTGTGACTTCTTTGCCTTGACTCCTAGGTTTCCTCTTGGCCCATAACCTTGTAACCCCTTTACCTTGGTTACGAGCCCAAAGCTAGGGTTGTGACATTGGGGGCACATCATACAATTTACTTTGCCTGTGTACTTTAAATTGAAGCATTGTTTGATTATTTGTTGTATACAAAGTATGTTTTTTTAATCTTAATGGTTAGACCTCACCATTCAAACAACTAAACTTCCTCCATGGTTTTTAATGTAAGCAAAAAAATCCCTCCTATCTATTGTGTGTGACAAGAATGCTAGAAAAGCGAGCTAAATGTCCCTTAATCAGCATATTAACATGATAACCAATGAATTTGCAACCCAAGAGTACATTGGCAAAGATGAGACCCCATTGTGCTAGTAACATGAAAACATGCATAATGTGGGGATGCATGCTAAAACAACAAATGTAACTCCATGTGCTATTCTAGTTGCAAAAGAATATTTTTCAAAAGCAAGTCCCATATATAGCTTGTTGACCTACACAAGTAACAGAAGGGCCCATAATCTCATATACATCATGGATTAACACCAATTGTAAAATGTTTATGGGCACCAATTCCAAATCCAAACAAAATTGAGGTATGCTGATTTCCTAATGTGGATTTTAGCCTTCCCACCTTCATTCCACAAAAACAATGGAGCACACATTCAAGATATTGAGTTCCCAAACTTCAACCATTGACTCCATTCAAGAAAAGTTGTGCTAGATCCAAAATTAACTACAAGTGTAAAATTTGAAGCATGGAGGGAAATTTTGGTGAATAAAAATGAGATTGTTGATAACAACAGTAGGAATCAAAACAATTTGAGAATCTTGAAAAAATCAGCTTTTCTCTAGATGATGGCTTTTAATTGCTCCACATTCCTTTAGCTATCTCAAGCCAGTTTCTTGAGTAAATTTGATGGGGAGTTTGCAAATCTTACTCCATTTGAGCTGGAGATTGAGATCTTTCAATGTGACTTCTGTTGTGATGTTGTTCCCAACAAGGCCACCTATGGCATCCATTAACAAAGTTTGTCAAAACCCCACACACCATTTTAGCACCTATAAACCATGTATGACATGGTAGACACCTTGGTTCTGAATAGTCAAAAATGCTATTAGTTATAATCATTGTAATGTGTTGAACAAGGTTGTTTGCATTCAATGATCAATCACCAACATCTGAGGACAAACAATGGTATCCTGCATTATGCACAAGATTACTAATTACATTTTATAATTGGTATAACATACATGCTTGGAAAAAAAAATCCAAACAATGAAAGTTTCCCTTTAGTCTTACAATTCACATGCAGATCTCTCATTGCTTTAGAATTACAAAGGTCTAAAACATCAAACATCAAACATCACACACAACAATAATTTTCCCATTAGCAGTAACATGTACCCACAAACATTCTGAAAAGTTGAACATGACTCACAATGTTGTACCTATTGCTGACATAACCCATGAAGCTACACATCAATCACAACACTAGAAGAGGTATCTTATGGTAAGAATGGATCAATAATTCTCTCACTACCATTTAGTCAATGTCATTCAAAATTATAAACACAGTGTAAAGAACCAATAGAATGAAAAGAACACACACCATGGATAAACATGTTATAGACACAAAACCATTGCCAGTCTTGAAAAACTTGCATTGTCAAGTCAACAACTGCAAGTGTGTTCCCAAGCATGTAACCAAAAAGTAAATAGGAGAAGTATCAAAATAGTGAAGGGGTATATTCAAGGTGTGAGCATGATAACATGTTAGGCCCCACCTAGACTAGATGAAACTATTTGATGTACAAAACTACAAGCTAATATTTGGATGCAAATTGAAATTTGACTTGTTCCAATCTACTATAAATGTAGCATTTGTAGTCTAACATTAGATAGTGAAACCTAATGTTAGACAAAAGTAAACATCCCAAGCAAAACTCTAAAGCAAAAAAAAAATGAAAGAAAAATATACCAATGACATGGTCATAACAAATCCATCAAGATCTATTTATCAGGAGATGTAGAGATAATGCATTGGGAAATAGATCCATTAAGATTTATAATGCAAGAGGTGTAGAGATAATGCATTGGGAAAAGATCCATTAAGATTTATAATATAGGGGGTGAAAAGATAATGTATCGAGAGAACAAATCCATCGTAATTTACAACATAGGAGATGTAGACATAATGCATTGGGCAACATATATTGTTAGACACATACCACATGTAGCTTCACCATAAGGGTTCATGTTGAAGGTATACTTATTTTCCTTCTATAGTTTTTTTGCAAGTGGCACGTACGTCAAATTGAATTCCTAGTTTTATGATGTGGATCATAAAGTGAAAAACAACAATTAGAGACAGATGACAATCACACAACCATATAATAACTTCAAGAATTTTATTCCTACCAATGGAGTATCTTAAAACAAGATCCAAGAAACATGCTTGAACATAGTGTTGAAGGTCTAGTGTTGCACAAGTTGGTTCAACAATTTAAATCCCCAAAATGATAATGACAAAAGGATCATTGGAAAAGTTTTAAATAGAGCAAGTGCATGATCGAATAACATTGATAATTAACAACACAAATGCTTGTTTCAATAACCACTTGCCTTTTGACCATTCATGTAAAGTAAAAGTGGCAAGGCTAGTGTTGAGTACCTTTAGTACCTTTTGTGGTGTTATAGATATTGACTTTGGGAGTCATGAGTCTCAACTGGTGCTTCTTGTATGAATAACAACTGTCCTCTTGATGTGTGCAAAAACTATATTTGCAAATGTTTTTGTTGCCTAAAAAGATGATAGAACAAACAAGCCTTTTCATGATAAGTTGTAATCGTGGATTTTATAAAACTTATGAAAATGAAATGAAATCCTTAATCATAATAAATATTTTGCAAGTTGACTTAACCTATGCTAAACATTTATTGATGCATTCTAACATGGTCTTACAGTATGACAAACTTTACTACAAATTAATTGTTAACTCTAAACATCACAATATTACAATATGGGTATGAAGGCACATGGAAAAGCATGCTCTGTTAGGTGGAGACCTTGGTTTTAACTTTCAAACATTAGTCCAAGGAATGCAATGAAAGACAATTAATGGATGGTTTTGATTAACAATGTTGATTGGAGTGTCTTTTTCCAAATAATGGATGTTCGTATGTAATAAGGTTTAGTTTAAAATTTGGAAATCTTTCACATTGCCTCTTGAACTTCGCTTGTCCTTAGTTTCTTGTCTTAGGGCATTATTAATTTTTTAGACTTTTGGGCACATTCTATTGGTGGGGTTGCCACATTCAAAGGTAATCTTTCATGAAATGGGAGACCATTATTAAGGTTTGTGTCCAAGCAATACCATGTCATTAAGCTTGTACCCTAAGCCTTGAACCCCAAGGATTCAGACTTTATGTAACAAAATGGATATGTGCAAAATATACATGCCACCATTTATTCGCAATGCAAGTCAATCCATTGATATGTCTTTCCATTACAAGAAATAATAATTGAAATCATAGTCTCATTTTGTTGTGTCCTTCATTGATTCCTTTGATTATAATTGTAGGTCTTTGGAAATGCTCTACCATGATGTCCTAAAGCTTGTTCAAACATCAATTTCCTAAGTTACATATGTACAAGCTCATATTGGGAGCAAGAGTGATATCAGCCAAAGTCTAATGGGCTGGTTGTAATACATGTGTGGACATAAAAAATCAATGCTAGAATATTAAGGAGTAGCACAAGTTGTTGCAAGCCACATTATAAGTAGTAACAAGATCACCAACTTGTGCAAACATGTTCACCCCTACCTCCTAGTTGCCTCCTCCTCCTCCACTTTGTAGATGACGGATATTTATCTCTATTTCAAGATTAGCTTTTGGAACTTGACGTGCCCCCAAGCTCCTTGTTAGACCCAAAAAGGGTCCAACTATGTTAAAGAGCGGAAATAGTTGGAACTTGGTGCCGTTCCCAGCTTCCAGCACTAAAGGGGGTGAAAGGGGCGTGCTAAAAGCTCCAGGATTAGACTAGGAAGAGGGATAAGCTATTTAGTTATTCGGTCTTGCATCCAAAACCAACCAATAAGTTGGTTAGAACTCATTCTGCACATTCTTGGTGTTAGGACAAGCCACGAACAACCTTGGACTCACTTGACTCACCACGGCCCAAACTCGGGGGAAGCCACCACCTTCCCCCATATAGTATTTTCTACACCTCTCTGCCGCACTTGCATCCAAATGGCACTTTTTCCCGGGATTCCCAAAGTGGAGTCCCGAAACTATCCCGGTTTGGACTCCCGGGACTTTGGGCGTTCATAACTTCTCGTTTTGAACTCCGATTGGGATGAGGTTCAGAGTAAACTTGTAGCTCTCCTTGAGAGCTTTCCAACGGTGTGTTGCACTCCACCTGCACGCATTCGGATCGGGTCGATTCCCAACTTTTAGTGGTCAGAAGTCAAACTGCCAGTTCGACTCCTGGCCATAACTTGTGCTGCAGATGTCCAAATGGTTCATGCGAAGTCATTTCGGACATCTACACTTCAAGACCTTTCCAACGGTATAAAGAACACCTCAATGTGAGGTGTTCTAACCCCTACAATTGTGCTCTGAGTTTTCGAGAATCCCAAACGCCTCCTAAGTCCCATTTTTGGGAGTGTGAATGGCGACCTCACACTTCCCTCAAAGTGGGGTTGTGACATTCTCCCCCACTAGAAGAAAAGGTCAATGTCCTCATTGACATTTAGGAATTTTTCTTCGCAATTGCAATCGCTTTCTTTGGATCCTTGGCCATTTCTTGCCAACTTTTGCGGCAGGACCTTGCTTCAAGTTAATTTAGGCGTGCCCAAGTTTCCAACACTTTCTTGGCAAGTCCAAGGGTATCTCATAGAAAACCCTTAACTCTTTCTCCGTCAAAAGATTCAACTAGCCTAAATAACAGAGCCCTCATTTGGGAGGCCATTCTTTCAACCTTCCCCTCATGAAGAACTCAAATCAAGTCTAATCTTGATTTAAGCTACTTGACATGATTCCTTTCCCAACCTTGCGCCTTGATCACAACAATCAAGCTTTGATTAAAAGGTTTGCTTATCAAGGTACGAGAAGCGACATTCGGGTTTTGCCAACACCCAAGTCCCAAACTACACGATTAAAGTACACGAACGGGGTCATGACTTCCTGCGTTGGCCGCCACTACCAACCAACCCTTTGGGATGCACTTAAGGCTTGTGCATGTCCTCGCAAGCTCACCTTGCTTACCTCCTCTTTTGGGGTCAAGATTTTTCTTAACCCCAAAGTGGGAGTCCGATTTTGATTTGGGCCTACGCAAGAAGTTCCATTTGTCCAATGCCAACCTGACAACCTTATTTGCACTTATACATTATTCTCATGATACAATCTTTTGGAAGTTTTTAAGCCTTTATTTCACTTGCAACTTGATGCGGTACATTTTATGTGACTCCATGCCCCACTAAAAAAAAGGTGATGTCCTCATCACGTTCTACGTCTCTTCTTTGCCGGTCTAGTGTGGAATTTTTCTATGGCTTCTTGGGCATGTTCCATGACGGATTCATTCACCCAAGATGCCTCTATTAGATGGTATCCTTTCCACTTCACTAAGTACTCACGCTCTCATCCTCTTAGTTGCCTTGACTTGAGCACGGCCTCCACCTTAAACTCTGGTTCATTATGAACCAAGTCTAGTGGGGGCCTTGAGTTGTGCTCTCGATTAGGCCTTGAGGCGTCGCGGGTGACCGACTTCAAGAGAGAAACATGAAATGTGGGGTGAACTCTAAGATTTTCCAGTAAATCTAACTTATAAGTGTCAGAAAGTTTCTTTTCCAACATTTTGAATGGGCTCGCATATGGGCCCAAGAACTTATGACTTAAACCTTCGAGTAATCGAAAGTTCTTGATGTTCAACCACACTTCATCCTTTTTTTGAAATTTCACCTCACGTTGGGACTTGTCCACAAAATCCTTGTACCTCATGTGTGCCTTTTCCAAGTTGGCCTTTGTCAACTCCCAAAGGCGCCACCTTTTTTCATCAAGTTGTGTGACCATCGGCACTTCCTCACTTGCATCACTCGAGGGTTGTCCATGTGCTGCCTAAGTCATGGGCACAATTGGTGACTTGCCCGTCACCATTTGAAAGGGGGTGGACCCAATCACGGAGTGTTCCGAGTTGTTGTAACAAAACTCAGCTAACTCCAAGTAGTCCACCCAATGTTGTTGATCCGCTGCCACATAATTCCTTGGGAATTGTTGGATCATCAAGTTCACCCTCTCAATTTGACCATCGGTTTGGGGGCGGAAAGAAGTGATCATCTTGAGTTTCGACCCCATTCGCTTCCATGGGGTTCGCCAAAACTTGTTTGTGAACTTTGGGTCTCGATCCAAGACTATGTCCTTTGGAAGGCCATGATGCTTGAAAACATGTGTGAAGAACAACCTATAGCTACCCGTTTCTTGGGCCGTGGCCTCATCCTTTGTGGGAATGAAATGTGCCATCTTGTTAAATCGATCTACCACCACCATGATGGCATCGAAACCCTTTGATGGGGGCAAACTTACCATGAAATCCATGGACACATTTTCCCACGGCCCTTTAGGAATTGGCAAAGGTTGTATGCTTCTTATTAAGTGTTCGATTTTGTTGGCAAGTCAAACAAGTCTTCACATACTCTTCTACATTGTCATTCAAGTTGGGCCAATAGTAGGCATTTTTAAGGAATGTGTGACGCATTTTTACACACCCTTAACATGAAGATATGCACTCACAAACCCGCTTGGAAGTGGAACCACTATGTAGTTGTAGTCTAACAAGTACGGTGGTTTAACGTAATGCAATGAAATTCACTAAAAATCTAATGCGTTGTGTCCAACATCTGCACATAACTGTAACGCGAAAATAGGTCATTACTCTAGTATGAACACAACCCCTCGTTAAGATTTTATTTCGTTTTAACTGCCATCGTTAATTTTGGCTGCGCATATTTCTCCATTACTCCTACGAAGAATTGCATGGCGGCTGCTTCTGGGTGGTTGTGAAAGCTTATCACGCGCGAATTATGGTATGGAGTGGAGCTAAAAAAATGAGGTCTGGGTCCTGAGAGTTCTAGTGCGGAAGAAGGCAGACGGAGCTGGGGAATTCAGTGAGT
>Ga0116229_10003529_pt1 | contig 25765 bp, 12 predicted proteins | sample S1TSphgellanicum_3_FD_87313 | JGI IMG/M metagenome (GOLD analysis project Ga0116229, IMG submission 87313) | Host-associated microbial communities from peat moss isolated from Minnesota, USA - S1T2_Fc - Sphagnum magellanicum MG | ecosystem: Host-associated > Plants > Peat moss > Unclassified... | reverse complement strand
TGTGTGTGTGGGTTGGGGGGGGGGTTGGGGGGGGGTGGGGGGGGTGGGTGGGGTGGGGGGGGAGGGGGGTTACTAGTGGTGTGTAATTATGTGATTTTTTAAAAGTAAGCACCTGTTCTAGTTTAAAAAAAAAAATCTTTAATCAAAGAATTTGGTTGCTTTGGTTGTTTTAAAGTCAAAGAACCATTGGTTCAAGTTATTTCAAAATCAAAGAACTACAAGTTCCCGTTATTTCAGAAACATCAAAGGATCAACCACTTTCATCAAATAACTGATAATGTCTGATAGTCATAAAGATTATTTTTTGAAATTAGTTCAGATTAATTGAAAAACTTTTCCTTGTTTTTGTTAGTTTCATATGCTTTGATATTCACATTTTTGTCTAAAATGTCAAAATTTTGTCTAACCTATCATATGTGAAAAGCATTTGTTAAAAAGAAAACCAACTTGTCACAAAAAAGGTAGCTAAAACCCTCAAAATACACACTACATGAGCGTTTTGTGCCAATATAAGAAATCACAAGTATTGTACAAATATGGAATACCATTTGCTTGGCTATTTTGCAATTTCACTTATATTGTTTCTCAAGTCTACTTTGCGAAATAGGTAAGTCCACATTGCTACTTGGCTATTTTTGCAAAGTTGACTTCACCTATTTGCCAACTCTTCTTTGTCAAATTGGGAGGTCCACATTGCCCAATTATCAAGTGCATGTTGTCACCTCTACATTCCCAAGTTGTCAACTTCACATTGCTATTTGGCTATTGGGCTATTTTGCCAAATTGCCAAGTCCACATCACCTTGTGGACCAGTGTTCCATTTTTTAAAAATTGTGACAAAGCCAAATAGGTGATCATCCATAAAAAGAAATGCAGCAAATGTCTCGATCATCCATAGGAAAAAAATTAGCCATATCTGCCTATAAACCAGTAATTTTTTAAAAAATTTAATGAATCCTTTTACTTTTCTGACTACTTCCTGGAACCTCCAGTAGCTTTCTGGCCCTCCATAAAATCCAAGGTCAAAATTTAGGTGATTTAATTTAGTTTTTTCTTAGTATTTCCTTCAACAAAAGAGGAGGAGCTAAACTATGAGTGCTTTCTGGCTAAATTTCTCTAGTGAAAAAAAATGGACTGTTGTGGACTGCGCGAATTCAAGCTGCCCACAAAAATTTTAGGTTGTGGGCTGTCCAAGGTCTGAATTTTTTTCCTTTGCTGTTGAAACTTCTGCTCCAAAAAGTCAGACTGGCCCTGATTTTCTTACCTGTTTACTTCTACAGGCTGCTAGGTCTCCTCCCTTCCTCCTCGCCCCCCCTCCCCTGGTCTCCCTCCCCATTTTCCCTGTGGTTCTCTTTTTATTTTTATTTGATGGCTCTCTGAAGCTTGAGAGGAGCCCTTTCAACTTTCAAACTATGATCTATTTAATTGTTTGTGGAACATATTGAGAGGAAATTGAAAGGTTTGGAGTTCAAATCTTTCTATCCATGTTCATGAATTATGTAGATTTGAAGCCATCCTAATTGAATGAAAGTCTATCCATGAAAATTCACGAAATTTTAGATAAAATAAAATTCATCCAAGACAAGTGAACTTGGCGAAATAGCCGATATTCCATACGTGAACACTGCCGCCTCAAATTCTTATGTTTGTAATAATTTTGAAAAACCAGCTCTTGTCCACCATCAGTAATCACTAATAACTGTCCAAAATCAACAAAAAAATGCTGAATGTTTGAATGGGTTCGTTTGCATGCCATTTCAATCCTTAGGCTGCAGCCAGCTACTTACCCACTAAAACTTGCAAACTTTTAAGGATTGTTGGAGTATCAGATCTTCTTTAAGATCCGATTATCTTTGCTGTTGGATTCCTGAAACATTGGAACACGCATATGTCAAGGACACCTGATCAGACACTGAACGGATGTCTGTTAGAGATCAAGGCAATTGATTATTTATAACGACTGTAGTTTGATCTTATGACCAGGATTGTATGGGTGTAGCATACTGTGATTCCTATTAAGTTGTGGGGACCCCAAAGTCCAATTTGTTTCTTCTGTGGTGGGCATCTTTAATTGGCCCATCATCAATTTTTGTGAAACTGTGTGAGCAGTTCTCAATAGAAGCGCCCCATTTTAGTTCTCTTTATTAAAATCGTATACATGCAAGATGAACTATGCCCAAACAATATGGGACAAATGAAGCTGCTTGTGGAAACCAAGAACTCAAAGAGAATGAGGGAAAAAAAGGCCTACATACAACTCAGTCAACTATGATTCACTTTAGTCAACTGCCTTCACCAGTCAATTACCATTTACCTCCCTGAGCTGACTACATTCACTTTTATTGAGGTAGTTTGTTGCTGCGGCCTCTCAGAAGACAAGGAACCAAATAATCCTCACATGTACCTCCCTCTTCCCAAAAAGAAGAAACTTCTAACCCTCCAATTGCATGTTCAACAATCTCATTGGCTCTTAGAAATTTCTATTCTTCACACTATTTATGACCATTTTTGACCTGGGCTAATAACAAAGAGCTGAGAGTATGGGTGTCTATATTGTGACTAACTAGTTGGGAGGACCTGGAGAGTATTTTTCTTTTCTTTTTTGTGGTGGGAATCATTGATTGACCCATCACCCTGAAAAAAAAAACACTGTGGACAGAAAAGAGTTCCAAAAAAAAAGGAGTTGTAGTCTTCTCATTTTGGACTGACTGTATAGTTTACAAGAGTTAAACTTAGAGAAAAGAATATGGGATAACATGAGGTGCTATTGGGAATATGTTGGGAAACACATTCGGAACAACAAAATCCAAAAAAACTGCCCTTTGGGTGCATGCTGGCTCACCTCATTGGCTGGCAATAATTTCAATGTATACCTCTGTTTTTCAGCATGCTAATGGCAGGTGCACGAACTGTAGGATAGTTTTTAGGTAGAACTGCCCATCATCAATCACTACCCTATCACCGATCACTTCCTTGATCTTCATCATCTGTGCTTCACGTTGAGTGATATAAAATGTTATGGGAGTGCTACCTCAAGCTTTAGAAATCATCTTTGAAGTAGAAAATGAAAGGGAGTAATGAAAAAATAGCAAGAAGAAAAATAACCTTTTCAACTCATAAAACATGTTTTTTTCCTTTTTTCTTCTCTTTGGACCCCTCCTAATTTCAAAGCTTCTAACTTTCTCATTTCATTTCTTGATCATTTTAAATTATTTAAAGTGCTATGGGAGCATCACCTTCAGTTCTACAAATTATCTTCAAACTCTAATAGCAACAAAGCAACATACAAAGAATGTTTTGGGTGATCAGGTTTTTAAGCTTTGAAATGTTCGGTGGTTTGTTTTTTTGAGTTTTTGACCCCCTTTACTTTGAGGGATCATAACTTTCTCAATTCTAATCCGTTTTTTATGATTTTTAGTGCACCAGATGCACCAATAGAAGGGGCTCAAGTTTTGTTGGGATACCAGAAACAATGGAGTCCTCCCCTTGGATCCAACCTGCCCTGAGCACTTAAGCGATCGCTCATGGGCTGCTCTACCCTATGGGGTTTCTATAATCTCCTAAGTTTCATTTCCAACCCTCCAAATGTCTACTCTCCATGCAAGGTGGCTAGTTCCAGGAACTTGTGTCCGTAAACAAGTAAATTATCACGTAACTTACATGTTTTTTGGAACTCCCAAAATCTGTTCTGCAGCAATCTTAGAGCACAATCCACATTGATTCAACTCATAAAGGTCTCCACTAAAGCCTCAAAATTAACCTTATACAGCCTCCAGACTCCCCATTTCACCATTAATTCCGAGGACATATTTAATAATCTACAATCAAATAGGGCCTACAAATCTAGAATTCCATGAGTTCGTTTTACTTGGGATGCATGAATGTAGAATTCAAGCCCATCACTTTCCTCAGGCCCAGGGTGCATGGGATTCGAAGTTGGATCTTCCCAGACATTCTATTTTGGGCCCTATTCCCTGGCTCACTTCCATCTCACCTGAACCCTGGTCCAGCGAACTGAGGCTTTGTCCCTTAGGGGCAAGTATACGAAGGTGGTAATCAAAACCCATATACTGGTTGGACACTGGGTACCCAAAATTATTTAGTTAAGGGTTTTGGTTGTATTTGCCTGACGTCTGCTCGACGACTAAATATACTCAACCAATATATACGAGCATAACTCTGCTTTAAACGTTTTAACCAGCTCCACCAGTAGCGAGAGAAATGATTGGGAGTGATATGCATTTCTATTCTCGCTAGAGGTGCAGCTAAGGTGATTTTTCCTCAGCTGCCCTGTCTCCTCCCCCTTACCCACCAGATTGAAGCTAGAGTGAACCAGCCCCCATGACTGCACCAGTTGGCCATTCTGTCCATAGGATGGGCTGGATGATTTGTCTTTTTTTCATTCACTTTTTCACCTTATGTTAACCAGCATTCTACCACAGTCAATCTTTTTTGACTGTTGACCTTCGACCATTTTATTTTGTTGCCAAATTTTTTTCAACCCTCACCTCCGTACTACCCACCCACCTAGTTACCCTATTGACCTAAATCTTAGCCTTACCTCCGAACTAACAATTAATCCCTTACTTACCTTGGCAAAACTCTTATTTTCTCTTGACTAAATTTCTATCTCTTGGTTAAACCTATATTTCTTCTTGGCTAAATTTATAGTTCTTCTTGGCAAAACCTATATATCTTATTGGCTAAACTTTTATCTCTTGGCTAAACCTATATATTTTACTAGCTAAACTTCTATTTCTTGGCTAAACCTATATTTCTTCTTGGCTAAATTTTTATCTCTTGGTTAAACCTGTATTTCTTCTTGGTTAGATTTATATCTCTTAGCTAAACCTATATTTCATTTTAACTAAACTTATATCTCTTGGCTAAACCTATATATCTTACTGACTAAACTTTTCTTTATTGGCAAAACTTATATTTCTTCTTGGTTAAGTTTATATCTTTTGCTTAAACCTATATTTTTTCTTGAATAAACTTATATTTCTTGGTCAAACTTCTATCCCTTGGCAAAACCTATATATTTTACTGGTTAAATTTCTATCTATTAGCTAAAACTATATTTTTTCTTGGCTAAATTTTTATTTCTTGGCAAAATTTATATATCTTACTAGTTAAACTTCTACCTAATTCCTACTCCAAAAATTAACTAAGAGAGTAGATACATTTTTTGGTAATGCCACTTCAATTATTAGGAAAACATCTACTTATTGGCAAAACCTACCTACCCACATGTCATCATACTTACCTGTGCATTTGCAAATTGTGGACTTTGATTGCAAAAATTATAATGTAAAATGTGGGTATTGCAAAGGAGTTGTAAGATCTATTTGTAGCTTGATTCAAACTTGTGATGACGATAAACCACTAACCCAAATGTGGGTATTGTAATTGCGAGAATTTTTTTGGCGACAATCCTTTACCTTCACTTTGGACCAATTAATGCAAGATGTACTTAATTTAATTAAGGAAAAGGCTTGATAAATTTAGAGTTAAAAAGACATCAAACATTTATGAATATTTGCACAATTTTTAATACTAATCAAAATCAATCCTAGGTTGGATTTTGAAAGGAAATTTGGCCAAATTTTCACATACAAATACTTGCAACAAAACTCATTTTAACTCTTTTGAAGGTGAATGAAAAAGGTCTCAAGTTGGGCCCCTCAAGTTGAAGTGATCACATTAAAGGTAAAATAATAAACTCTTATTTCATTCTTTTTTTTTTTCTTTTCATTATGTTTCAATTTTAATTCACCACTCATTCCTAGAAGATTATTTTTTATGCCATTTGTGTATGTTTACATAGTTATTAATTTTTATGACATTTACCATTAAAATTATTTAGGTTTATATATAAATATTTTGGGGTAATTAGTTTTAAACTCTAAAGCTAATGCTTCCATTCATTATAGTTTTTAGTTGATTAATTTGAAAATTCAAAACATAGTTGTTATAAATCTTTTTGTATTCCATCTGTAACTATTTGTATAATCATTAGGTTGAGAGTATTTACCATTAGGATTATTTAGAGTTTTAAGTTAAAGGTTTAATAAAATGTGTTGATTTATTTAGGTTGTGTTTTCAAATCAAGATACAACTCCTTTGAATGTGACATCATCCTTTAACATCAACGGTATGATATTTTTTCTTAATCATTTTTTTATATTATTGTTTTGTTCATAGTTTTAAAAAATCAAAACTCCTGGGATGGTTTTTAATACGGTCATCAAATTCCACTAAGAATGTTCCATGTTTAATATATGGATTTAACATTTTGGCCTCCCATAAATAATGTGGATTTAAGGTCATAATGTTAATATTGCATTTTGCCACCCACATATAGTGTGCATCTTTAAATTGTCATGCAAGTATTGCATTTCCTTCTCCCATATACCCACATTATTAGGGTCATAATGTGGGTATATCACTTTGCCCCCACATATAATGTGCATCTTTAAATTGTCATGCAGGTATTACATTTAATGCTCCCATATATAGTGTAAATTAAGGTCATAATGTGGGTATTGCATTTCCTTCTTCCATAAATAGTGTAGTTTATTGATTATCATGTGGGTATTACATTTAGATTAAAATAGACTTGCGAATATTACAATTTAAAATTTACAATTATGGCCATAGACCATATCATATGTTTTTCATACTTAACATTTAAAGTATTATGTGTATGATTATATAGGGTTTAGATGAAAGATACAAATCAAGTACTTAGAACATGTACATTTGCATTAGTATTGAATATGATAATTAACATGTAATTCAATGTATTGCAAATATAAAGTTTTGGACATTAACATCAATTTACCATCTTTCCTTCTACAATCAACTCAAAACATAGTTTCAAACATGGGTCGTGCTTCAAAATCTCAATCTATTGAGATCCACAACCCAAAGAGGTCACCATTTAACAACATGGACTTGGTGTGAAGAAAGGATGTTTAACATGGAAGGGCACATATAATTGAAGTTGAACGTGCATACATCCCACATGCATGAGTCTCGAAATTTTTAAACGATGAACAAAGCCATAAAGACTCTTCAATGGAGTGGAACATTTATAGGCAGATACCCTCACAAGAAAATGTAAAAATGCCAAGAATCCAAACCACCTTGTCCATATTTGGTATGATGTTTTATTGTTCATTTTTGTTATATGGAACTTGTTTTTTAATCTCATGTTTTACCAAACCTTAGGTCTTAAATTGATTGCACATATTGTAAATATGCATGTGGGTATGGAACGAAAGACAATCGTGGAAACCCAAGCCACCATCGATCCATTAAACAGGGTTATTTAATTCGATTCTTGATTAGGTGATTATACACACGACCTAAGGTGGCGGAAATAATCTTCTACCATTGGCCACATACATGGGCTAATGGTGAGCCTACACATGGCAAACATGACCTTGATTCCATTTTACAACCATCTTTTTTTACTTCATGAATGTCACAAGCCCTCAAGGACCACATTTGGACTCAATTGGGTTTAGGTTACACCATCAAACAAATATATGACAAGCGGGTGAAAATCCTTTAAGGTGTAACACATAGGACGAAAGGGGTTTAGTCCTTATTACAATCCTTTTTTACCTTACATTTTGATCCCCATAAAAAATAATGAATCAAAAGTTGTCAAAATTTTCAAATGGAATATAGTTTAAACCATTACAATTTTAGATTCCATCATAATCATCCATAAATGTGTTTTTACATGGTAAAAAGATTAGGTGAAAAAAACAGAAAAAGGTGATGTTATGACAAAATTTTAGTACACCTTAAAGAATTTGGACCTAAAACAAAATTGATGTTTACATTAAAATCTAGCCATTTCCTTTCGCACATGGGCATTTAATCGTCCAGATGATGTGTTTTATTTCAAGATGCAAATGAAGGTAATGGGATTCATGTCCCATTCACAATAGGGATACAAACTTCATCTCAATTACAAGCCATGGTTTCATTAAGTGATAATGGGGCAATTTCAATGCATGCCACCTTTGGCATTAATGATGTGAAATTTCACTTGTTCACATTGATGATGTTTGATGCACATCACACCAGACTGTTAATTACATGGATCATCATAAGCTGCCAAACATGTAATGATTTGGTGGAATGGCTAATTCCTTTGAAAACAAAGCTTCTAAAGAAAAACCTTCAGTGGAAACCTTCATGTTTCATTGTTGATGATGTTCCACAAAAATTACAAACATTGCAGTGAGTTTTACTTTCATTTTACCTTTTTTTGAACTTTTATGTACATGCAACCATTTCAAAATGTCATCCCACATTATCCATTGTAAATTATGTTATTAGTTGAAATGATAATAAATTAGTATTTTATGCATGGTTTGGATTGTGTGGGGCGAGGATTAAGTGCCCATTTACCTTTGCACATGGCACGTTTTAAAAGCTTTGTGTTTACATTTGATGGAAAAAATCAAAGACAATGGGTGCGACATGCAATAAAAAAATCAGAGTGGATAAGGGTTTATGTACACACCATTATGTATATGCCCATTGAACCAAGTGAAAGCATTGAAGCCTTCATGATTCATGGGTGAAACAAGATCATTGAAAGCTTCACCCAACATTTGCCTAATGATTCATGGACTCAATACTTTTGGACCTATTATTTCCAAGTTGGTACATGAACTAACTCTCAATCCATTATTATTATTCCACCATGTTGCATATGCCAAAATATTCACTCCTTGAATTAAGCTAAAACCACCAATGATGGACTTGGTAATCCCATGTGGGTATTGGGTATCTTGTTGTAGATTTGTGGATGGTGGGGCTTCAATGAATGCCACATTCAAACCAAAACACATAAGCATCAAATGAGTTTTACATTGAAACGTTCGTTCTTTTTGGAAATAAAGGGACTTTGAAGTTGGCAAATTGATTGGTTAGAGTGGAAACTCACAACAACGGTTGTAAGACATTACATGCACATGGATGAAATGAAGAAACGTGGGTTTATCAAAAATAAAGTTGTGGAACACATTGTAAAAACAAATGTCGAGAAGGCCACATTGACTCACACCCATGTCACCCAGGGGATAGATGACTCGAATGAAACTAACCATGCATGATAGTACGAAATCAACAACATTCAAATTTGAGATACAAGGTCCCATTTCCTTTCACCAAATATGTTTCTTGCACATGTGAATGGGCATTGAGTGGAAACTTGTGCAAACATTAAGTTGCAATTTTTCTTACATGTACCGATCTCATTAAAGAAAATATCATTCAATATTGTGAGACATGGATTTGATCATGGAGGTTTTGCCATCATGTTTTTGCCACCCTACCTATTTGCACATTTATGACAATGAATCTAATGATAAAAAAGCTGATGAAAATCACTCTAAAGAACCATGGGTTGTTGATATGTGCGAGCTTATGACACTAGATGATACCTCCCCCAATGTGGAAAAAAAGAAGGATCACAACCAACCTTCAAGTTCATCCACCCCCACAAAGAAAATGTTTACTCGAATGGGTGATGCAATGTATAAAAACATCAATGAAATCAAAGAAGGTGGCATTCAACTCATAGAGCATACCACATCATTGTTGTATGTTATTGCAATATATGTGCAAAGCATTTTCCTTTCCAAGGTGAATGAAGTCATGCATCCCAACATAGTATTTCATTGCGTCAATGATGGACTTGGCAATTCAGTGCACTAAATGAAGGATTGGCATGAGACAATGTTAGAACATGAAAATATCCATAAAGAGAATGTTCATGAATAAGAAAAAGACAACAAAATTGTTTGCACTTATCCCCCATTTTAACTTTCCATTACTAAAATGTGCATGATATTACAATTGTGTCAAAGAATAGATTATTAATGTGTTAATGCATTGATTTTGTATCAGTGAGTATATAGGGTTTGAAAGTTAAAGCTATATTGTTAAGGTTATATAACACATATATTTTAAAACTCCCAAACAAAAATATTTCACTCAAATGTCATATAAAGGTGGGTATTGCATACTTGTATCATATACAACTAATTTACCACCCTATACAATGTGGGTATTACAATTTAATTATACAATAATCACCAAGTCAATATGAAGATAATACTTACCCATCTTGTTTATTATGGCATTTAATTAGTTTTACATGCAAGTATTGCAAGGTTTAGCATATATCATAGTTAAAGGGTAATGAACATTAACACAAGTATTACATATAATTTCATATCTTTTGTGGGTATTAATTATATATTAGTATGTTAGATGAAGGTATTACAAATTCCCTATCCCTTCTAGTGGGGGATTTGACCACTTCATGCGGATATTGTCCTACCTTTTTTCATCAAAATGATGATTGGCTTTAATGGATTTGCTTTATTTATAAATATCATTTGGATATTTCTTATTACATTTAGTGGACAAGATCCCCTTAAGTAACCTTAGATGATGAAGACCAAGTTTTTGCAATACTTACATATTAAATATTTATTAACTAAAAGGGGGCTTTTGATGAGGGTACACAATATAGATTTATGTAAGTATTGTGATAAACTAATTATGGTAAACTGATAGTATTTATGTAGGGTATTATTGTATAACATTATAATTATAAAGTCAAAATGGCCTCAATGATCACCCTAACATTGATTACAAATGATGTGTGTATTGCAAATTAAGGTTTGAAAAAATTAGGACATGCCCATAGTTAATGTTTACACCTAAAAATGAAAGTATTGATAATTAGTTTAATTTTTTTTTAATGAGTATCTTTTGGATATTTCCTACTATTCTTGATACACTAGATGCAAGTATTGCATTTGGGAGACAAGATGTACTTACATAATCTTAAAGGATGAGGGAACAAGTGTTTGCATTATTAAATCAAGGGGGGTTACATAACATAGATTTACCTAGATATTGCAATTTGGGGTTGGGGCATGCATTTGGGATTTGACATAAGGTGATAAGGTATGGTATTACAAATTGAAAACTTTAACCCTCATCTAAAAGCCAAAATAGTTTCGTATCAAAAAAACCTTAAACCTAATATTGGTAATTTTTTTTGCATAAACCATAAGTTATGTAAACATTACAACTTAATGGATGCATAGGTTTAAATTTGAAAATTTAAGAAAAACTATAAAATGAACCCTAAAATGTTGAATTGAAACCTTTGAATGCAACAAAAAATCCCTACATTGACCTTAAATTAAATAAACGAAAAAAAATTTGTTGCATAACTTTAATGGTGGAATTTTACAATTTTTTTAGAACTAAGTGTTAAACCTAATTTTGGAATTATTTTTGCATAACCTTAAATTATGTATAGACTATCAACTTGTGTTTTAGAACTAATTTGGGGGGACAACCAATGGGAAGGTTTTTTATCATTCATACCTTTGCCATGGAGTCACCTTCATTCTCTTCTCTTTTAATGAAAAAGAAAAGAAAAATTGGAACCTCCTTAGATATATGTGTGTATGTGAATACATAAATTCACTTAAAAAATATTCTATGAAAATAATATAAATGTTATAAAAAGGTTACCTTAAAACAATTAATGACAAAAAGGTGGGCTTAATTTCCCTAAACCTTAAACCCAATTTCCCCCTTATTTATTTGAAACATATATTAGGCAAAAGTTTAGATTAAGGTAATGGAACATGAACATGAGTTGGTTGATGTGCAAGTATTATAATTTGAAACACTTTATGGAGAACCCAACCATAAACAAGAAAAGATCTAGAGTTTGCAATACCTGCATAAACAAACTAGTTTATGCACCAAGGGGTCCTTTCATGAAAGTGGGCAATGTAATTATATAAACATAATAAATTACATTTTTCCCTTAAAGTTATTGTGTGAATATTTCATGATAAGGACAATGAAGGTATTGCTTAAATGTTTTAGCATGGCCATAGAATGTGCTACCTTATTAAATGAGGGTATTGTTCATTTGGTTTATAATAAATGTAATCCATTCATGGTGGATGGGGGTATTGTGTGCAAAAATTAGAGGTCAAAATTAAACAAGTGGATTGATACAAAAATGTTCAAGTAACCACATTACAAAATAAATGGTGACAAAAATATATCATATTAAGTTAATCTATAATGGTTCAATACAAACATGGTGCATACATACACTAAAGCTATATCTATAATTATTCCTCCAAGGAGGATGAACTAGTTGGAATGCCCATATTGGTGCGATACTTTCCTGTAGCTTCTATAGATTTTGTTGCATGATGATGAATAAAAAGTTGATGATGTTTAACCACAAGTTGAATTGCATCTACAACAAAAGCCTCCTTTGTTATGCCCCAAAACCTAACACAAAAATAAAATAAATAAATAAATAAAATTTAAAAGAAAATCAATGTTAAGATGTAAACAATGTTGATATATATAAGTATGGAAATATATTGCCCATGAATGATTTTGGAATCATGATACTTGGATACTACATCCAATTCTTTAGTTCAGTTATGCTTATTGAACTCCAATGTCCAATTTTGAACAACCCATGCAACTTTCAAAGGCTTTGCATAAGCAACTCTACTACCCAAATTGTTTCAACAAGGTTTTCGTCCGTCTCAAGGCGTGCCCATGCACTTTATGGGATGAACCCTAGCCCCCATGCCGGAATCCCAATAATGCCCAACAAGGATTCGGAGGCTAAACATACCAACAAAGGTTGTTTAACCTATTCCATTTGTTGCGCTTGGGCTTAGAATTCATCCCACTTTAACTCCATTTTCTTCTTCATTTGATCAAGGGCCTTCTTTTCATTTTGTTTTTCCCTTGCATGTGGGTTGCTCAAAGTTCGAGCATTCATAGCTTGGTGATTTTGTTGCTTTAGTCCCCCAACATGATTAGAAGGATGGTTAGATTTGCCTACTTCCATGCGAAGTTCGTGTTTGTTGTCCAAATGCCAATGAAACAACCATTTAGCTACATAAATGTCGGTGCATCCATTGATCTTTGCACTTCTAGTTTGACCATTCATGCACCCAATCTGCATCTTCCATTGCATGATTTGGTGGTATTTCTACTTGATCACTTTCATGTGAAGCCATCGGAGCCCTTATAAAAACAACATTTAAAATCAAACCAGAAAGTAATCCTTAGGAAATGTGAAAGTATTGCAAATAGGCCAACAATAAAACCCTACAAAATATGAAGGTATTACAAATAGACTAGCAAAATAACTCTAAAAATATGAAGGTGTTATAAACCAACAAAAAAACCTTAAATACAAGTAGGACATTGCAAATAGGTTAGTAACTAAACCTTTAAAATGATGAAGATATTGCTTGTAAAAAATTGGGCAAAAAAATACCCCATCCCCATTTTCAAATAGAGAACGAAGATAGGGTTTAGTGTTTGGATTGGGATTTTTATTCACAATGTGTTGCATTACACTCTTTTAAACCTTATCATATGAAACATATCATCCATCACAACAAATTTACTTTTAAAAATAAAAGTGGATTTAGGGTTTACCTTCAAGAATAGGAGTATAGATGATAATTCTTTGTTCCATTTCAATTTCCTCTTCATTTGTTGCAACATTCACTTGCTAATTATCAACAATCGCCTTTCCTTGGTGTTCAAGTTTCTTCTGGGGATGTGCCATCCTATAACAAAAGTACTCAAATCCTTAAACAACAATCAATCCAAAAAAAAACAAAAGCTTAAATCTCCCCAACAATGGTGATTGCCACCATTGCCAAGGAACTTCAAGTTCTTTTAAACAAAAAATTGCAAACAACATATAAAAAGGGATAATAATTTACTTTTTAAAACCTATTACAGCTTTTATATATAGAAACAACAACCTGCAACAAGAATAATTGCAAAATTAAATGTTCCTACTACTAATAATAATAAATATTGTTCATTTTATTTAAACACTTAAAGGCTCTATACTTCAGAAGTTTTATTTTTTTATTAAAATTAATTAATATAATATAATTATAAAATTAGATTATCATATTTATATTTTTATTATAATTGAATTGAATTAATATATAAATCATAAATTTAAATTTTTTAAATAATTATTTGGTTATATTGATTAATTTTTTACATTAATTCATTTTAAACTATTTTTATAATAACAAATTTATTAATAATTAAATTAATTCTTGGGCATGACACGTGGCACCTTCGTGTACATCAACAAAAAAACACTCTAGATGATGACAAACTTTTTGACTTATCATCGTCTTTTGAAACTAAGGAAAAAAAACCAAGAGGTGACGATGAGCTGAAAGGCTTGTTGTTGTCTTCTACAATTAAAAAAATAAATGCAGAAAAGAACAATGAGTCAATAGGCTCATTGTCATCTCTTGCAATTCAAGAAAGAAAACCAAGAGACGACAACAAGCCTCCCAACTCGTCATCATCTTCTACAACCCAAGAAAAACTAGCACAAGATAATGATGAGCCGAGAGGTTCGTTGTTATCTTTTATAACCCAAGAAAAACTAACATAAGATGACAACGAGCCAAGAGGCTTGTCATCGTCTTGTGCAATTCAAAAAAAAACACAAGATGATGACAAACCTCTCGACTTGTCATCTTCTTCAACCAAAAAAAAAACCATAAGATGATGATCGTCGGGAGGCTCATTGTTGCCTTCTATAACCTAAAAAAAATCCACAAGACAATGACAAGCCTCTCGGCTCATCATCATCTTCTACAACTCAAGATAAACTAGCACAAGACGATGATGAGTTGAAAGGTTTGTCGTCGTGTTGTACAACTCAAGAAACAAAAGCACAAGACAATGACGAGCTTCCTAGCTCATTGTCGTCTTCTACAACCCCAAAAAAAAAAACCACAAGACAACGATGAACCTCCCGGCTCCTCGTTGTCTTATGCAACTCAAGAAAAAAACAAAAAAACACAAAATACGATGAACCAGGAGGCTCGTCGCCATATTCTATAAATATAAAACACCCAACTAGCTCCTCTTTAGTGCCCACACACATACAGACATGGAGCTCTTCTTTGCAAGGGGACATAGACTAAAAAAAGACAAAGAAAAAAAGGGTTGATGTACACTTACTTGCCACAAATGCACAGGTTATCTTTTGGCGCAACATCTTTTACGGCAACACTTTAACAACGTCTTCTACAACAACGTTTCAATAATGTCTTTTGTCTTCAACAACATCTTCTACAACATCATTTTAGCACTATCTTCTACAACATTGTCTTCATTGCGCTCTGATTTTAGAGCAACATTTCGTTGCACTCCAATGTTGCAACAATATTAAATTGTTGTGTTGCAATAACACTTGGTTCCTAATCAATTAGCAACTCCTTTGCTCCAAAACGAAACTACAATAATGACCTTTCCTCCAAAATCAAATTACAACAATGATTACATTCACATTCCAGTTCTGCCTCCTCTCCTAACTATGTTCAAGTTTTGGCTACAACAATGTTCCTCTTTTCGTATAAACTACATCGATAATGTTTAGGGTTTTTGATGGAGTGGAGGTAGGTAGATGCAAAGTCAAGTACGTAGTTGGGGTTTGAAATGTTTGGGTAGCCAAATAGGTTTTTTTTATAGGATCTCCTGTAGCCTTTCAAATTGGGTTGGGTCACTTGGGCCCCAGATTAAGAGGTTTTTCATTATTTGATTTTAATGACAAATGTCCGTTCATTTGTAGATGTGGTACTTCCTTCGTTGTGAGGGTATCCGCTAGTTAGTAGGGTAAAAATCAAAGGTTTAGGGCTAGGTTCTTGTGACTTGAACTCAAGTTGACACCTTTTTGTTGAATTTGGCACAAAAACCAAACCATGAAACTAATTTCTTATTAGATTCAAAATTGAAACTAAACTTGTGGAAAAACATATTTGAAAACAGGGTTAGGATCTTTACGTAGAAAAGTTGTTAAATGTTAATTTTAATTAGTTGTTGAACCCCAAACCTATAAAACCCTTGTTTTAATTTATTTTTAAAAAATTGGAAGAATTGAATTAAATCTATTACATCCCCCTAGCTCCTTAAATAACTAGCTAATAATTACCATTTATCATGTTGGTCATTATTTGGGTATAAGTTTTTTTACTGTTTTTTTATATCATAAAAATGTTCAACATTTTAGGACTTATAAGTAGGTCATTTAAATAGGTTATTAAAAATTGAATATTCAATATTGAGTCATTAAAATTATTAATTGGTTATAAAAAATTGATTGATAGGTTATCAATACATAGGTTAATAACTGGGACAAAACTCAATAATCAACCAACATCAATAATAACTTATCTTTGAATTAATTAAATAAGAGAGCCCCCCAAGTTTATCTTTATCTTTTTTTGTTTTTGTTGGCAATGAATCATTTTGATTGACCCATCACCCAAAAAATAAACTAGTTGTGTTTACCCCATGCATGTTTGGTAAAAGCTAAAATCATACATGCATATCTACTATCTCACTGTAATAATAAATTTTTATAACACAAAAAACAACAAGAATACCAAAAAAAATTATTAAAAAACTAATTTCATTATGATTTAAAAATTTTAATCTTCATCAAAATTTTATTGAAATTTTAAAAATAGAATCATATTAATTAAAACTTTTATATCTCAGAAACGAGTTTCATATTAAAATTTTATTTATTTTAAAATTGATGTGTTTTATTTTAATCAATTCTTGCATAGTCTTTCAAAATCAATTTTTTAAGAATCTCATTTTAGTAAGATTTTAAAAACTAATTATTTGTATGTTTATCAAACAAATTTCATTTAAAAAAATTAGTCATATGACTTGGTTCTTAAATTTCATATTAATATGAAATTTCATGATATAAAAAGGAAAATGACAACCCCCAAAAATTAAAATGATATAAAGGTATGAATAAATCAGTTACCCAACATTCATATTTTGAGAAAAAACCCAATAATCGGATGGGTAAACTTCAAAACAACCCATCAATTGAATGGGTGCACCCAAAATCTACACATGCCTATCCATTAGCTGGGGGCAATAATAAATATTAACCACTCCAAAAATGGAAGTTTCTATTCTCAAGATAGAAATATAAAGTGTTTTTCTTTGGACCAACTATATAGGTGGAAAGAAGACAACTTTGGGCAATTATATGGGATAAAAATGTGATATTATTTGGAACATATTGAGAATGTTAAGAATAGGAAAAAAAACACACAAAATCCCACCACATGAATACATGCTGCATTGCTTCATTGGTCAAGAAGAATTTCTATTCCTACATTTGCTTGTCACCATTTTTAACTCACAATAGTGGCAAAGACACCCAATGGGGGTCTAATGTTTCATGAACATCACCTATCAGTAGTTTGGGTTAGATTGGGTTAGATTCCACATCTAATCATTTGTGACTTCTTGGGTCTGACTTCATCACATGGAAACTAGCCCTAAATGACAAGGGTATGTAAGAATAAATTATAAATAAGATGAATGATTGATGTCAATTGTTAATGTCATGGGTGTCAACATAGTAAAGTCAACACATAATTTATCATTGCTAGTATATTGAAAATAACAACAAATCCCAATATAAAACTATTATATTAAATTAAGTATATTTATTTGAATAAAAAAAGATAATTTTTTATTATTCTAAATTGAATTTTAATTTTCAACTTATTTTGATGTTAATTACATGTTTCTATACGCATGACAAATGACAACAATGAGTTTCTTATCTTTTGTGTTCATTTTATCATGCCTCCATCCTTGTGTGGTGCTATAAAAATATAGTATTTACGTTATTGGAACAATTCTATTGTGCTAGGTAATTGGGGTTCTTATTGTAATATCATGTTTGTATTTTAAATGGTTTTTTGGATGGTTGTGGGATATGATGAAAGATTTTAGGGTATTTAAGCATGGTGAGGAATTGTTGATGTCAATGTGGAATGTTTCAAGGCTCTAAAACTCAATCATGGGTTGGAAAATGTTTGTTTATCACATCAATACACAAGAAAGATTTATCATGTAATTGTTTGTAATCATATGCATGATCTTGTGAAAATAATAATCATATGTTGGTTATGTTGATTTTGCAAGGAAGGTAGAAGATGGAATGTTTTGTGTTGAATGTGTTGTAAAATTTAGTTGTAGATTTTTGTTGGATTGTGTTTGGAGAGAATATCTAGGCTTTTTGCAATAGGTTCACATATTTCATAATGGTTTTGCACATATTCAAATTTGTATTGTGTGGTTAGTATATGAGATGAATTTGATCTCAATTGGAAATATGTCATGTGTTTATTGAACGTGTTATGACTTCATAATCATACATGAAAGGAATTTAACGAAAGAACTTTCAATTTGTTGAGTGTATGTATGAGGGTATGAAATAGGAATTTGTTCAAGACAAGATTCCAAAGTATGCTAATCCCAAAACAACCATCCATGTAGAGTTGGTATTAAGAAAGTTCCACATGAGAATGGTATAATGATGTTGATACAATTTGAATGTATGTAAGGGTTCTTACAAAGCAAGTTGTAGTTCATGAGTTATGATCTTGCCCTTATGGAAACTTGATATGATAAAATGAGTGCATTGAAGGGGCATGTGAGTGATTTCATCACTACCACTCTTTTTGTTTATGAGGACACCGACATATTATGCCTTGGAGACAGTTTGGATGTTTTGGGATAGGGGGATGTGAATACATTTGGAGGTTAAGGGTCATTTTGCAATCCTTTCATCTAGTTGGAAATTGAGTATTAGATTTTAGATCAATCATTACAATTGAACCTAAAGTCCAAATAATGCAATATTTTATTGTTTACATTGCTTGGAGGTCAACTTGTTTGATCTTTGCTTAAAAATGGTAACAATTTAACATCAATATAATAAGTGGTCTATTTTCTAAATATTATGAATGTAGGATATAACTTGGGATGCTTATGCTACTCCCTAGATGTAAAAGTAACCCTTAATTATCAAAGTAGGGTGTGGGGCTTTTACACTCCTTGTCATTGAAGTTTCCTTCACAAACTTTAATATACACTTAGATTGTGAAAGAACATTGATAGTGAGTGTTTCCATGGTATAGTGTAAACAAAAAAAGTCAGAAGTGAGACTCTATAAAATACATAATTTGCAAAATTTTGTGTCACATTACTTTTTTGGCCAACTTCATTTCACCCATTTATTTCAATCTATGGTCATAGATGGGTTTCAAATCTGTCATTAAAAACTTTCACATCTGGCTCCACTCAAATTTCTTCACTCATCTATTCATTTATTGTCAAAATTGAAAGGCTACCAAGGTCATTAAGATGTGCTTCAATTATTTTGACATTTTGCGACTAAACACCAAAGGTGATAAAATAAATCAAAATGGGTGCTTGAAATCGTTTCCCACTAAGCTAGATAGGTAGGTGTTGACACCTAAATGGTTCATTTGCATCCTAGGCTTGTAGAATCAAGGTCATCCTTCCCGGCCCACATTTGCCTTTTGTCAATTAGTTTGTTACATTTGAGCTTTCCAAGATTTGTTGCAATTGTCTAAATGCACTTACTTTAAGGTTTTTTTAAGTTTAATTCCTTGTTGCAATCTACATACATTAAGTTTTATTTTTTCGCATTGTGAGGTTTAGAATTTTTGAGTAGGATATGGAGGAAAAAGCTTATGATAGTGATGATGACATCGGAAGATTCGAAGAAAAGCAAAAGCTGCAAGGATACATTGTTCAAACTTGAAGTGAAAATGGAAAGATATAAGAAACCACCTCCTTAGAGGGATTTGCAAATTTTTGAAGGTGGGTTTGCCTGGTGTTGATGTCAACCCACATAGATTGAAAGCATATAAAGAGGTGATAAATGAAAAACTTGTTGAGATTTTTGAAAAGGCTACTCCTTGATTGGGTTTTTGCTACACAAAAATGTTGCAATTTGTAAGTAAAAACAAGGGTTGAAAAGATTTGGCCATTGTGTGATGGCAAGGCAAAGATGTTTTATTCAAAATTAATCGTAAAAAAATGTGTTCTTAGCATTGTTACTAAGAATTTGGGCAATGTTTGCTAAAGAAACCAATTTAAACCAACGCTCCAAGTTCTTCAAAAGGATGGAGAAAATGGAGGCATGACAACAAGACTTGAAGCTCATGAAAGCCTCAAGTGTGAAATGCAAATCCTAATTTGAAGGCTAGTCCACCTAAGCAAACTTTTCCTTGGGTGGTACCACTAGGAAACACCTTACCAAAATCACAAGAAAGTTAGACCCAATTTAAGAAATAGAATTCCATCTACTTAGTTTATTTGATTAGACTATGTGGGCTATGTGTTCCCCACCTATGCATACAAATGAAAAATAATGAACACCCAAAAATGTATAATATGCATTAACATTATGATTCATGAACCATTCTTAACCCAATTCTTGACTTTTTTCTTTTAAGTGTCCTTACACTTACATAGCAGATATATTTTCTTGTTTATTTAATACATGCACAAAGGAATGATCCAAACTACTCATTAAAAATACAAAAGGTGAAAATAGTTATCATTTGTGTTCTTGACATCAATGGCCTTTTGGGGCTTCATAATCTTGATTTAAACAATCATAACTAAATCAAAATTGATTTAATCAATTATTTATAAAAGACATCAAATAGGTTGGCATTTGAAGTATTCTCAAAAATTAACATCCAAGAAAAATTCCCAAAAAATAGATTCATTTTGTATTCTTGATTAAAAAAATCCTTTGTGTGACATTCCTGAAACTTTTTCCTTATGCATTCATTTTCCACATCAAAACATTTGTTTTGTAATTTAATTAGATTTTTGAATTTTAAATGACTTGGGTAACCTTTTGATAAATAATTTGGAATGAAAAGATTTCTTTATGTGAGTCTTATGTTGTCCTGAAGTTGGATGGGTCATAGAAATTTGGGTTGTGACGTTCCTAATGGTACCACCCAAGGATAAGTTTGTTGACATCGAAGGCCACCAAGTCGAAGATTGCGGAAACATCACAACTTATAGTTGAATGATTTCAACTCTCCAAGGAATGGAATCAAAATTTAATTATTGAAGTAGGCTAAATGTTGCAGCTTGCCTCCATGGAGCTAGAGGCATCAAAGTTATAAGTTGGTTGTGCCTTGAAGGCAAAATAGAAGCTTTTTGACTAGTCGAAAACTATGTGGTTATGTATGGAATTTGTGGAAACCTCATTAATGGAAGAAATGGAGAAAACATAGGTTTTAAAAATTGAAGAGCACCAATGTGAATTAGCAAGTAGCATCACAATTCGTAATGAAGGTTTGTTTGTTCTTGGGGAGATCTTTAAGTCTTTGCAATCAAATAAGCCTCAAACATTGCCCACAAAACAAGTTATTGAGAACGGGCTTACTTTGGAATTTTAATGCTTTCAAAGCTCATAGAATGCAAGAAAAATGTTTAAGAAACCTAAGCCCCAAACACAAGTCTCAAGTCAAAAAAATGTCTACTGAGTTGAATTTGAAGGACATTGAGTTCAAAGACCTTGAGCTAAAGAGAATGTTTTGAGAACTTCAATATTTTTCTTTGGCAGAGTAGCATGTTATTCTCATATAGAAGGGTAATGGTTTGACTTTCCACCTTCATCCATTGAGTTATCCAAATTTGCAATTTGACACTTGACCAAGCTTCTTCAAAATTGGTCTTTGTGTTGTTTATTTGTGTGGGTTTCCCCACAATGATATCCTAGTTTTTGGTTGTAGGTATTTGTATCACCCATGGTGTGCCTTGATGCATTTAAACAAAGTAATTGATGTGTAGATGTTCATGTTATAAGACATGTATGTCTTTAAAGTGGTTCAAGAGTTTTGGGTTTAAAGAATTCACAAGTACAAAATGTGTACTAACACCAATGAATTCACTCAAAATCTAGTGAAATCACTTGGCATATAGGGACACCTTTTGTTGTAGTGATTTGACAAGGAGATGTTGGAAAAAGAAGTTTCGGAGGGTTGTGAGGAAGCTTGGTTACATCTTCTCAATGTGCGAAGGCAAGCTACAATGGCAAATTGTCCAAATGTTGGTAAAAGAAATCCATTCTCTACTCTCTGCATTTGTCATATTCATATGATGCTACATATGTAGATTTACTAAGTTACTCAGTGTACAAGCATGTTCAATTTACTTGTGTTGTTTTTTGTCTATGTCATAGGGTGACCAACAACATATTATAACCATTTTCATCATGTTTGATCCCTTTTGAACATGTTTGTTTGTAATCCACATACAAACTACGGCCTCCAACAAGCTAGAAGTAGAAACACCTGAATATTTTGTGGACTTTTGTGTTGACATGAATCACTTTATAGGACTATAGTGCTTTGAGTCACAACATTGAACATTCTATGCATCTAACTCACTAACCATTATGTCTTTTAGGATGTACGTTCGCAATTTGTGTAAAAAATATGGTCATCAACATACTTCATGTTGGTTTGACATATTAGTTTATTACCAAATTCACTAGCTTATGTTCCTTTGTATTATGGACTTTGAGTTTTTGTATGTTGACATTTCAATTTATGTAACTAATGCACTTTTCTTTTTTTGTCTTATTTTTGTATGTTGACATTTGAATTTATGTAATTAATGCACAATTTGTTCTTTCTTTGTAGTATGAAATTTTAGTTTTGGTACTTAATGCATTTTAACTTCAATGTTTTCTAATTTTGACATATTAGTTTATGTATTTAATGTATTATTATAACATAGTTTGTACAATTATAATTTACTTTTTGTAAGTTTGATGCACATAGTCCATTGTTTTTTTTCAACATCACTATTATCAAAAGTTACATGTTGCATTTCTTCTATTCTTCTTGTAATTCCACATGCATTAGAAGAATTCATGTCCTATTCAACCACTTGTTAAACAACTAGTGATCTTCAACAACTAAATAAACAATTATGAACCATATTTGCAACTATCTAGCTTATGTGGCAATATGTGTAATTGTAATCTAGTGGTTATTACAACTAATGGATTAATGCAATGAATGTTTAACATAATGTGGGCATGTATTCAATTTTATATACTCTCAAGCTAAAGATGTAAAGTTGTTAAAGTGACTAACCAACAATAATAACTATGACATTATGATATTACATATGATATTAAAAGGATTTGGTATTTCATACATAATTACCTATTAAAAAATATAATATCATTTAAGATCTATGATATGGAAAATTAATGTCCATCACTTTACATTTAACATGTGCAATTTTGCCACATGGTGTAAATATGGAATCAAGTTAACAGAATTGTAGTCATAACTTAATTGTATGTTGTGAATTATATTGAAAATGTAAATAATAATTAACATCATACATCATAAAATATAATTTAACATGTACGTTCATAAAGTTTTTCATAAATCATTTTGTAATGGCAATAGTCATGTATGTATTACATGAAAACACATGTGTATATGAAGTTCAAGTGGAATCATTTTTTAGGGATTTATAGAAATGTTATATTTTAATTCATTAAATTACAAATGGCATGCATACATGTATAAAGGTTTAATCAATGATAATTAAATTTATTTTTTAAAACTAAATCATGTGATATTTATGTGTGTGCTTATAGTTAAATGTTTACATAGAAATTTTGAAATAAGTATTCTAAATTGATATAATATATTTAAATAAAAATTGAAAATTGCAATTTTATAGAAGTATGGAATTAGAAATATGGATTAAATTAAATTTATAATTATAATTATAACTTATGGCCCACAAATATTAAATCAGTTTAACTTAATTATTGAAAAATCCAAATTTATATATTAAATATTAAAGATTAAAATGAATTACAAATCAAGAATTATATTTAATTTATACCTAAAATCAGAATTAAAAATATTTAGTTAAATAAATTTTAATTATTTAATTAAAATGTGAAATTCATTTATTATGAACTTACATAATTAAATAATGATATGAATATGCAAAACATTTGAAATACACATGTTTATATTTATGCAATGACATAATATATCACAAGTTAAAGTATTGGTTAGATGGTTAATGAGTTGGTTTGTGGCCATGTGGAGATGAAGGTTCAATTCCCTCTAATGACATTCTAATATTAGTCCTAAATGATTAGAATATGATTACATGGTGTTGCAAATAATTGTAACATGACTACATGTGTCCTAAATGATTATAAAATGACTACAAACTTTTATTTATCCATGTGGACATTACATGTAGTTGTTTTGGACACGATTTGACACATGTCATGTTGAGTTGCTTAAGCAAGTTGTCTGGCATAACTCTAATGACCATAGTTGTTTAATCCAAAATGATTATAAATCTAGTTGTAAACATATTTGTTTTTTCTAAAATCATGCTAGTGATAATTATTAAACATGTTTGTGGTTGTATAATGTAGATTTCAAGTTCTGTCAATATTTTGTAATGTTCATGAGGTATTGAAACTTTTTTTACAATTGTGTTGATTATGTATGAAGGCTATATTGTAGGTAGCCTATGTTTATAGCCAAATTTTGTTTGTGGGTTTAATAAACAAGTTTGTTTCCTTATTCTCTTGTCATTTGTTTTGGTTGTAATTTATCAAATTCTATTACATTTGATGATTTTGTAAGGTTTCTTACATTTCAAATTTCTTGATTATTTTCTTCTACATCCTTGATTGCTAATCCTAGCTTGATTTAGTTATAAATAGAAAGATAATAAAATTTGTGTCTTGTGTTTTCAATGTTGCTTTTGAATATTCATAACAAATCATCTAAATATGTAGTCTTTAAATTATAATCTCAAGTTATTTTAATTTTATTCTAAATTCATTCTTTTTAATATGCTTATGGTTCAATCTTTGATTTCCTATCAATTTTGGATTTTTTGGTTGTTGTGTAGGGTTTTCTCTAAAAACCTTTGTGGAACCATCTTTAACATGCACTAGGACTTTCAATGTGGGAGAGATGAACCAAGTTAAAGAGCTAATGTCGCATCCCTAGCTTTGGGCTCGCGACCAAGGCAAAGGGAATTGCAAGGGTGCGGGCCAAGAGGAAGCCCGGGAGTTAAACCAAGAGGAAGCCCGGGAGTTAAGCCAAGAGGAAGCCCGGGAGTCAAGGCAAAAGGAAGCCCGGGAATCACATCACATACTCCCGGGAGTGCAAGAAAGTGCTAGGGAGTGTGAGGGAGTGAACACTCACACTCCCAAGGTAACTCCCACTTTGGGAGATGGGGTCCCGGTGGACTCCCGAAACTTCAAAGAGCGATTGCAGGGGTTAAACCTTAATGTCTTGTGGCGTTCTTTATATCATTGGAAAGCTCTTGGAGCGTAGATGTCTAAAATGGGCTCGCATTACTCATTTGGACATTTGAAAACACAAGTTATGGCCAAAAGAAGGTCCGGGAGTCGAACTGCCAGTTTGACTCCCGACCACAAAAAGTCGGGAATCGACCCGATTTACTTAGCTGCAGGGGGCGTGTCACATATCGTTGAAAAGCTTTCGACGAGAGCTACAACTTTGCTTTAGACCGCATCGCGATCCGAGGTCTGCTCGCAAAGTTATGGGGCTCTAAAGTCACGGGAGTCCCATTTGGCGCGATTTCGGCACTCCCACTCGGGAGTCCCGGGAAAAATAGCCATTTGGATGTAGCCTCCGTGGAAAGCTGCAGAGTATACTATAAGGGGGAAGGTGGTGGCTTCCCCCAAGTCCGGGCCGTGGTGAGT
>Ga0116229_10003528_pt1 | contig 25766 bp, 10 predicted proteins | sample S1TSphgellanicum_3_FD_87313 | JGI IMG/M metagenome (GOLD analysis project Ga0116229, IMG submission 87313) | Host-associated microbial communities from peat moss isolated from Minnesota, USA - S1T2_Fc - Sphagnum magellanicum MG | ecosystem: Host-associated > Plants > Peat moss > Unclassified... | reverse complement strand
GAATGGGTTTAGAATGCTACAAAACACAAATGCGATGAATGTCGTCGCCAAGGAGGATTGTTGTGAATTGAATAGGGTAGTAACAACAAGCGAATGGGTTTAGAATGTTACAAAACACAAATGCGATGAATGTCGTGGCCAAGGAGGATTGTTGTGAATTGAATAGGGTAGTAACAACAAGCGAATGGGTTTTAAATGCTACAAAACACAAATGCGATGAATGTCGTCGCCAAGGAGGATTGTTGTGAATTGAATAGGGTAGTAACAACAAGCGAATGGGTTTAGAATGATATGAAACACAAATGCGATGTACGTCATTGCCAAGGAGGATTGTTATGAATTGATTGGCGTCACAATTGGATTCTGGCATCCAATGGCCAAACTATTTTGCAAAGGTGGCTACTAGGGATTTACCTTTTATCAACAAAGTGACTCCTGCCACATCAAAAGTCATTGATTGCCTGTGATTTTGGCCCCAATCTAATGGTCTGAAATAAACCTAGGTGGTTGAATTGCCCCATTTTGGCTTGAAAAAATGCTGAAATTCGCCAAAATAAAAAACTTTGTTGAGGCTATCAAAAGTCACACTACAGTTTAACACCTACTCTTGATTAGTCAGATGGTATTGATTGGTCCAGGTGGTTTGCTATTAATAAGTTCTGGTCTTTTATTATTATCCTAGGTTCATGTTTATGGATGAGGCTTGGAATGAGTAAGTAAATAATTTTGGATGGGAAAATTACTATTATTGCACTGCAGGGCCAAATGAAGGTTATTTGGGTGGGACCTGCTCTCAACATGATCCAAGCTAACTACTAACTAGGACCTCTTGATCCAGTCCTGGATTAGGAAACACAGCTCTCTCTGGAAATAGACATGAATGACAGGACTAGTTACAGACACCCAAGTTCCCTTGGAGATTACATTGAATGATTGACTGGTGTAGGAAAGATAGATCTGATTGGAGTGGAACTTTGTGTTGTGCTCTTAACCCTAATTATTATAACCCCTTAATTATCTACAAAACATGCATATTTTTTTGGGGAATTAGACCCACTTTACACTAGGAGTCAAGGCCAATGTTCAACTCAAATCAAGCATTCCTATTGGTGCAAAAGTTGAAATCACTATAAGTCAAGGCTGAAATAAATTTTTAAAATGTTTTCAATCTGCCCCAAGTTATTAATAACTGCTGAACTTTAATAGCCTTGTATTGGCCCCAAGGCTGAAAACAAACAATACCCATCGAATTTGGGAAGCCAAATTTGCAACCCTTTGAGCCAATGTTCCAGCATTTATTAATATCCTGAGGTCAATGTTTTAGCATTTATTAGTAAGTTGGGTCCAAACAACACATCAAAAATGCTCAAAGTTGGCCTCAAGTTTTTTCAGCCCTTTGACTCCTAGTAAAGAGTGCCTTAGGCACCATAGATAGAGGGTCATTGTATAAGGTGATTTCCCTTTGGCCTAACTTGGTATGACGTATATAAGAGCAGCTCCACTGATGCTCAGTATGTGACCCTGCCAAATTATTTCTCACATCCAAGATTAGTCATTTACCTTTTTTTTCAACCCCACCCATAAAACTAAAACTGAGACTACTTACAAACAAGTGGGAGACTACTTAGTAACCAATAGCAATCCACCTGCACCAATCAAACTATCTGCCCAATGAACAGCAGATGTTAGGCAGAGCACCTGGACCAATCAAACTATCTAGCCAATCAACAATAGAGTGTTAGGCACTGCTACTACGCCTTTTCTTAGCCTCAGCATCCTCCTGTGGAAAAATGCTGGGCTAAAACTATTTTGCTGAGCCAAACCGGCATGTTTTGACTTTTCTTCATCCAATTTTCTTTTTATGGGCCACATATTGAGCATTGCTGGAGCTGATGCTCGAAGAGACGTACGCAGGCCTCATCCATAAGTCTCCAATAAAGACACTGGACTTGGGAGAAAACAATGAGTTCCATAAACCGACAAAGAAGGTGTTAATTGATGTTTGAGACAGATAAATTGAATAACTTGTGATGCATTGGGTGGACACATGAGCAACATAGATAGAGAATTTTGACCAAAAAAAAAGGGATGTGTTGCAACCATGACAATGAAATTAAATGAAATTCACAAAAATATGAAAGGAACCTTTCCTTGAACATTGTAGTGCACTAGCATGTGATCAAAGGTTGAAGAACTCCACAAGCTATATAAGGTAGCCAAACCTTATATGGATAGTTTGAGAAATTCCCAATTTTTGGGGGAAAAGGCCCTATGAGTTTGTGAGTTTCAAGAATGGGTGCAGCTAAGTTCTGGACTTTAGAGATTGAGTTCACATTTAAAAAGGAACTTGACCTCATTACAAATTCTGGAGGAATGATTATCATGATTGTTGAGAGGTGGCCACATAAAATTATAGCTCAAGAGGAGATGGGCATGTATGTGTAAATATTTACAATGGGTATTAAAGTTATTTACAAAGACAATAAAACACAAGAATGGAACCTTGGGTTTCATTGAAATTAGGGATGATGGTCAAAATGCAGGAAAAACTATACCAAAAGTGGAGATTTAAGGGATTACACAAAGCCTATGTATGGGGTTAGGATTTCCTAGGTTAGGAGATACCTGAAGATTAGGTAGAGACTACTTAGGACTGACTCATAATGCAAGAGGGGATTACATCATCTTAGCTAGGGGGCTATTTAGTATAGAGGTTATCAAAAGCTTTACATAAAAGGCTACATAAGGTTTACCTAGGGAGACATCTAGGGATCTATCTAGCTTATGAGATAACTAAGGGTTATTTAAAGGGCTACCGAGACTATTTAGGGAGACACTTAAGAGCCTATATTTAGGTTATGGGATATTTAAAGGTTCATTTGAAGGTTATATAGAGTCGAATTGTGGGGCTACCTAGGAATTTCTTAGGTTAGAGAATACTTAGGAGTTATTTAGCAAGCTACCTAAGGCTTATTCATAGGGCAAGAGGCGATTATATCAGGCCTACATAAGGGGTTACTTGAGAGACACCTAGGGGCTTACCTAGGTTATGAAATATTTAAAGCCTACTTAGGGGACTACATAGAGCCTACCTATGAGGCTAGCTAAGAATTTTTCAGCTTAGTGGATATCTACAGGGCTACATACTAGGACTTACATATGGGAGGCTACCTAAGGACTACTTAACTAAAATAGATTCATAGTCCCTATCTTCATCCTTAAATAATGTTTTTTAAGTCCCTCCTAACTTAAGTAGGACCTTAGGTAACCCCTAATGTAACACCTTATGTAGTTACTATATAACCTATGTACTATTCCTTATGTAACTCCTTATGTAAGCTTTAGATAGCATGTAACCTAGGTAGGCCCCTAGGCAACCTCTCTGTAATCCCCCTAAATTATTTAGGTAAGCCCTTTAAATAACCCCTAGGTATATCCTAAATTAGGAACTCTACATATAGTCCCCTAGATAGGTTTTATGTAACTTCCTAAGTAACCCCTAAGTTATCCCCCTAGCCTATTTAGGCTCCTAGGTAACCTCTAGAGAAGGCTTTAGGTAATCATTAGGTACGCCCATAGGTAGGCCCACTGTAGTCCCCCATGCAAGGTTTGCATCACCCTATCCTACATGGGTAGCTGGATAAATAGGTAGGTAGGTAGGTAGATAAGTAGGTAACCTATAGTTAGGGAAGTAAGCTTTAACCTAGTTAACCCCCTACCTAGGTGGTAGTCTCCAAATCTTTTTGACCATAGCCTAAGTAGGCCATAGGGTGAATGAGTACCATGAACATAAAAAATCAAGCCCAAAGTAAAGATTACTTTAAGGATAGCTTTATTGAATCAAACACTTGCAATTCTTTGAACTTGTCAAAGGCCTTTTTTTTCTTTTACTAGCAAAGCTTTGCCAGGAAAGGAAATTACCCTTTTACAAAGCAGACAAATGTTGGACCAGTTAAAATTTGTTTCAAAAAACCTTCAACAAAAGATTTTCATTCTAGTCATTGTTATATTTCCTACTAAAATTTAAAGATTTTTAATTAAATAAAAATATTAAGGCATTATATGCATATTACCTTATAATGCTGCTTTGCAAAATATAATTTAAAATGTCACAAAACCACAATACCATGACCTTTTGATCATTTAAAAGCAACAATTATAATGCTAACTGGCTGCAATTTTCAAAGTTCCTTGAAATAATGTCGTCAGTTCAGTTGAAATTTGCTTAATGATGCTTGTCAACCTTGCTCCATTAGAAAATTGGAAAAAATAAAAAAACCTCAAGCCGAGCCATCCATAAACATTAACGCGACAATGGAAGCAACTAGGCAACATGGAGGAATGATAAGATTAAAGAGGAATAATGAGACGAATGATTAGGGGTAAATTTCTTGACCCCTCCATCAAATCACAAGTTGAGATTTAGGCAATTTAATTTGATTTTTAATTTTTAAAATAATTCATTTAACAGAAGAGAATGGACTATGTTAGAAAGTGCTTTTAGTGGAATATGGGTATTATTTGGAGAATTTTAGATTGATTCCATAGGTAGATAGTTATCATGTTCAAAGTTTTCAACAACCTGTCTAGATTCATGTATTTCTTTGTTTTGGGTTCTTTCAGAGGGGCCAGAAAAGGAGATAGATCCAGGTGAGAAGAACTTATTAAGAGAACTTACTTCTCCATGATGCTACTCAAACCAATCTCCCACTCTGATGATGCATTTGGATTTTTCCCAAGTACCTACCTAAAATATTTATTTAAAAAAATAATAATAATTTTAAAAAAAAAATTCCACTCCAGGTGGAATTGTTATTTTCTGTGTTCAATAGAGATATCCTGAAAGTCACCCTGTCTTCACCCTATCTTTGGGCCTCCTTTCACTCCCCAAACCCCTCTTTCAGTGGTATCCGAAAAGTAAAGAAATTTTATTAAATCTGGGTATGAAATGCTGAGTTCGAGAGTAAATATAGTAGCTGTACAGGTAGGAGCAGTAAAAAAACATGTAGGCCTAGCAGCAGTGAAGGCGCTCAGGAAAAAGGAAAGACAAGATGAAACTCAATTACCACCAAAATTGATGGGATTTTGGGTTTTTCCCCCCCCCCCAACCCTAATGCTAATGTATTTCTTTGCAGGTTTTTTTTAATATCACCCCGTTTATGACCAAACTCAGGGTTCTGGTGTTTTTTTGCCCCATGGCCACCTTAGTCTCTACATTTAGACTACCTACCTATGCACCAAAAAGGCTTACTCTCTCCCCCACCCACCTACTTATGTATCTACTTACCCACCCACCTGGCTTACCTTCCTACCCACCCACTCAACTACCTACCTATGCACTCAATCTTCAACAACGCAACAACAATGATCATCCATGAAAATATTGCAATAAACAAGTAGGTTGTTCCCCTGCCCTTCCTAGCTACTACCCATTGAAGTAGGTACCTATTAGAACCAACCTACTTGGGCTAAATCTACCTCCCTCATCAACACTCCAACCAATGTTGCAACCGTTGAAAATGATATTGAAGGGGGGCACAAAAGAGGGTATTGCAACTACATTGGATTTGTTTACTTTAGGACTACTAAAGGGAACAATTAAACTACTTCTCAACACCCATATACATGTATTGCAAAAAAACCTAATTTCCTTACTTGAACAACATTATTCCAGTGGAAAGACCATTTTTGCAATTTTTTCATTGCAATTTCTCCCCACTTCTAAGGTTCGACCTATGTAATTCATAGGCATTGGATTATTTTTTTGTTGAATTGCAATATCTTCAAGGCACTTTGAAAACATCATAAATAACCTAATTAATTTTTGCAACACCCTTTTGTCATGTTTGAAATATCATATATAACCTTGTTCCCACTTATAACACCCTAATCAATATCCTAGCTTGATTGAATCACATGTGCATTACCCTCAAAAAGGTAATGCATGAGCATTAGATGGATATTTTTACGTGCAATAATACCCTTAGAATGGGTTGACAATATTTTTTCTAGTCCACTACATTCCTACAATACCCCTAAGAAAAATGTCATGTCAAATTCAATTGTGCATTACCCTCATCAAGGTAATGCAAATGCACTAGATTAATTTGATGATATGCAATACCCTTAGGCTAATTTTTATCATACTAATTCACACTTGCATTACTTTGGTCGGGGTAATGCAAATGCACTATATTAATTTGATGATATGCAATACCCTAAGGCTAATTTTTAATAACCTACTTCACATTTGTATTACCCTCATCATGGTAATGCAAATGCATTGGAAGAATGTAATGCCCTCAAAAGAGGTGACAATTATTTTATCTCATATATTGAATCTATGCAATATCCACATAAATGTAACATCTAAACTCTACATCATTATGATGAAATGCAATACCTTTATAAGGGTTTTAACTTATTTTATGTCATCTACAATAATGGTGTAATACCTTTATTACAATGATACATAAACACTATAATATTTTAGGGACATGCAATAATTTTAGGAGTTTTTTTTATCATCTCGATCCACTTATGCATTACCTTCACTAGGGTAATGCATATGCACTAGACACATGTAGTACCTTCATGATGGGTTCAAAATATTTTATGTTGTATACTACATCAATGCAATACATTAACGGTATATATACATAAAGGTATTATATTTTGTTGAAATGTAATACTTTAAGGAGGGATTTAACTTATTTCATCTCATCTACAATATCAATGCATTACCCTTATAAAGGAAATGCATTTGCATTATATTATTTGTTGAATTGCAATACCCTAAGTTGGGGTTCATGTCATCTACTACATAAAGTCATACAGTTGATTTCAAACTTTTTGTACAACAAAAACATGCCCCCTTCTCTGAAAGTATATGTTCATTATATGAACTTGATGAACCCAAATTATACAAAAAATTCAAAATCTTTAATTTTTGAAGGAAAGGGCTACAAGGAAAAGGATTTTATTTTAAAAACCATTTGATAGGAAAATTGTATTCAATCGGTTCAAAATGTCTAGCTTGAGGTGTAGGTCACATGTGTAGGAAAAAATCTTGCCAAAAAACATGTTTGGTTGTCCATTGAAACTCATTTTTGGAATTTGTAGAAATTTTTGCGTTTCTAGTTATAAACCAAAATATTCATACACAATTATGTATGAATGTGAAAACTCACCACCACCACATGAAATATCTTAAATTGGACTATTCAAATTTTCTCACTTAAATTTGTTTCAAGTAAGTGTTATTTGCAAAAAGTAGCCCCACAAAAGTCCTTGATTTTTTTTTCCTTTTTTTGGAACCCCAACCATGAATAAGCCCCAATGCAATACCCTAATGAAGGTAATACCTAAGGATTGCAATATTTTGGGCACAATGCAATACTCACATTAAGGTAATACCTAGACATTATATCATTATGTTGAAATTTAGTACCCATAGGAAGGGTTTGAATTATTTTTTCTCATCAACATCTTTGCAATACCCCCATTAGGGTAATACTAAACCACTACAATATTTTTAAGACATAAAATACTTTTAAATTGTGCATTACCCTCATCAAGATAATGCACATGCACTTGATTAATTTAGTGAAATGTAATACCCTCGGTATGGATTGAAAATGTCTTATATTTCCTAATTTACATTTGTAATACCATATCAAGCTAATGCAAAAACATTTTTTTTTAAAAAAATGCCCTCTCATGACATTAAAAAATCATATCAAAATTGTTAAAGCTTCACCTACCAGATAAAAAAAGTTTAATCAATTGGCAATAAAAAATGCATGGAACAACATATATTATTTCTTTCAACCCTACCAATGTACAACATTCATTTTCTCATGAGTCCTTTTCTTGAGGGAATTTGCATGTTGTAACATAATTTCTTACCAATCTTTGAGGCAATTAACTAAATTGCCCAAGCCATCTTCCACCTAATTAAAATCCATGCGAGGGTGCATTGATTCATTGGCCTAGGTCACATGAAGGGCTTGGATCTCTAATGCAACAATTCATAAACATGATGTTGCATGGTCACCAAGTTGGACATTAGCTAACTCCTTGCATTGGGAGGTGATTTCAACCATTATATCTTGTAACCAAAATAAGGCTTGCTCCATGGGGCTGGATGATCCTTCTGCCTCATCAATGTTAACACCATCATAGAAAAAGGCCATTATCACTAATGTCCAACAATCCACCAATGTTTATTACATTGACCCCTTCAATTGTGTCCTCCTTGTAACCTTCATTTTGTGAAAAATCATCATCAATTTGCAACTATGTTGAATCTATGAACATTGCCTTCAACCCGCTGCAATTAATCCCATATCATGTGCTACAATATTGTTTGAAGTAAGGTTAGTACATGTCATGAAAACATACAACTTGGTGTTTACACAAATTCCCATGCAATGCCCACTCACATGTGTAAGATGCATATTCAATGAAGGGGGCATGAAGATTATAACACATTACCATGTTCATGCATATGACACCAAGATGGTGTTAACTCCACACCATCAATGCTTTATATTGTCTTCACCCACCAAAGGTAGCTGAATCACATGGGCATGTGGGATTAACAATGCCTTCTCCACACTTATGGTCACAAGTCATGCCCACAACCTTGTTCTTTATCAACCCTTGCCTCTTCATTTTTGCTTGGTGCATGTAGTGTTGTGCCACAATCATAATTAGCTTCCACACCAACAAATCAATGCAACATCCCCTTAAACCTTTTGTTTCAAAAGAAAACCATTATTTCAAAGCCCTATGGTAAAATTTTATGTTAGCTTGGGTATCTTGATTTGAATTTGGCACTCGACGAAAACCCACCATCCACAAGTCTAGATGGACATGTGCATTGCATATGAGGGCTATGTGTTAGTTTTTATAAGTGTAAAAAATTTAAATAATTCATAAGTTACGTCCACAAACCCAAAAATGTTAGCAAAAGGTTTAGAATGGGTTAATTGCTTCCCAAGTTGGTAATAGTAACCTAAAAATATCTAGTCCATGCATTGTTGGGGTTAAAGAATTGAAGGTCCCCACGTCTCCACCACCTTCTCCTTCCCTCGTGCCTTGAAAAACTCAATGGTCTTTCATGAGTTGATGGACATGAACATCACCATGTGCAAACAATCCAATATTGCACACCTCACCTCCGCATCTTTTATTTTCTCCACAGACCCCAAGCACCATGCTTTCAAAACATGCCAAGCAGAAAGGAAAATTGGATCTTGGCTCCACACAATCTCGAAATGCACATAGAGATTTTATTTTATTTTTTAAATTCCAAAAAAATATGCATTCCTCACCCAATGTAAACCCCAAAACTATGCAAATACAACAAAAAAACGTCACTTGACAAAGTAGACTCACCATAATGCCCATAGTTGTTGCAAGGCATCATCCACAATGAAACATGACGGTTTCCAATTGGGCTTGTTTGCTACAAGCTTCGCTCTAATGGAATCAACCATTCCACCAAATCTTCACAAGTTTGTTGACTAATGATGACATGTGCAACTTGGAACCCTAGTGCAGTGAAGGTCAAATGCAATCAATGTGAAAAAATGGTACTTCACATCATTGGTGCCAAATGTCACATCCATGGGAATAGTCCCATTACGATTTAATTAGAGCATGGCTTGGAATTATGCTAGCATTTGGATTCCAATGGTGAAGGGGATTTTCTCACTTGCATCTTGGAAATAAAAGACATCATCTGGGTGAATACATACCCATGATTAAATAGAAATTAATGGGTTCCTATGTAGGTGCCAACTACCACTCTTAGGCTTTTGGTTTAAATAGGTACTATTTTGTAGCCCGATGAAATCATCTTTAGTCATGGGTTCCCTTACATTAACCCTCGCCCACCAAATTGCCTTTTGTTTGTCATATATTTGTTTCATTGTGTACCCAAGCCCCAATTAACTCCATATGTAGTCCTTTACCTTTTGTGACATGCATGGAACATACAAAGACATTCGTGAAGCAAATTTAAGGTCATGTGCACCATGTGCTTAAACTTAAAATATAGGTTGTTATATTGTACCAAGTAGGTCCAAGGTGATTCTTGATTGTTGGTTTTTTTACTTTTTCTTGTAGGGCCAAGTTTTTGCTTTTGTTCCATTCAACTAATTCATGGTAAGTAATTTTCATTTGAAATTCAAGTTTCAAGCATAATTTTCAATTGAATGTGAGACTTCTTACCAACCATGAACCGATTTTGTTTCATGGTAATTAATGACTATAGTGATCTCCTTTTCACACTCCTTTTTGCTAAAAGATCTTGTCCAACTCCAACTATTCCACATATCCCTAAGGCCTTTCGTGTTGACACCTTGCTACATTTAATTAAATCAGTAAAATCATCACATTATGAAAAAAAATAAAAAATTGCAACTAGCCTTGTAATTCAATTTCTGGGTTGTAGAAGACACTTGCAACTCACAATATTTATATGCCATGAGTGCTAATGGACAAGTTGCATGAGTTGCAAAGTTGAAACTCACCGTATATATGATGCAATTCATTGCAATTTAATTACAACTCAATCAAAACAACTCATTCTCAATTATTATGTAACTCCATTCTAACTGCACCCATGATGTCATGTTGACAATATCATTGATTATTATCCATTTATTAAAATTTGATATGTGGCATTATGAAGATTTTTGGACATAAAAATGATTTCTTTTCAAAATATTGATCTCCATCATTCATTGTGATTGTTAATGATGGTCCAAGATTATTACACATGGCACAATAAAAAAATTGCCACATTGTATATTAATTATATTTTTGAATATATAAAATAAATATAAATATCTATTTTAATAGCTAAGTAGGTCATACATAACCATAGGCAGGTAGGTTGGTAGATATTAAGACCTACATACCTAGGTATTTACCTAGGACCTACCTACCTACTTACTTACATAGGTAGGTAAATAAGTAGGAAAGCACAATACTAAATGAATTAAAGAATAACCATGATTTATTTTTAAATTTTACATTTTTCCTTTGGGTTAAGCTTTTTTGAACTCATCCCAAAATGGCACTTGTATTTTAATGTGAGAATATGAAAGAACAAGCCTTCTTTTTATGCTTTATAATATGGGATTTGAAGACAAAACATATGGGTTAAATCTTTTAGTTGCTCCTTATTTGCAAATTAAGTTGCAATCGAGTTGCAACTATAACATGTTTAAGCATTCAAGGCAAGTTAGATCCAAGGGGAGGGATCCATTTTTTTTTAATGTCTAAACAAAACTTGAACCCTTCCTATTGGTGCCTATGGGGCACTAAAAATTGTCAAAAATGGAATAAAAATGGAAAAAGTTATGCACCCCAAAAGTATAGGGGGTCAAAACTTTAAAAAACGAACCACCAAATGTTACAAAGGTTAGTTTTTGAACACACTAAAAAAATATTTTATGTTGTTTTTTTGTTATTAGAGTTCAAAATGAGTTGTAAAACTTTAGGTGGTGTTCCTATACCACTGTAAATCGTTTAAAATGAATAAGAAATAAGAAAGTTATAAGGTTTGAAAGTAGGAGGGGTCCAAAAAGGGAAAAAAAGGAAAAAAAAATATTTTGTAAGTTAGAAAGCTTAGTTCTTTTCTTGTTATTTTTTCATTACTCCTTTTCCTTTACTTTCAAAAATGATTTATAAAGTTTAAGGTAGTGCTCCCAAAACATTTTAAATCACTTAAAATGAAACACATATGATGAAGATATAAATAATTAATGAATGATGAATATATATCTTTATTGAGTTATAAATAATTATATTTTAGTCATAAAAATAGTTTAATAGTAGTACTTTAGTAGTGGCGCACTAGTGGTTGTACTAATTGTATCAATGGGAATCATAATAAAAAAGTTAGTTGCAAATGTATTCCATAATGGGTGGTAGAAATGTGAACAGGTAACATGATCACATGTATGTACATTGTACCTACTTACAACATAGTTGTTGATTTAACAACACATTTACAACAATTTTAAAGTAGTTACCACATGCAACTACAATGCAATTTCTTAAAAAGTCAAACATGGTTGACCACATATGTATGTACAATGTGTATAAATTATCATATAGAAGACCCATTTTCAACTCATTTGCAACTATAATATAACAAACTGATTTTTTGACATGGCAATTTATTTATTAATACATTGTATTTCTAGGGGGATAGTTGCACACTAGTTGTAATACCCAAGATATAATTGCACAATAGTTGTACATGAGTTGTTTTTTCAGTTTTAGTTGCAGGGTAATGTGGTTTCAACAGACACAATTTTTCATAGTGTCATCATTCTTTAGCTTGGTCATTACATTGGGGGGTATGGACCCCACACCTCATGTGAGAATGCCCAAGAGAACAAGCAACTTGGAAGAAGCCAATCTTACCAACGTAGGTTTTGGTGTTGGTTTTATTTGTAATGCATCACTATGCAAATGATCCCCCTCACATGTGGCACGGATATTTGCTCAAACAATTTCTTTTTTAAAAATTTCATTGAAGCCGAGAAAGAGGATTGCTTTAGATCCATGTATTCACACACACACACATCCTAAATTATCTTTGTCAATTTTTTTAAATGATGAAACAAGGAATCAAAAATTCACCTTTGGACTACATAAGCGAAGGTAGAAGCGAAAGAAATGAGGTTGGGCATGGCAATGCTACTTCCTACAACTAGTGATGACAAAGTTGTTGACATCACAACTTCTTACTCATAATGATGATGTAGCTAAGTGGTGACATAACTTCCTACTACTATTGATAATGGCACAAAGTAATGTCCTATTGCTAATGACTATGGAGCTAGCAACACAATTGGTGACTATGGTGACTAGCAACACAACTTTTTGTTATTCACAACAATGTAACTATAGTGATGTAACTTCTTGGTATTGGCGTTGATGTACCTACTAACAACACAACTTCTTGCTATTGGTGGCAAAATAGAAGACGGGGGAGAAGGAGCATAGGCAATGGCGGTGCAGAGGAGGGCAAAGCAAAAAGAGGAGAAGAGATGGGAACAACACAATGTTTAGGGTGAAACAAAAAGGAAGGTGGGTGTGAAGGGAGGTAAATAAGAAGGGGTAGGTTGGAGGTAGGAAGGATTAATTGTTGTGGGTAGGGTGGCATATGAAACAAAACCCAAACCCCAATGGACAAGGTCTTGGGGTTGGTTTTCATCCCATCCAGAAGAATCCCAAAACAAGATTTTTTGGATGGTGCATTGGTGGGTGTTATGTCATTTTAGCCATCCTCCTTTCATGTTCTTACTTGCAAGGATTTCACATTAGGGCTACAGGCCATCAATCATGTGGTCACCTTCATTGCATTGGTTATTGCCACACAAGTTACTTTCATAACAAGTTTGCAATTCGTAGGGGGAAAGAAGGGGGGGGGGGGGGTCAGCAAAAAATTGAACCTTGGATATTTGGGGGAAATTTCAAAAACTTGGTTAGGTTTCATTGATACTAACAAGCATTGGATTTTCTTGGAACTTGATTATATAATATCTCATTTAAATGTTCAAGCACCTTTTGTACAAAACAAAGGTGACATCCTTTAAGTTTGCTTGAATTATGTTTTATTTTGCATTTTTGTTTTGCTTACATGTACATGTGCTGTAAATTATGTTTCAATGAATGGCAGGGAGATTCAAAGTTTAAGGTTTGGTTACTCCAAGATTAGTCCCACAATCCAACATTATAGAATCTCTAGGTAGGTTTGTGATTACTTCAATTTGTTATAAGTTAGGTTTGTGATTGTTTTATAAGGTTAACTTATATCAATATGTTTCTACACTCCATCCTTGTGACAACATCATTTTCATGTTGGTTTAGGGTTGTTATAAAGCTTAGAATTTGTTTCTAAATGTTTGCTTTGATGATGGTCATACTAGAAACATCAAAGAACATGCGTGTGTGTTTGTGACAATCACATTCACCTCCAAGGTTTAGGGTTTAGGCTTTGAATTACTTTTGTGTGCCATAGAAATATATTGATATTTGGTCTTTATTTATGCATATTGAAGCCCCACAACTCTATAGTTTGTCTTTGGTAGTGCCATTGCCAAACTTGGTATCAACAAATTTGTGTATGACCTCTTTTGTGTGGGCATGTTCTATCACATCCATAACCAGGTATAGATCTTCTCGTGGATCATTGTTTGTTGCCTAGTTGTCCCATAAGGTTCTACAAACTTAGGTGTGGATAGGTCTTGGTTTAAATGTTGTATTTGAAAATAAAAACTTCCACCTTCAATGTCAAAAAGGATCATTCTCTTAGAATTATATGTTAGTTTGTTTTCCTTTTGTTTTTTCGTTGGTCACCTTCTTCTCTTTTGTTTTTTTGTTTTGCTAACCAACATCCTAGTTAGGTTTCCCAATTACTTTTGTGGGTCTTGTGACAAAAAAATTATTGTTGATTGTATGTTTAGCTTCATAATGTTGTACACATTATGAACCTAGCATGTAGTTTATTATTTTAATAAGTGCTAAGTGACACCCATCTATTTCATTCCTTTGCCACAAATGTTGGGAGGATGGTTTGTTCTATTATGTTGCCAAATGTGCTAGGTTCATAGAACCTTCTTGCATTGGACTTTGAAATTGTTGCACTAGTCTCCAACAAGTGGCCATTGTATTTAGAACACACAATCATGATAACTTTTGAAATGGTTTGCTTTTAGTTATTATTCCAAGTTTTGTGGCACATGGAAATGTACCCATGGTATGTTGCTTACAATTGCAACTGATATCGGGTATGAGTTGTGCCATGCTTATTTTAATTCATGGAACACTAGATGGTTCACATTAAAACTTAACTAGCCATAACAAGGAATTAATTAGGTAGGAAAAATATTTGTAATTATTATTTGTAATTTTTGTCTCTTCTTGTTGACCTTCAATGGAATGGGATGTTACATTTGCTACATGAAGATTTGACTATTGTGTCATAATTTGAACCTATGCTTCTACTCTCATGTTGTTGATTCATGATGCCCCTCTTTTGTCAACCTAAAAAAAATTGAGTTCTTGATCTTTTTAGTTGTTATGATGCAATTCTAGGCATTGCCAAAGAAATATTGGCACATTGTAAAAAGGTAAACAAAAAGCCAAACAAGTTGACAACCAAACCTATTAAAAATATAGCCAATCATTAGCCTTCAAACTAAAGGGGTTGGTTTACATTATGTCCTTTAACAACAATGACACCCTTGAATTTATTATTTCTTGAGTATGTCAATGACCTACATGTAACCTTTTGTAACCTTGATTCTTAGAACTAGTTTACAAACATGTGTTCTAAAAACCGCAGAAAATTCTTGAAAACGCAGTGCACCTGGGTAGCGCCAAATTCTTTCCTTTGATTTCAGATGAATCTATTTATGTCCTTCATGCATGCCACGTACCTTACCATATATATATGCTCCATAGGAGCTGGGTAAAAACATACTACAATGAACTTTTTTAGATGTCACAAAAGCAAAATCTTCTAGGTTGGAAACATGCTATTATATAAAACCCATATGCAAATTGGAAATTGCAACAAAATGGACTCAAATAAGTGAAACTAATTTCTTTTTTTTAATTTTCAAATAATTACACCAAAAACATTAATTTTCAATGAAATATGGACTTTGCAATCTAGGCAATTTTGGGGTTATTATCCAATGAAAAAAAAATTATGGACTCATTATTATAATGGAATTCAATCTTTTTCCACAATTTTGGGACATGCGTCTCAAAGGTTATGACACTTAGGAATAAAACAATTGAGAAATATGAAGTATGTGATTGATTTTATGATTTTTTATTATGTGTAATAAAAATATAAATAAATAAAGTCCATCACATATCCAAAAGGATTTTTTCATGACCAATACAAAATATAGGTGTTCAAAAACGTTGAATGTTGAGCACCATTAACTTGGACATGGAAAAAAAATATCAATTTTAACATTGTTTCAAGGGTTTTGTGTTTTTGTCCAATTTTTTGCACTTGTAGCAATTTTTTTTTGAAAAAACATTATGAGAAATCATGGCCATAACATCTACATTGTTGTGGAACTAGAGCTCCAAAATAATAAATATACAACTACATTACAACTATCCCATGGAAATATGGGGAATTAATAAAAAAATGTTAGGTCAAAAAATCAAGGAGTTGTAATATAGTTACAAGTTAGTTACAAGATGGACACATATACAACATAATGTATGCATCATAGATACAATTTTAATTAATTGTGTTTGACTTTGTTAACAAGTTGCACTTTAGTCACATGTGACAACCACATTACAACTAGTGTAAATGTAGCACACAACCAGTGATTACTTTGCAATTAGTGTATGACCTTGACACATACGATCATGCCATGTGTATGCAATATTGTCATCATCCATTGCATCTAGCAATTTTAATTCTTTTGCAATTAGTTATCAACTATGATTTTGAATGATACATCTAGTTATGCCATTAAATTTTGACAATATAAAAATTATTTGTCCACTATTTTGGGATTGTTGTTCGACTATGATATGATTAACAAATGTCAATTTTGTTGCAACCCACAATATCATGTCACATACAAACTATATAATTAGTTGAAAGTGTAGGTTTTAAGAGGAATTGAATCAATGTGTACATTGTATTATCAATTCCGTTAAAGGATGCACATTACATCACCAATGTTATTAGGATTGTTCACATATACACATGGTCATTATGAACAACTAACATGTAATTAAATTTCAATTTGAAATGTGAGGATATGAAACTTGGGTTGGATATGTAAAAACAAATGACATGTGATAATAAGGTAGTAGATCTACCCTTTTACATCAACAAATCTCGTGTGCCTATGCCTAATCTCAAAAATTCAAAATGAATTAAAAAGGAGAGGGGGTTTCTTTTACCACCTAGCATCTAATAAACATGTGAGCAAAACCATCAAAATTCACAAAACTAACATTTGGACATGTTAGCAAGTCACCCATATTAGTTAAGTCATGCATGTGGTCATTGTGAACAACTAGTATGCAATTACATTTCAACTTGAAATTTGAAATTTGAGAAAAAAATTTGCGCAGAAAACCCCTAATCAAGTGGCACATGGTAGTAAGTCAATAGATCTCCCCCTTTGCATCAATGACCCTCATGTGCTTGCACCTATTGTTAAGACATTCAAGATGAACTATAAAGGAAAACATCTTTTTTTTAAAACATTTTGTGCACTTCTTAGTTTTTGATGATAGAACTATCATATGTGCTACATAATTTAGTTTATGTTTGCCTTTTTACCTTTCAATTTAGAACTATAGATTGAAGGTTGTTGCAAGTTGTATTGTTCATTTACAAAACTTGAAGATTTTAAGGTCCACCATTTGTGTATTTTTACTTATTTACATCAAAGAAAAATGGTGTGAAGAAAACATACATTTTGTTTAAAAGTTGACTTGTAAGGTATTACTTATAATGATGAGGGATTTGGGAGGGGCGAAAAAATTTGTGATGAAAATCATGTTGTGATTTTGTTTGTGTTTAAGTGTTTGGATTTTGGGATGAAAGGTGGAATTGAAACAAAACTAGTTTGTTCAAACAAACAAGTTTGTGCATTTATTTTAACTTTCATTGTTTTTGGTTGTTTTTGTGTTATGTAGGGCTTCATTGATATTGTTTGAGTCCACCAATATCAAAGTTGTGCTTAAAAGGTAAGGTTTTTTCAAAAATAAAAATGTTGGTTGTCTTTGAAAATGTACAATTAAACAAAAGAACATGCACATGTGATGTTATACAATTTCCTAGTTTGCTAATTATTATGTCACTAAATGTGTTGTTTATTGTGTAATAAATCAAATCAAGACATGCAAAGCGAATGTTAAAACAAAGGTGAAGTAAGAGACTTAATATGGTAAGTCTAACTTTGATACTTCAATTATGTGATGCATCTTATTTTGAAAACCATCATTGTGTATGAATGTTTAGGTTGTAGTTTAATTTGTATTAAAATTGCACATTAATTTTTTGTGACATTAATGATGTCACATTATAATAGTGGGGTGGGTGCAAGAATGAGTGGACCAATGGCCTATAAGAAATTACCATGTTTTTAGTCCAAAACAAGGGTATTTTTTGTGGGTTAGAATGAATTACAAAGGTTTTCCATTGGTTCCTTGGGAATGTTTTCCATTTAATCTAAAGCCCATTTAGAGGTTCCTTTTCTTAACACATGTGCACAAGAATAATAATAAAATATTATTTAAAAAATATTTTATGGACTTTTGAAAAAACCCTATTTTTTAGCTTGTTCGAAAGTCCATAGGTCAAATCTTACAAATGTTATCATGTAAAACTTTTCAAACTTAATTTTTTAAATATGTTATCTAACAAAAATCAAGTCCCTAACCAACGCGTCATAAATGATCAATCCATATCAAAAGTTATTATCAAGATTACAATCCATTTTGTTTGACTTTGAAAGTCCATGTCTCTTGTGTTTTTGTTGAGTATGGAAATTAAATAAATGGAATAAATAAAAATGCAAGTTGGTATCCTTAAACTAAGTCCCTATAGAAAAAAAAGAACCTAGCAAATATATATGGTCATTAGAATGACAACCACTTTACATAATTTTTTCAAAAAGTCCAAAAATTGGTCCACTCATTCTTGCACCTGCCTAGTGTTAGTGCAATTGTAGTTTTATTGTGTTAATGTTAGTTTCATTGTAGTAGTGATGTGTTATGTATGTTGAACGTTAGTGATAAATGAATTACGATTATTAATGTATGTTGTTTGCTAGAACAAAGTTAATATCACTATTGTTGTAAAATAATTTAATATATGTTAAAAATATGAACATCTTGATATCTTTCCACATTAGAATGTATGTAAATTTTATTGACTCATTTCACATGTGACACTAACTATTAAAATATGGCACATTTCAAGCAGACAAATAGGAACCAAAAATTGTGGTTCAAAATTCCATTTCAACAAAATAGAAAAAAAACATTTCACAAAATGGTCCAATACAATCTAAAAGTTCTAACAAACAATATTTGATTGTTGCAATTCATTGTCTTTGTGATGACCCTTTGTATGTGAAGAAGAATTTTTTTGCCATAAATAGCTTGAGAATTTTATTTAGATTTATATAGTCAAATTGTATTCAATTGAAAGAATCATTTCCTAAAATGCTCTTGTAATATATTTTCCAATCTTGAATGTTAATGAATACAATTTCATGTTTATATGTAGTGATGGAATTATTTTTTCACTATGTATCACAATTTGGACATTGATAATGTGTGTGCAAAATCTACACCTTTACATTATGAATTGCGATTTAGTTGCCCAATAATAATAAAACCAACTATCATACAACTACATTTGACCCCATATAACTAAACACCTAACTTTGTAAAATGGTATACATACGGACATAATTATTGGATAATATTATTGTGAAAACATTTTAGTCTTTTGTTGCAAAAATGTATCCATTTGTGGGATAGTAGTTATTACATGGTGTTATAGTGAAAATAGATAAGTTGCCCACTAGTTGTTATATAACAAAATTTCATAGTTTTAGTTGCAAAGAGGTACTCAAACTCACACATATGAATTGTTAGTGAATTACTAAATATTTGCTTTAATTTCTTTGCTCAAAATGATTGTTCAATTGCAAAGGGATTATAATGGACATTCACAAATTTCATCCATGATAGATGAATCAAAAGCCACATCAACATTATGTTTTTTCCTTTAGTTATAATGTATTTGCACTTTAGTAGCATTAAGGTGTTATAGTCAAGTTGCAACATAGTGGCACAAAATTGCATGTATTTTGTATATGTATATGGTGCCATATACAACAAGTTGCATTTGGTGCAATTGTTGCAACTTGTTCAATAACATTCACACCATAGAAATACCATGAGTTGCAAATGGTTAGTACAACTCCAAAATCCAATTGCAAGGCCAATTGCAAAACCCTTTTATTTGTCATAGAATATATTTGTTTAGATCTTTTGAAGATCCACTATTTTTTTTTTTTCCTAACTCCTCTTGATTTTCTACTATTGAAAATCCAAATGGAGGTTATTTCTTTTATTATGTCTTGTAAATTGTTCTAACTTTAGTGGTTGTAAGAATTCATTAAGGGATGTATGTTTTTTGGTGTTCAAATTCATGGTGATGCGGATATGTGGCAAGATACAAAAGTAATGGGACATTAAGACAAGTGGTTAGACTAGTTTTGTGTAGACCATAATTTGACTCCAATAATTTTTACTTCAAGAATAGGGGTAAAACTTGAGAAGGGTTCTTCTTTGTTGTTGAATTGTGTAGCATGCTTTTCTTTGAACCTTTAGCGATTGAAAGCATGATCAATTATACACTCCATGATCCTTGTTTGCATAAATGGAAAGTAGCCATAAAATACACCTTCATATAATATATTTTAAAATATTATTTATTCCAATATTCAATATGGACATGTTCTTTGATTTTATGACAATGATATAAAAAAATTGCATGTTTAATGTCCATTTAAATAGATTTTAAAACAACAAGTAGATTTTTTTCTACTTTTCGAACATCTGTTTCATAAAAAGTAGGCTTAAAGTAGGAAAAAAATTTGATTTTTCTACTTTCTTGGATATTGCTGCACTAAAATGTACTTGTATGCTTTCAAATTTTACTTTAAAAATACTAATATATCAAGCTTTCTAATGTAAAATAAATTTTGAATACATTTTGGCCAATATATTTCAAAAATACTTTACACTTACTTTTATTATATGAAAGTCTGTCAAACTTTGTATACGACAAATTATAAACCCACTATTGAGAAGCATGATGGTTTGATAACAATTAAAAAAATTTTGAATCTACTTTCTTGCATTTATGTGCAAAAATATGATTGCATGAATGATAACTACTTTTTGTGTCTAATTGATTGTGTTTTCACCCTAGCATTAGTCGCATTACCCTTGTATTTTGAAATATCAATGTTACACAATTTCCATCATGAATTTTATGTTAGTAACAATCTCATAGTTGGGGTTTTCATTCAAGTTGCACAAAAACTTCAAACCTAGAACATCCATGTTGTGAAAAAAATTGCTCCTAAAAATACCATACAACCCACAATTTACATAAACCTAGTGTGATATAACAAAATGTTATAGTAAAATGTTATACATTTTGTACACATATTTTCCATGTTTTTCAATGAACATTGGATGGAAAGTGCTAATGAAACTTCATTAAAAACATGAAAGGGAAAGATCATTGATTAATTAGATCAAAAATTTGTGTTGGTGAATCACTGAAGGATTTTTTTTAATTACCCTAAATTGCAAAAAATACATAACAAAATTCTCAACGTTGCCATGATGAGGATAGTATAATGACATATGTCTTCCTTTTGCGACTTATCAAAATTGCTCATTTTGCAAAGGACACACCCCACAAAGGACATTGTAGCCCAAAAAGAACCTTTCAAACCCATTTTGCTAGTTCATCGCCTTCCTTCTAACATGTTGTTCACTAGGAATGTCTACATTGTAGGACCCAAACAACATTGTAGCAATGTAAGATGAACAAACTAAGAATTTCAGGCAACAAGCCTCATTGATCAAAAGTTTTTAATGGCAAAATTTGTTAAACATTTATGGTTTATGAATAAGGATTGTGCATCATGTTTGTAGTGAGTGACAAGTCTAACGTTCATAATGTGAGATTCATTAAAACTTGAGATTGAGTTGTTGGAGGTCAACACAAGGTGGTGCCTCAACATTCATCAATTAACATTCAAATTTCAAGAAACTGCAAAGGTCCAAGAAGCTTTTAAGCCCTTAATGTTAATTTCACTTGCTTATTTGTTGGAAGTGTCATTTTATAGCTTGATCTACAATTTAAAGAATTTGTCGAACTGCCTAGATTCCAATGCATAATTAATTTTTCCTAATTTTTTATTATGTGTGTTTTGTGGTGTGTAGTGGACCGTGATGTTCTAGTACATTGTTTCTTTTACCTCAACCTTTTGTTGCATTGTTTCTCTTACATGTTTTTCTTGTTACAACAATCTTTGATGCACTACCATGACTTACAATGTTTATTTTATTTGTTCTTTTTTCTATATGACACTCATGAGTCCTCAATGCTTTAAGCTTTACCCAAGCTATAATGTAATGGATTAGTCTCCAAGACTAGTATGCATTGTGTGTGTTTTCGCCTCAATCCATTATTCTTGGTCCCCATATCACAAGTTGCAACCCCAAGAAAGACTCTTGAAAATAGTTAATAAACATTTCCATGTTTTGTCCAAAAAATGTTGTTGCACATCAAATTTAAAAGTGGGCCCTTTGAACATTTTGTTCAACCTACAATTTGCAACATCTACATTCCAAGGATCAAAATATGTTGCTTATGAATTGATGCAATAATTGTTCATGAATTTCTACTTTAGGTCCATTTGGGTTTAGGTTTTAGGGTATTGCATTTTAAATTATCCATGCCTCCATACTTGCAAATGCCCAATAATTTTAAGTATAAGCTTTTTTTGGGTGGTCAAATCCTAGGAAAAACACTTACATAAATTACGTATTTTTCTTACAATGTATTTTAACCTTGTGACATGGGTCCAAAAAGAAATTGTGTGTTTAGTTCCTTGAATTACACCTCTAAATTGTGACTTTTTCCCCTTTTGAACCCCTTGAAACCTTTATTGTTGTTAAAGATGGGCCTACCATTAATCCCAAGAAACAAAAAAAGGTGAAACTAATGTGAAACAAAATTTTAAAGATCTTTGGGCTTTAAGGTTGTTTTGGGCAAAGCCATTCCGAATGAGGTTAGATTGGTAACTATTGTTAAGTGTCATGTTTGTACTGAAATTGATTTGAAAGACAAGGTTTTGATGGTTAAATGGGATTCCATAAAAAAAACACGTCAACTAGAAGAAATCTTGTCCTTTGCAACCAAGAAATCAATGATTAAATGTCCTAAACAATTAGTAATTGACTATAATAATAGGATATTACTTCGAATCTTACATGTAAAAAGTTGTAATCATATATTAGCGGTGCATTTGACCAGTAAATGATGATGTGGTATTAAGAAGGATGATGTTTTTTTCCATTACAAGTTTTCATCCATATGACATTCATGATTGATGACAAAATGACGTGGATGTCCAAAATATCATACAAAAATATGACTACGATAAGGGCGAACCCATCCTTGGGTGGCACGATTAAGAACCACCTCAAGGAATAATTATAAAACCAAAAACAACCAAAACATTTTTTTGGCCATTTTCATTAAATGTTTTCACAATTTTAAATTATTATTTTTTCATGTTTATCAATTGCATGCTCTAATATATGGTGCGAAGTTTATTTGGGAATTTTAGAAATTGGAAAATTTGATATTCCTAGATAAAATGACCCTTTAAAAAATCAATAGTTTCAACTTTGAAAATTCATAATTTAATCATATTTAATCAATTAATTACCAAATAAAAACCTAAAAATAAAATGACTTCAAAATTTCCTTAGGAAAAAAAATCATAAAATTTTTTAAAATCATGTTCCAAATTTGTGTTCCCAACCAAAAACTTCAAGGAAAAAAACAGGCATTATGTTTTGAAACTTTAAAAAAATGCAATGATTATGAACATCAAAATACACAATATTCGTGATATTATTGAAATTTCAAAATCTATGGAACCTAATAAATGTATTCAATTTTTTTTATGAAAATGTTGATTTAAATGTTTTCTACGATTTTTCAAAGTTTGATGGGTTTAAGAAAATCAAGGTGTGAGGTGTTCCTAATGGTATCACCCAAGGATGGGTTTGCCCATAAAATCATTTCAAATGTAACTAAAAAATGACTATCAATACAAATTCACAAATAAATAATTACGACAACTAGGAAATTGATTTCAACTAATATTATACATATAAGTAATATAAAAACTTTAATTGTATTTTTCTTGAATATAATTAATAAATTTTGCATTAAAAAATATTAAATTAATTATTGCACATTGAAATAAAATTTACTAATAAAAATGATAAAACAGAAATATTTTTTAATATTATAATTTTAAAATCAAATAGAAATGTAAGATGTGGGAAATATATAATTTATTTTTACATTAAATTTTATCATCAAATTGAATAAAATTTATGATTTAAGAAAATTATTGAATATTAATTATTTTTATAATTATAATTATAATATTCAAAATAAATATATAAATCAACATAATATGACTGATACATAAATTTAATATTTTATAAATTATTACAATTGATATATGATGCATTTAAAAATATTTTATGTGGATACGTTTTATGGATTCATATGTTTAAATGAAAAGTTATTAATAAAATTATGATATTTTGGAAAAAAATGTATAACATAAATTCATAAATCAAATGAAAGTTTAAAATAGGAAAGATTTATTTTATTTATTCTTGTACTATTCACAAATCATGTGTTTGAATTTTTTTCCCAAAGAATGGTCGTTGAAATATTATTCAATAACAAAATTCAATTTTTTTCTTTTGAAATAATTCACACACACACACACACACACAAGCACACACAATTTGTGTACATTATTGAAGGAAATTCATGAATAAGTTTTTCAGTTTTTCATTTGGACAATTTATCAATAAGATATGAATCATCAAATTTGAGGTTGTGGGTAATGTTTAAATGAAGTTTGGTCTAAATAAAATAAACACTAGATTGTTCACACAAGGTGGTAAAGGAGTTCAATTTCAATTTTAGGGTTTTATGATCAAATTTCACAAATGACATTATTGCATTCAATGATGGAATATTGACAAAAAATTTCATACTTAATCAGACTATCTAGGTTAGGTGCCCATTTAAGTAAATTAGGTGGTCTACTTAACCATTTAAACTAATTTAAAACTTAACTTAGGTGGTGACATGTGTCAACAATTGATAGGACGAAGAATTAAAAAATTCAAAGTAATGGAATAAAAACATATAATATTATTTACATTATAATAATATCAATTATTATTATTTGTAATAATAAAAAATTACACAATGATTAAACTATGACTAATGATTTCACATATGTCCTTTATGATTAATGAATGAAATGTGCCACAACATTGACACATCATTATGCCACACCATATCCTAAATAAGTATTGTATTCAATGATTTGTCCATAATGATTTGAGGGCTATTAGTCATTTTAATCCTTTATGATTGGAATACCAATCATAAATTCAGTGATATATTGAAGATTTCTTCTAATGGTAGGTAATTAAAAGAAAAAACCCTAATGGTAAGTGGGTTATGAATCCAAAATGTGAGCATGCAAAAAATGAAATTGTTTATGTTCAACTATCCACAATAATTGTCGCAACCCCACTTTGGCCAAGTGTGAGGGTGAAGCCCAACACTTGGAAAAGTTGGAGGTTGGGAGTCTTCCGGGACTCCCAAATGTTCAGAGCTCGACAGCAAGGCCCAAAACACCTCGCATTGGGGTGTTCTTAGTGTCGTTGGAAAGGTCTTGAAACGTAAATATCGAAAATGTTCTCGCATTGACAATTCGGACATCTGCAGCCCAAGTTATGGGCAAAAGAAGGGCCGGGAGTCAAACTGGCAGTTTGACTCCCGACCACTAAAAGTCGGGAATCGACCTCTT
>Ga0116229_10003524_pt1 | contig 25771 bp, 16 predicted proteins | sample S1TSphgellanicum_3_FD_87313 | JGI IMG/M metagenome (GOLD analysis project Ga0116229, IMG submission 87313) | Host-associated microbial communities from peat moss isolated from Minnesota, USA - S1T2_Fc - Sphagnum magellanicum MG | ecosystem: Host-associated > Plants > Peat moss > Unclassified... | reverse complement strand
TAATGTCAAGGTAGGGTTTTTTAACCCATTTGTTATGCATAAGGTTTGGTTAGAAAATACTCAACTTCATACCCAACAATGATAATTGCCTAACATAATGTCAAGGTAGGGTTTTTTAACCCAATTGCTATGCGTAGGGTTTGGTTAAAAATACTCAACTTGGTACCCAAAAATGATAACCGCCCAATATAATGCCAAAAAATTACTCAACTTGATACCCAACAACAATAACCGCCTAATGTAATATCGTCAAGGTAGGTTGTTTAACCCATTTGTTATGCATAAGGTTTGGTTAAAAAATACTTAACTCAATACCCAACAATGATAGGTAACTAACTACCCAAAATAAATGTCAAGGTAGGGTTTTTTTTAACCCATTTGTTATGCATAAGGTTGGTTAGAAAATACTCAACTTGGTACCCAAAAAAGACAACCGCCCAATATAATGTTAAGGTAGGTTTTTCTTTTAACGAAATGTGTTTGTAAAACAAATCTTTGATCCCTATGCACTTCTTAGAATTTGAAGGGTTGAGGAATACCTTTATTATCTTGATGAGAGTTGAAAGCCTTTGCCTTGGCACTTTGCATAGTATACAATGCTTTGTAAAAGCCGGGTGCACCTTCTTATCCATTTTGAACCATATGATGTACTATGGTTTATAGTGTATCCTTGATTTCCATGGAAATTTGTTTGATAGACAAATTTGTTGGCATTGCCTACCAAGGCAAAGGGATATTTATTGTCTTTAGATTCATTTATAGAGTATAGTAGCTTAAGGGATTTTGGCCTCTAGGTAATAATAGGTCTATTTTTCTACGAGGATTTTTGAAAGATGATAATTTTGGCTTGTGTTGAAACTTGAGATTAGTTATAATAGAGTTGTAATAATATTTTGAAGAATTTTTTGGTTTCTTTTAGAGGATTTTTTTTGAAGATTAGGTATATTTTTGCATGGTGAAATACTTGAATTTTGATCATTCTTCTTTTTGCCTTCAGATACATGTTGATGTAAATGGTAAGGCCACAATGTGTGATACACCCCTTGTTTTGCATCCTTGATCAAATGAAAGGCAATTCTCATGTTCTGCCCACAATTCAAAATTCGTCAAATTTAAACATTGCACCTGAAAATAAATGGATGGATGGACGGATGGATGGATGGTGGGAGCTTAGAGGACAACAAATGAAAGGTAAATTGTTCCATTTGTAACCATGATCAAAAAAATAATAACATTACATGCTTACTCAGGTTACTTCTTGTGATTCATGCACATGGAGAAGGGAAGGGTCATTGGATGTTTTCATCTATGGTTTGAACCTTACATAAAACCGTCGATGAAAAGCTGCCAACCAGAGTTGCCACCACCCACTTGCACACCATGATGGATGGATGGATGTTGGGAGGATTGTTGCTATCTACTAAACATCCATTGGGTCCATTCTGTCCAACTTGGTGAACACTTTTCCAAGACATTGAAACCCAAAGGCCTTAAAAATGGCCTTACATATCAGTTCAATCCCAATCCAATCCAATCCAATCCAATCCCCGATACACATTCAGATCATCAATCTAACCCTTGGACTAGCCAACTAACCCTAGGGGATTAGTTGCAATAGGGGCAAGGCAGTACAATGGGCCTACCTTGGTTATTGCTCGGTGTAAAGTCCTTCTGCCAGCCAGGGCAATACCATAGACAAAAGCTTGATTTTCAATGTAACTTTGAAGAGTGGATTTGTAAGGTTAGCACATGTCGAAAGGGCATGAGATCACAAGCATGCATATCAAGAATGGAGTCCAATTTTCCATAATATCTTGAGTGTGAGGAAGACATCCCATAATACAACTACTGTGTGTTCATGGAGCCCACACCTTTGTATTCATGAATAACCTTCCTTGAGAGGACAAAAGATTTTATGTCTCTACCTCACAAAACTTGAGGATTTCATTGCACCAATATCCATACAAGTTCATTCTATTTTTCACTAGATTTTGAACAAATTTATCATGACAAAAGTGCTCAACTCCCTAATGGAAATAGATCAATTGTTACAAATGAATTATTTCATTTATAATTAATCTATTTATTTTTTATTTATTTATAATTAATCATTAATATATATTTAAGAATCTTGGCTAAGCACATAGGAACCTAAATTAATTTAAGAACCTAGTCTAGGCTACCGAATTTAACCAAAGGCCACTTAAGCTTAAGTTAGGAATTTAATCAACCTAACTCATCAATTTAAAGTGCAATTCTGAATGTTTCAATTTATGACCTCCTTTCACATCCATGTTTAAACAAATCCTTAACCATTGAATCATTATTTTAAATAAATGAAATATTTTTTCATCACATATTATTATGCACATTCTTTTTTTAATTTATCTAAGTATAATTTTTAGGCTATTCTTAAACTAGTGTAAATTACTTTGAACTATTCTTAGGTTACAATTAACTAAATTTGTTTGTTAAATCCTAGGTTATTCCTAAGCTAATGTAAGTTACCCTATGCTATATTTATGATACCATAGACTATTCATAGGTTACAATACATAAGTTAGTTTAGGTTATTTCACCCTAGGTTATTATTATTATGTTAAGCTATTTTTTTATTATTCTAGACTATTCCAATGTATGTTATTATTGGCTATTTTATCCTAGGTTATTTCATTGTTTGTTATTATTGATTATTTTACCCTAGGTCATTTCTAGTTATCTAAAACCCAGGGTAAAATTGCTTTTAAAGCCTGGGATGGATTAAGCAAGAATAACTTCAAGTGGAATAACCAAGAGTATTTTGAAGTATAATAGCCAATAATAATTAAGAATAACCTATACTAGTCTAGGATGGAATAGCCTTAAATAACATAGGTATAACCTTAAGTATTTTAAACAACAACATTTATTCTCTAGATTTATCCAAAGTCTATGATTTCAAGTTTCATACATTTGTGCGCCCTAATTAATTTTGAAAAGACACATTTGGACTTAATTACATGTCAAAAGACGCACTATTTGATACAAAAAGAAACATAATCTAAGAATCCTTAATCTTCATCTTGGAACGGTTGAGATTGGAAAAGGTGATGTATCATTTTCATAATGTATCATGCTAGAAATTGTTCCTTGCTTTTTGTCTTTCAAAGAACCGTAGGAAACTTGTATATCCAAATCTATAATTTAAAAAAAGGCTTAACCCTATCTAGTTTCCAAAGGAACATCTATAACAAGCAAGTCCAATGTCTTTTAATTTCGAGGTATGGAAATAATGTAATTACCACCGTGAATTCTTATATTCTCATACTACTCACAATTCTATAACATAATTACAATATAAATGATCGCTACAAAGTGTTTTAAATTTTTCAAAATAAAAATTTGTATTCCATGACCCAATTTGACACCATAGGATGGGATACGATGAGGCCCTAACGTCATGGAATTTGATTTCTTGTAAAGATGCCCTTTGATTGAACTTTTTCCATGATGTAATTTGCATTTAGAACATTGTTTTGAACAATTGTACGCTTGTTCATCACCTTTGAAACACACACAAAAGAAAAACATAATAGGATAAAATCCTTGAACATTGGCTATTTTTAATTTCAAACCTTCCTATAACTTTTAAACCAAAAGATCTCTAGCTCTTTTTGCTTCAAAGGGTAGGAATCACCTAGAAAATGTTGATCCATGCCCTGATGGACCCAACCAGATGAGGAATTAAATGCCTCAACATTTCCAAAAGCTTGAATGAATCTAACATTATCTTAACCAAATTATTTTGCAAGTTGCCAGCCATCACGTTAGATAAAAGTTCCATTTTATTAAAAGAATGGTGTTTTTGTCTTGTCCTTGACCAATAACCTGGGTTCTTGTTTTCCAAATTAAGTTAATTTGAAAAATGTACAAAAAACAATCATGTAAATAATGGGTTCAAACAATGTCACTATTCAATAAACAATAATGATCATAATTTATGTAAATCTAAGTAAACACCAAGCTCTTGACTATTGTCAAATTGATGCACATTCAATATGTTTTCATAATTTTTGAAGTTAAAGAAGAACAATTTTTACATTAAAGATCTAGGATATAATGCGTCCTCTTTATTATGCCCAAAATCATTCATTTGAATGTACATGTTGTAGCTTTAATTTTCATTGTGTGGATCTCGAAAGTAAGGATTTAGCACTATTTGCACAAATAAACCAAATTGGCTTTTAAAAAGAAATTACCACAAGGGAGAAAACAACAATAAAAGGCTGGAAGGAGCGAAATAGGACCATAATGCCAAATTGTGAAGGGCATTAATCTACTTGGAATTATCTTTTGAAGTGCTCCCAAGTTCCTAGTTAGGCCCAAGATGGGCCTTAAGTTATTCAAACAACGAAATTGTGAGGAACTCGAAGCACGCTCCCAACTCTCAGCACTAGAAGGGGTAGAAGGGTGTGTTAAAGCTCCAAAATGGGATTAAGAAGAGTGACAAGCTTTACTTACTTACTCAAACATGCATCAAACCAACCAACAAGTTGGTTATATCACATTTTGGAACACCTTTAGTGTTAGGACAAGCCATGTGCAATTCTGGACTCACAAGACTCACCATGGCCTGAACTCGGGGGAAGCCACCATCTTCCCCCATATAGTATTCTCTATGCCTCTCCACGGCACCCACATCCGAATGGCTTTTTATCCCGAAACTCCCAAGAAGGAGTCTCGAAATTGTCCCGGTTTGGACTCCCGGGACTTCGTGAGGTCATAACTCTTTGTTCAGACTCCGATGAGGTCTGAAGAAAACTTGTAGATTTCCTTGAGAGCTTTTCAATGGTGTGTCACACTCCACCTGCACGCCCCAGGGTCGAGTCGATTCCTAACTTTTAATGGTCGGGAATCAAATTGTTAGTTTGACTCTCGACCTTTCTTTTTGCCATAGCTTGTGTTATAGATGTCCAAATGGCCCATGCAAGCCCATTTTCGACATCTGCACTTTGATATCTTTCCAATGATATAATGAACACCCTAATGCAAAGTGTTTTGACCCCTGCAATCAAACTCTGAAGTTTCGAAAGTCCCGAAGGACTCCCAAGTCCCCATTTCAAAAGTGTGAGTTTCATCCTCACACTTTTTCAAAGTAGGGTTGCGACATCTTTTGTCATGATATCTACATTGATGGTCGACTTTCTATTCAAGGGATCAATAAGGTTCTCGTTCCTCTTCCACCCACTAACAAAACACTAGCACCAACTCTTTCAACATAAGACCAAGAAGAAGGTAGGTTTCATCCTTAGCCCCCAGAGTCTCCAATTTCTTATCTTTTTTAAAAACAATTTGAAATGGGTGTTTTTTTTGTGGTTTGCAAGAAATCTACAAAAGCTTTTGATTTGTTGTGGATTTGGATTTTTCTTTTTCAAAGCTACCATGGCTTGGAAAAAGTAATATGGCTACTACATTGAGAGCTTTTTGGGGACTTACATTGTTGATACATCTTGATAAGCACGATGACTTTCAATTTTGTAATTCCCCATTTTTCTCTTACACATGTTTGGGGTTTGTGGAATGAGCAACAAAAGTGTCATAAAGATGATGAGTGAGGAAAAATGCCATTATTATGTATTTGGGTCACTTCTTCAAAGCTACCATGGCTTGGAAGCCATGTGGTTATGACATTGAAAGCTTTTTGGGAACCTACATTGCCAATGCTTCTTGAGAAACACAATGATTCTCAGTCTTGTAATTCCCCATTTCTCTCTTGCAAATGTGCTTGGTGTTTTTCACAATTTGTAAAATAAAACCTTTTTTATTTGTTATGTATTTAAGGTTGCTTCTTCAAAGTTGCCATGGCTTAGGAACCATATAATACATTGAGAGCTTTTTGGGGACCCACATTTGCTAATGCTTCTTGGCATGCATGATTGAGCCTTGTAATTCCCCATTTTTTTGTTGCAATTGTGTTTGTGGTTCGTGGCACAAGCAACAAACATGTCACATAAATGAAGAATCATGTCACACAGATGATGAATGAGAGAAGAAGATGCCATTACTATGCAAGTGGGAAAACATGGAATGAAAAAACTTTCAATGTTAGACACTTGTGTATTCAACAATGTTTCACAAATTTTCTTTTCCATTGGGCAATCCACAATGGATAATGAAAATGTGCATTAAAAAATGCTACAAATGTGCACATTGAAACTGTTATGTTTTAAAGATTAAGGTTAATGCAAATGTGCTTGAGGCCTCTTTGTTGGAAACATGAAGCAATATTGCGAAGATGTTTCAAAATTGTTCTTTAGCAAGCACTCAACTACTTACATTTGACAACTGCATCATATTGTAAACATATTGTACACATTCTAGCCTTGATAAGCAAACTTCATTCTAAGGATTATATATCTATTTTGCACTACAATATGTGGCCAAACCTATAGAAATGTTGGCTTCCTTGCTGCTCTCCCTCCTAAAATGGAATATTTGCAACCAAAAGACACATCCCTTCAAACATTGTGTAAACCTTGCCATTATTTGTAGGTGGTCAATATCTCTGCATGGAATTATCCATATTTTGTCTTTCAATGTGTTTGTTGCGACCCTACTCACAAGCAATGTTGTATTATATAAGTTAAAGGAATATGCCTTGCTCATAGGCTTTGAAATTTCTTAACTCCTTTATGAGGTAAAATTTTGCAAAAAACAAGTCTGAATTGAAGTTTTTAAGCAACTTTAGTCCATACTTTATAATGCACAACCATAATCATTGAAGTCTTTTATATAAAAAAATCTTTTTTCATACTTGTGTGGAATTGATTTTGAGAAAGAATCTTATTTCAACAACTATGTTATCGATGTTATTACTAATGTTCTTCTTTTCAGTAGTATGTGCTTGGCTTAGTAGTGCTAATAGCCATGTGAATTATGATCTCAAAATACAACATCTCGAAAAAGTTATATCTCGAGGTGTTAACAAAACTATCATGGAACATTTAATGAAGCTTTATAGAGAGATTGCATTGGGTTGAAGGCTACCTACTTATGATGGCCGCAAGAACCTTTGTACTATTGGGCCTTTATCGTTCCCATCCAAGGAGTTCCAAATAAGCCTTCTTGGGGAAGATGACAGTAGCAATACCCAAAGGTTCCTAAATCAAATTCTTCAAAAATAGCTTGATACACCTTTATGAACTAGGGTTGTTGTCCCACAATTATGACTCATCTTATTATTGGAATAGGAATTGTAGACCACATGTTATGTTTTGAACAATATGATACCAAGTAAGTTATGTTGTGGATGTTCTGTGGATAATGTTTAGACACTCGTGGAGAATGTTGGCACAAGGTTGAGCTCAGATCTTTTGCCCTTTTTGGCTACATTGAATTTTAAAAAAGAAAAAAATAAACTTGCCAAGGAAGAAACAAACCAATTGAAGTAAATAGAAAAGAAGAAGTAGGCCAATGAAGAGATAGACCAATTGAAATAATTAGAAAAGAAGAAGCGGCAGCTTGAAAAAGCCCTTGATATAGCAATTGCCATTCGCATAGAGCTTGAAAAGAAAAAACAAAGACGCAAGGATGAGGAATGACACCTCAATAAAAAAGGGGTTGCCCTTGTTGAAGCTATGGCTTTGCAAGTTGGTGATACTTATTAACATATCCATCTTTTGCACACTTTTAGCATCATGTTCGTTCATTTTTTACCAATGCAAACTTCTTTCATTATAAACATTCATTGGAATCCTTTGATATTAACAAGTTGGCACATGGAATATCATGTTATATGGAGGTCCTCATTTATTGGCAGGCTTAGACATGGAACCTCTTGCAATAGAAACCCCTAAATCCTAAACATTTGCTATAAGCCTTTAATACTAGTGGGTAGGTTAAATGAATCGGGGATGTATTAGTGGTTATGAGGGGAAGTCTCTTTGTGTTCTTGGTTGCACATGTTATCATGGTACAAGATGATGATTCCTTTGGCGAATATATTGTAGAGAAGTGTTTTTTCTATTGGTATGTACCATATAATCCATCTTTTAACATTAATGTTGACATGCCATTTGTTCAAATCTTAATGCTTGTCTTATTAGTTTAATCATGAAATGAATTGTGTGGATCTTCTAGTAGTACCATCTTTTTAAGTGAACAACAAGAGTTGCACTTATTCAACAATATGTGGAAATTGTCATATGAAGTATTCCTAGGCAGAAAAGAAAACTTTCAGTTTCAAGTTCTAGAGATTTTTGGTAGTGGAATGATGCAAATGATTTGTGCAGGTTTTGGTTAATGAAGAATCCAATTAGCTAGGGCAACACGAGTCACAAGTGAAGGGGATTGTCAGAACCAAACAGATGGGGAAAGAGAATCCATCTTTCTGGGATAAATGGGTATGAGACTCAAAGAAGGGGACCTATGCAACACATTAGGTTCAAGTTTTATGGCAATTTCAATAATTTCCCTATCAATTCTTTTGTCATGTAACACCTTTAATGAAATGGCACAACTTAGGTTAATCATAGATAATTTAATATTTGTTGTAGGCATTAAACTTGTGTGACATTATTATACACAAGTATGTCGGAGTAGCATTCCTATTGCTTTGATTGGTTGCTTTGGAATGTGCAGTTTACTAGCTATATTTACTTTAATACTATGTGCCAAGATGTTTTTGCAAATACTAATGGTAATGAGAAAGAGACAAAGGGGTGGAATTCAAGTGGGAGGGATACACATGTTGAAGGTTGGCATGTGGGTGTGAAAGATGATGCTGGTGTAAAAGGGGATATGTTGGAAGGTGAAGAAGAGGAGGGTACAAGGCAACTTTCCACTTGTGTTGAAAAAACATTTAAGGCCAATGATGAAAGGGCCCGTGTAGTTTTAATGGCAATACACTTGGTTGTTGCATAAGTCAATTAATGTTATTTTTCATGTTCAAGTGGGGTGATTATGATAATGGAAAAAAATTTAAGCTTTCAAGACACAACTCAAGCACGGTTGATTGATTTTGGATGAGCTACTCAATAGATTCTTTTTGTAGACAAAAGTAGTATTTGAGCATCTAGGGAGCCTCAAGACAATTTCATGGCTTGTGAACTTGCTTGAGTTTGCATATTACATGTCCTATTATAAGTATATTATTGGGCAGCCACTAACACAACTCTTAGAAACACAGACAAACATAAAGAAAAAAACATTGAACCAATTGTGTCTACAACAAGTTCTAATTTTGAACTAGCTTCTAAGTTATACTTTGTATTGTCCATCAAGCAAGGTTAAAACCAAGACAAGGCATCTCCATTGTTTGATTATCCAATACTTAGTAAGGTAAGTTCAAATTTAATTTTGTTATGTGTATTGTTCAATCCCATGAAATAAAATGGTTCTTTTGTAATAAAAAATTAAACCATTGGTGGCTTAGAAACACAAGAAGTTGTTGCCAATTTAGTTTCACATGGGCCTCAAGTTTTGTTTGGGATGGGTGTGTTGAAGGTGATAGAGGGCCCTGATGAACATGTTCGACTTGTTTTATCACGAGTAGCACCCATGTCCCCCCATGCTGAGGAGCTTTTACAAATTGTCGTGTGTGCCCCTATTCAGCATGGTTATGATATGAACCTACCATGTTTTATATTTTATTATTTTTGACTCTCGACTATGCCTAGAGGCAGTGATTATTTTTGTCTAACTCTTCTGGTTCAATTGCTTATTGAAAACATCACATATCAACTATGCTTTTGATAATACCAACATATTTTGCTAAAATGATTAATTTGTCATAAAAATAGGTTCAACCGCCATTTCTTAAAAATCTTGAAACTTTCAACTAAATTTGATAATTTAAAAAGACATAAAAAATGTATTATGTTTACTTGCAGTAAAGACTTGGCAGTCCAAAAGTAGATGCTAGTCCTACCTAAATGGGAGATTCAAAGTTCAAATCACATGATTTTGGTTTGAGTGTAAATTTTCTTTCCCCTAACCACACATTTTGGGGATTATTAAATGTTGGGATAGGGATGGTTTCTAAACATATAGTTTGCCAACCAACTTTGTGTTGTTACACAAAAAGAGTTGACATATTGAATTTTTGACCTACCTCACACTATATGTTGCTTGTTGGGCTTATCTAGGATTACCAGAGATGTGTGCAACAAGCTTCATCCAAGTGCCAAACATGATTTCCATGAATGAAACAATGGGCTCACTTAATATGCCCAACATTAATGTATGTCTAAAATCGGTTCCTAAATTCAACTATGATGCTCTTAGCACTATGATAACTCTACAATTCCAAGAGGAGGGATTTGTATTTGTGGTACCTTTTTGTTTTTTGGCTACTACAAATGCAAAAACCTCACTAAAGAGGTCCTAGTTGATGGGTGGGTTCACACAAGTAACTAAAGTCCTATGTTTATGTTTTTCATGAAAGACAAATCCTTTCAAGTTCCCTTAAAAGAATGTTTTTGGGGTTCAAGCATGAAGTGAAAGGAAATAATGTTTTTCTAGTAGGATAAGTTTTTTATCATATTCTTTTGTCCTTTGGTTTTTTTGTCAAAACAAACATGGTTTGATCATGCATGATCATGGTTTGCTTTTGTGTCAAAACAAGTTTTTATAAATGACATCAAGTTGGTTTTGTGGGAAGTACTATTTGTTGAAGATGGGTGTGCCTCAAAATGATGATTGGCAACAAAGATCAATTTGTTTGATTACTAACTTGTAGTCAAATTGATTTTAAATTGATTTTAAGGTCTTGGAGTTTTTTTTTTGTTGTGTGGCTTCTTGCTTTCTAAGGATCCAAATATTACAAACTTGGGCTCCAGGCTACTATGCACTACTTGGGATAATAAATTGAAACTATTAAAAAATTTGAAGAATAAAAAAAAAATGTCTGTCATGCATTATGCATTACACTATATACAAAAATATGTGGTAATACATTACATTATCTATCATTTTGAATTTTTATCTATTTTTTTTTTCTTAAAAAAAAGAAGATAAAATGCAAATAAATTCATTACTTTTATTGTGAGATTCTTGAATTGACATTAAATAACCTTGGATTAATCCAAAGTTTTTTTCCCTGGTCATGGGGTTCTAGTAATAAAACAAAATCATGATGAATTACTTCATTTGGTAGGGAATTATATCAACAAATAATGAAACATGATGATTACATTATGATTCCATAGTAACATAACTTTAGCCAAGGTGAAACGATTAAGATAGGGTGGACCTATTTCACTTTTAAGGCCCCATAATGATTTAGGGGTGAAAGCATGGTTAGGTGTCTCAAATGTGGTGTTTGAAAGTCCATAATAAAACATTATTGATTTTTTTTACAATTTTAACAATTATCAAACCATAAGCCCTATAATTATCCCCTATTCTTTTAATCATAAATATTAATAAGCCAACCAATGAATATCCCTAAACATTTGATTGATAAAAAAATCCATGCAAAAGATTAAATTTTTTAATGTGAAATGGACTCTCAAGGATAGAAATTTACAAAAATCAAATCATTTAAAATTTAAACAAATCAAATATATATATTAAAAATTTTCAATGCACTTCACTAATAAATTTTCATTTGACGACGCTTTACTTTTTTAATTTTAATTTTGACACTATTTTCTATGTGATAGATGTAGTGCTATCATTTCAAAAATCCATTATGAATCCATAATCTTTTTAAAATTCATCCAAAAAATTTATCATGAAACCCATTAAAGTCTACAACAACATGAATAATTAAAAAATTGACAATATTAATTGTCTTAAAATTTTGCATTTGTATGTAATCCAAAAAAATTACAAGTGTGACAATCCAAATTGTCCACCTATTCATGCTTTCACCCTTAGGCTATTGAATTGCACCCCTCTTTCACCTATTTAAGCCTACTTAAAAGGGGGGCCAAACTTAGTATTAAATGTTAATAGCACACACTAACTTAAAACATGGTAATCTATCGATGCCAAACCTAACGTTGTTGACCCTAACATCAATTTTAGTTGGATCCACATGTATGATAGTTATTGATAACTACTGGACCTTCATACCATCTTCAAAATTACGTTGTGTCCACAAAACCTTTTGTTATATTTCCTTTTTTATGTTTTTTTGAAATTGATCTTGCATTATGCTATTTTTCATGGTCTCTATTGCTTTTACTCTTGGCATTCATTGTTCACTAATTGATTTTACTAATTAATTCACTAATTCTCTTTCAAAATGCTTTCATAACATTCCACATTTTGTTTTACAATGTTCCTTCACATCACCTCAAACTAATTATTTGTTTAGTTGGTGTTTTTTGCTTTTTGCTTTGCAATGTCTTTGTTTTCCATCTTTGTCTTCAATGTTTTGTAACGTCTATATTTTTGTTTTTTTGTTTTATAGTTTTTTTGTTGTTTTACAATGTTTTTGTTTTTTTCTTGATAACACAAGTTGTCTTGCATTGTTTTATGCTTGTTTTGCAAGAATTTTACATTATTTTGTAATGACTTTCTTTGACATCATTGTTATATTGAGTTTTTCTTTTTTTCCTTTTTTTTCATTTTGTGACACATTCATTTAACATTTTGTAGTGCCTTTGTTAACTTATAACACCTTTGTTGATAAACAAATTTGTTGTCATACATAACAAGTACGTACGATGATAACACAAAACTTAATTATTTGTTTTTTCAACTTTAATCTTTTTTTAAAAATCCTTTCATCTTGAAGTGTTTTTGTTTCACATCACCAAGTTCATCTTATGCAACACTTTCATCTTCCAATGCCAGTGCCAAAAAATATTTCTTCTATCACAATATAGACAAGTAATTGAAGTTCAACATAAACACTAACTTTATGATTTCTTTGATAGTTGGTTGTTTTACATTGTTTTGTTGTTTGTTAAAGATTCATGTATTTCACACTCTTTCTTGTCATTTTGCAAAATTTTACAAATGGAACAATGTGAAATCTTCTTTTAGTTGGATGTGTGTTTATAATGTTCATTTGCCCATTGCAAAAGGTTTGTGATAACAACCTTGTTTAGTTAATGACAACTTTGTAAGATATTGCAACTTCAACACATCACCTTTTGATATGTTGGTAACATCAAAGCCATAGTATATATGTGTACATATTCCTACATAACTTATCAAGGTAATTAGTGAAAAGCTTGGTGACTAGGTGAAACCTTGAAGTACCATGTGGTTTAGCCATTTCTAATTGGAAAAATATGACAACATAGGTGGATCAAGCATTTCTAAATATCAAAGGAAATAAGTTTCTCAATATTTATAATCAACTAAAGTGTTTCATTTTAAAAATTGACATGAAATACTAAAAGGTCATTCTTGGGTAAAACCAACTAATAGGAGCCAATTTTGGTGTAACCAGTCCTTGGTTTTGATGTTCATAAGTTTCGTAAACTTAGTTAATGTTGAAAGTATATGCCCTTTTAATATATTAATATAACATCTAGATAAATTTGAAAGGTAATCCAATAAATATATAGTACCTTTCAACACATTTAAAAGCCCATAACCAATGCTTTTCAACATAGTGAAATAGTGTAAAAACAATGTTGAAGCATTGTTGTTTAACACTATCGAACATGTTTTTCATCCAATCCCATGTTGCCACATCATTTTTTCAAGACTAATCATAACAACTTAGGAGGTTTCCATTGGGTCATATTTGCCCATTTTTACCCTCTTGACAAAAAATAGAAAGGTTGTTCAAATGGTTGAAAATGTTTTTAATATTTTGAAACATACATTTTCTACTTGGAAGTGGTTTGTGAAATTATTAACTTCATCACCTATTCTAAACATTTTCATGCAAATATTTAATTGCATTTTGTAAACACTATCATTTGCCTTCATGAAATCCCTCAAACACGGAGGGTTCATGTACATGGCTTACATGTTGCTACTCATGTGAACATGTCCATCATGTCATTGTAAGTCCTTGTGAAGTGTTTTGGCAATCCCAAATCAAGCTTATCATTCACTATGAAGGGTGAAAACATGCTATTGTGACACCCTTTGGGGCACTTTTGGGTTTAGTATTATAATACATATAGTACAATTGTTCCAAAAGCATGGTACATTTAATTTTGGGTATTAATTTTGGTTTTTGGGTTCTACATCAATTATTTTTACAAAACTACTACTATGTAGTATTATTTTTAAAATAATAATAAAGTTCACTATCTATATTGAAGGATCCATGAGTACACTTATAATATACATTAATATAAAGGTCATAGTTTTGTTGTGACTACTCTAACTTTAAGGTTTCATTAGTCATTAAAGTAATCAATTTTAATGAAATTATAAAAATGGCCCATCTACCTATTTTTGTCGTCTTCTACATGGATGTGATTTCTTGTCAAAATTTCAATTTACCACACATATATTTCATCTTTGTTGAAAACACTCATTTTTTGATATGAAAATTTACAAATTAATCACATGGTATCCAAACATATTTGAAATGACATATAGTTCAATATACCTTCAACTTTCATAAAAACTAAAAATCATTTAAGTTTTTAAAAATAATATATTAATGTTTTTGAATACATAAATACATTACATTCCTTTTCACAAATATACTCCAATCTCCCATTTTATTAAATGAAATGAAATAATTTCTTTTCTAATCTTTTGCGTAGGTTATATTATAACATAATATGAAAAAATATTTCAAAAAGTTTGAAATTGGATGCACTCAAACATGCACATCCCTGGAAAATAGTATAATGTGACACTCAAAGGGGGTCACCATAGTGTGCTTTCACCCTGAGGTTCCAATACTTTTCATTGTAACTAATGCCATTCATGTGATCATAAATCAACTTGTAATCACCATAAATAGCTCCCCACTTAGTTTTGCAAGTTGGAGCAATTTGAAATGTCTTTGATCCAACTTTTAACACACCTTAGGTTTGTCAAATGGCCATATCAAAAGTAAAAGAACTTGTTGATTCCCAAGTTTGCAACAAAATGAAAACCTAGGGCATGTTCTTTAACTCCCAAGAGAGAAATAAAGGTATGAACTTCAAGATGGGATTAGGATGGCATCACAAATCATAATTCAAAATGAAACCAACCTACATAAACCAAAAAGAGGATGGTTACTACAAGTTGAAATCAAAATGTTGCATTAATAAACCATGAGTATACCAAACTCACAAAACAACCATGGCATGGATTTGAAAAAAGAAAACATTTTTTTAATATAATATACTTTGTGACTAGCAATGGGGATTACATCAAAGTGGCAAAAAATCACAAGGCTTTCAAAAAAGAATCTTAAAAATTCTTGATTTTCAACAAGTTATGGGTCTCATATTTCTTACATAAAAACTATGATCAAAAAATCTTCAAAGGGAAAATTGTAACTCTTGAAGAAACCCTTTCAATTTTATATCACATGCTCAAGTTGAAGGTCATATATGACCCCTATTTCTTGGGGTTTAGTGGTCAAAAGTCAAACTACCAATTTGATTCCCTACTTTTTGTTTGGCCATTTAATTCTTAGCTCACAACTTCAAATGGAAAATGGGAGACCACTTTCCATATATGCATTTCAAGACCGTTCTAATGGTATATTGGGGCCCAATTTGGACCAAGTTTACTACATTCAATTTTGTCTTTAAAATATGGGATTATGGCTAAAGTGGGAAACCCATTTGGGAATGTTCAAACTCATTCTCCCACACCTAATTGGGGTGTGTTTGAGTCTTGGGAAACTCTCCTAATTTGTTCCCCCTTGTGCCCTAACCTTGGTTGCAAACCTAAGGTTAAAATCACAACAACTTTCATGATAACTTTAGAAATGTGATTCCATTCGATGAACTCATAGTTTCCACATTGTTTTTTGGATCAATAGTCTCCAAGTTCACCTCATGGTTTGGGCCTCTTTGCCTTGATGAAAGTAAAAACTTCAAATTTTGTTTAATTTTGTTATTGCATCCTCAAGCTTTCATTTCCATAAAATCTATAACTTGTACTAACTTGCACTTTCCTTTGCTATGGGGCAAACCATCTTGTACCACTAGGAACTAATACAATTTGATTTTCTTGGATTCATTAAACTTTTAAAAATCGCAGGAATTTGTTTTTTAATGAGTACATTTATTAGGTTCCATAGATTTTGAAATTTCAATAACATTAAAAATATTTTGTATTTTGATGTTTTTAATCATTGCATTTACAAATTGTATTAACAATGTAATGTTGGTTCCTTCCCTTGAACCTTTTGGTCAAGAACACAAATTTGAAAGATGATTTGAGAATTCTTTTGGGAATTTTTTCTTAAATTAATTTTGAATTCATTCTATTTTTATTTTTTACTAAGAAATTAATTGAGTAAGTATAATTTAATTATGAATTTCCAAAGTTAAAGCTATTGATTCTTAAAGGGGTCATCTTTATTAAGAATACAAAATTTTAACAATTTCCATTGTTTAGGAACACAAAATCAACTTTAGGTCATATATTAAAACATGTACTGGATAGACATGAAGAAAAATAAAATAAAATTGTGTAAACATTTAAAGCAAAATACCTAGGAAAATTATTTGGCCATTTTGGTTTTTAAAGGAATTCCTTGAGATGGTCCTGGTGATACCACCCAGGGATGGGTTTGCCCTATGTCACAATGGAAGTGATGATCCGATAGTGCCATCATTGAAGGACTTATAATGTTTGCATACATGGTTCTTAGATTGTAGTTATTATACACAATTTACTATCTATGCAATTTTTCTTTTTTAATTTTTGTAATGTTGATTGATTATGGGTTTGTGTAAGTTTCTAGAATTCAAAGATTTAAAACTATTACATACATCTTTGATACACTTTGTAAAAAATCTTATACAATTCATTATTAATGCAATTGCTCCTTTTCAATTTCTTTGTTGGTTGGTTGATCGATTGTGTGTGCGTATAAGATTATGATACAATGAACCACACCCATCTCCTTTTCCAAAAACACAATAGTGAATAGTTGACATTGGAAAGTGATGTGGTGTTTAACCATTGCACAAAATTTATGTTTGAATTACAATTTTGAGTTTTACAATTTAATCTTTAAATTTCTATATTTTACAATTTATATTTACATGAATCCAATTGACAATCCCATCATGTAAAATGTAATAATTATTTAATTTTCATTAATATGAAAATTCCCCCAAAATTTTGAATCAATTTTGAAAATTCTTATTCAAATTATTTAAGACTTCGTGAATGCTTATAAGTTTTAAATTATCATTTTTCACATTTAAATGTTAATAAATGTGAATTCATATGTCATATACTTTTATATGTCATTTTTGCATGTATATTACATCACAATACATATGTTACATGAGAAATATTGAATTTGAAGTTGAGTTGAAAACTTGCAAAGATGTATTCAATAATGATTACAATTGCAACGACTCATTTTATCACAAACTTGTGCACTGCGCAAGTTTCTATAATCTAAAGATCTAAAAAGGTTTGCATACATGTTTTTTACACTTTGCTAAAATTATTATGCAATTAATTACCAATGCAATTGTTCTTTCTCAATTTCTTTGTTGATTGGTTGATTGATTGATTTGTGTGTGTGTGCATGCACTATATACGTGTATGGCATTTATAAACTATTTGTTGATGTTTACTTATGGTGTTGGAATAATTCAATTTCAATTGTTTGTGGGGTTTGCTAGTTTCGTTATTGGAGAATTTTGTGATCAATTATTGGTGCAATTTGCTAGCACTATTGGAAGATGTCACAATTGACTTCTAATGCAACCTATGCGATCTATTAATGTTCCTTGAAAACTTCAAAATCATCTTGAACTCTACCACTAATAGAACATATATCAACAATAATGTAGAATTTGAACAACCTTGAATATAACAAGTCTTGTAATGTAACTTTTATAACACTTGTAGCAAAACATATAATTTGTAAATGTGATCTTCAAAACCTTGCCAAATTGCAAATGGTGATGGAAAAGGAAATATAAACAAACTTGCAATGAATAATGACATTGAAATTTAGCATGCAATTGAAATTGGGAGAGGAAAAGGGAGAAATAGAAGGGGCGGATGCTCTTAGTGTTGAAAAGCTTACTTGATTTTTGTGATTTTATGTAACATTGTTCTAAATGCATAAAATCTTGTTTTTTTGAAAATTTTGTTGTCTTAACATTGTTTATTAACACTAGGTTACTATAATGCCAAGTCAACTCATAAATTATATTCTCTTTACCATCTCCTATATCTTTAATTAGTTGGATCCCATTACAACCACGGTACCACCATTTCATTCAACTACCAACATATATTGTGTAACTATGAATGCAACCTTATCAACATCAAGACCGAAGCTCAAACCTTGTGCAAAAGAAACAACTGATGCAAGATCACATCTTTGTAGAGATCCCTCAATGTATAATTGGTTAAACAAGATTTTGACAAATTTTGATAAAAGAAGATTGTCTAAACGCTTGGGCTTTTATAACATATATAAAAGATAATTTGCTACACAACATTGATAATCATGTCATACAATTGTGTGATTGTGGTAGCAAAATAATAATCCAATTTTGAAATGTTCCGAAATAACTACCACGGAGTTTGCATAATCTTCCGTAGGGACATTGTTTCAATATATATAAAAATTTATATAAACATGAGGAAAATATGCATGTAACAAGAAACAAATGCACTTGAAAAAATAAATAAGTTTCAATTGCTAATGAGACCCCAAGATGTATACCTTATGTTGGTGCCAAACCTTTCCTTGGCCCTAATTATTATGGATGTTGGAAAAAAAAAAATTACCAAAATAATGCAAACTTTAGTGGTATTTTAGGTGGTTCTAATTATTGTTTTCCCATGGTTTTAGTAGTTGATAAGTGACAACAAATTTAATTATTGATGAACAAAACAAGGTACCATTTGATAGTTGGGAAGGGAAAACAAGTAACAAGAGGTGTTGGTTGTCATCTTTGTTGTGTTCTTCTTCAATTGAACAAGTTCACATTCCCAACCTCACTTTTCAATTTGTCATTTTCTTCAATCTAAAAGGTTTGTGCTCCCTTTACAACTCATTACAACATGGACAACAATAGTAGCCGCAACAAGTTTGCACTAATTTTCTATCATTTTGATTTTGGAATGGTCTACATGGTAGTGGCAATAAAAGAAAAGCAGGTTACCACACTTTAAGCACTATTTGGAACAACTCATTATGTGTTGCTACAAAATTCCTTACAAGGTTTTATGGTGAGGCCTTGTGTCTTCTCGTTCCTTTAGTCCATTCAATAACACAATTTCCTTATATGCATGTATTTTCTCTTTCTTGGCAAACCTATTATGTATTTTTTGAACAAGTTTTATAAAATTAATTGGAAAGAACCAAGGTTGTTGTCATTTGTGTTATCTAATCCATTAACTTTTTTGGGATTTTACAATTATAATTTCTTATTTTGTTGAGTTACCTTTAGCATGAAAATCGATATCTTGGTGATGGTCAAGGGATGTAATGAATATCTTCACCTCCAATTTGGAAGTATATTAATTACTATTTCAAATGCAAATGAACAACCTCAAGTTTTGTTTTTGTTGGTGAAAGCACATTAAGGGTGAGCCATTTTTCACCAAAAAAAGTGATGTTTAACAAACATTATAGTACACAGTAAAATAAAATGTTGATGACATCCTTTAATTTATTTTTTAACATTAAAATTTTCATTGGTATATTTCAAAAAATAAAACAACCACACCAATGGGCATTTCATTTTTCAATATGCCACATTTCATATGAAAATATGGCATATTCAATAACATATTAAATTCTATCCTTTTGCCCTCACTTGCTTCCTAAAATATGCAGGGAATGACCTCCTTAAGAATCAAACACGTAATAAAAATAATCAACACAACATAACATAGTATTTCAATGGCCAAGAAAATTGCCATTTGTGGTTATTTTGCTTCATAAAAATTCTCAAAAGGTTGAATTCAAGGTTTACGTTAACTTTGAATGGTTATTTCATTTTGGAATAAACCCCCAACCATCATATATCTAATTACATTACATGTTACTAATGGGGTTTAATTGTTAAAACATTACCATTATAAACATGTCAACCCAAGGTGTTGGGGAGTTTGCAAGTTGGAGGCGGGTTTTAGCTATTGCAAAACTGTCAACATGCCCCATAACCTTGATAGACCTTGTCAAACAACCATAAAATTTCAGCCACACAATTCCCATACTGAAACATAGCTCTAAGCAAAGCCAAAAAATAACATTTCCAAGTAATAAGTGCGTTGTTTGTAGTCAAAGAACAAGTTTAGTTTCTTTGAAATTTGGAATTGTTGTAGCTATGATTCTCAAGTGTGCCAACATTGCTTGCATTCAAACATGTAATTACAAAAAATACAAGAAAAAAAGAAGAGGAAAATGATATTTTAAAATGTTAAAGAGAAAAAAACAAAACAAAAGAAGAAAGAAAAAGATGACACAAAAGAAGAAAACAAAAGAAAAGGGGGGAAAATAAACAATGAGGAAAATGATGCAAAGAAAGAGAAGAAGAAAACAAAGAAATAACAAAATAGGACAATGAACAAGGGAAAAAAAAAGGAAAAGTTAGAAGAAGATGAAAAAAATGAGGCAAAAGAAGACCAAGCAAAGAACCAAAATAAAACAAAGGAAAAAAAACACAAACACATGTGACCACAAGTGAGGTGACAATAAAATTTAAAGAAGTAATGTGAAAGAGGAATATGCATAAATGTTGTAAGACAAGTTTAAAGTAATATGAATGCAAAAGGGTTTTAGGGCTTAGTATGTCATTATCTACTTTCTACCATGCAGCGGAAAGATGTAGTTTGTCATTGTTTTCTTTTTAGAATTGTCCATCACTACAAAAGGAAGTGCAATCGAACGGTTAGGAAATGCGTTTTGTTGTTTTTGTGATGTAGATGTTATAATTCTTTATGGGTGAGTTGTTGATGGCGGAAGATAATGCCACATTCATGAAATAATTGAAGAAGTTTCACAAGAAAGATGTTATTAGGACTTGTGCAATGGAGGATAAGAGGATGACAAGGGGATGAAACAAAGAGAGGAACATAGCAGGTGTCGTAAGTTAAATTTTTGCAATAGACTTGTGTGGGATTTTGGACAGAAGTAGAAATTGTCTCCTATTTTGGTTATTATTAATTTTTCTTCCATTGTGCAATGGCAAATAGATTTGGATAGATCATGCACTTTGGAATTGTATTAGGGGTTGATGCTAGTATATGAGGACAATGTGACTTGGTCAAAACTGCAATCGAATGGGCATATAGTGGGTTTTCAATTATGGATGCACTAAGAGAAAGAAAAACTAGGAATTTGAATCCATATGGGTGGTGCACTTAGAACAAGAGACATGAGAAACCTTTAATTTGGGTATCCTTCGGGTGGGACAAACTTTTAGAAAACATCACAAACTAGCATATGCATTAGAAATGGAATTAGCAAAATTGGTTCAATCAATATTTATTTACCCATACCTTGAGTGGCTTTACATAACATTATGTTGATTGCACATGCTAAAGATAGGACCTTGTTATATGAGGAGATAGAAAGGAAGAAAAAGGTTGGGAAATCCTGAAAATTGCATTGAAGAACTTGAGTTACTACATTGCATGATAGAAGTTAGGGTTAGCAGCTCAAATGACCCATAGTGAATGAGAATACTAATTTTTGACCATATTCCATGAAATCAAGGTGCATTTATAATTAGAATTGGGACAACAAATAGTGGTATGGCAAATCATATCATGACTACAAATGGTTGTAATCAAATTATTGCAAGTTAGTAATACTCAAAGTCGAAATTTTATTTTCTTTGGTTTCCATTGTGAATTGTTCAAAGGTCCTTTTGCTTGAGCATAGATTCAATGAATCAAATCCTAGAGATGTCATAAATGTAATAGGCAGTAAAGATGTTTGTAAAATATGTGTGTATTCCCTTGTTTTTGGTTACACACACACACATACATACAAGAAAAAAACCACAAGGTGCACATATTGGGGCGTTTGGTGAGAACAATACTTTGTGCATCATTGCTAGATCAAAGAGACCTCAATGGCGGGGCCAATTTTATAGTAAAAAAACATAGACCTTGAAGAGTAAATATAACACACAAGAGAAGAGAAGAGTCATGTGTGAAAGAGGAAGAGTTTCAGCAAAAGAATATATCACCAATTCAAGTGTTGCTCCTCTCTTTGAGAATCCTACATCATCATTACCTGCACATCCTGGAGATAGGGTTTTTCTCAATGGACTTAGGTTTTAGGTGAACCTCAATTAGAGAAGCTCAACTACAAATGTCATAGAGGACTCATCACACGGACAAGCAAGCAAGCAAAGCACAAACACAACCGTCAATTTGTTGTTACATGCAAGAGATTGTTACATTTGGTTGAGGTCAGATAGAATGGGTCTGTTCCAACCTCAAGGAAATTGCACAGCTGAACAACTGCATTTGGATTACTCATTGTAGGTTTAGGGTTTAGGGTTTAGGGTTTTTCCCCATTTGAAACATTAAAAACCCAGCATGCACCAGAGATTTGTTTTGTGGTGAATTTTCGCCATTTTAAGAGAGATATATATATAAATAAAATGCACTCCAGCATTATTTTTTGCAAAATATCCACAACTCAGCAACTAAAAAAAAATTGGGTGCAACTCTTACAAAGTATTTTTTTTTGTGCCAAAAATTTATGCCAAAGTCGTCAGATTAACATTTTTGAAATCGCCATATTTAGAAAATGGGTTCTAGGAGGTGGCCAAAAATTAGCAGGATTCTTGAAATTTTCCTGCTTTCCTCTCTGACCTGTAGCCAAATTGTGGCTAATTCCTCTCATGGAGGATCACCATTGTGGCTACATGATAAATTGGGGGGACAAAAAAACCCACATGCACTTTGGCTGAGTGGCAAATTATAAAGCCTCCTTGGGTGAAAGAAACCACAAGTGGCTACCATGGCACAGCTTTGGCACAAAATATATATTATTTTTAGAAATGCTGAATTTTTTCAAAATTATTTTTCTCAAAAAGGAAAAAAATTGTGTGAAGGGAAGTGAAGCATCTTTTTTGAATATTCAGGAATATATATATATTTCAAAATGGAATCTCCACAATTAATTAATTAATTAATTGGCAGACATGTGCTGAAGGTTACCCTATAATATGATATCCAAGTCAGTGTTTTTTTTTAAAAATGTATTTTGTGATGCAGCCAAAATGACAATAGTCCCTAGGAAGGTGTAGCCAAACTAGCAATCACCGAGAGGAAGATTTAGCCAAATCCAGCTATAAACCAGATATATGGAGTATAAATCTTTAATCATCCTTTTATATTTTTGGCTAGTTCCTAAAACAGGGGACTTAGTGAGAATCCTCATGGCCATTTTGGAAGGCACTAGTAATGAGTATTTCAAAAAATATTTAAGTGTTTTTTGGGTTTTTTAGTTTTCAAATTATGGGGAAAAAATTTAAGAGGATACCATCTAGTGGCAGCTGGTTACATCGAGATACAATTGAAACTATCCTGTGTACTCTTCTCTTCAAGGAGACCTCCTTTCTGCTGTTTGGACCTCTGGCAAAGATAATAGGAACAAGGAACGAAGCTCACAAGGTGGAGAACCCAAAAAACTTTCCATGACATATCTTGTTAGTCTTCATATCTTCTCCTATGTATTGCTTTCACCAACAAGAACATCAAGTTTAGCTTTACTGAGTAAAGCTACTGGCGCCCAACTCAAGTACAAATCAGGTCTCCTACATTCTCTTCAATTCTTGTGAAGTAACTCCTTTGTAATTCTGCCCTCCAAATCCAAAAGGTTGCCCTCATTGCAGTGCTGCCAGAAGGAAATTTATCCGCCCACCAGACTGCACAACATGAACAACAAAGATGTCAGTTAATGTCTCAATTTCTGGTGCACAGCTCTACTTTCCCAATGCCACATCCCTCACTGCACTCCAGAAAGACAATCCCCCCAACACACCACACATCCATGCAACAAAAGTTTGAATCAACTCTCTTCTCTGTCTCCTTGCATTCTCATTAAAGATCTCAGCTTGGTTACTCAGTGAAGACATGCCACTGAAATAGTTTGCTAGCCTATTCAACTAAGCACAGACTATACAACAAAAGGGACAAACACAGCAAGTTCCCAAGTCCAAATCTGGCTGTCACAAATTCCAATTGTTGGGAGATCTGTCCTCACTGCTCCCTGACTTTGATTGACATTCAAACTGCAACTCAGGTACTGTTTAGTGGCTCAGCTTCATTGGATCGGATCTGCATTTTTCCAACACAGTGCCACAGAGCCAGAAGTTGTGGCCTGGTAGGTTACATCAATCAGATCAGTTTCTCTGCAAGGAAAATGGAGCTATCAAGTTGGGGCTCGTTACAGACACAAAAGAAGTTAACAGAAGATGCAAAACCAAAGTGCTTGCCAAAAATCCTTTGGAAAACTTGATTGAGAAACATCACCTTTATTCCCATCAACATACATGATGACTGGATAGCCGCATGTAAATTCATGCAACTGAATTGTGGTCAATACACTTTGAGTTTGATCATCAGGCCTGGTATGTCCAGCCTGAGACTGCAAGAAAATATGTACTAAGTTGCAAACCCTACATACCGCAATGGAGGAAGAAACTGAACAATACCTGAGGCTCAGAAATGAGCCCAACTCATTAAAAAAAAGGTCCTACTTATTCCACCAAAGAGTCACATCCTTGCGTCGATGAATTTTCTTCTGCAACTGAAGCAACCCATAGAGAAGAGCTTCAGCTGTTGGAGGGCAACCAGGGACATAGATGTCAACAGGCACAATGCGATCACAACCCCGAACAACTGAATATGAGTAATGGTAGTAGCCTCCTCCATTAGCACAGCTCCCCATTGATACTACCCACCGTGGCTCCGGCATCTGGTCATAAACTCTGGGGAAAATTGTCTCCAAAACCACAATTCAGATCATGAGAGATGCATCATCACTGACAGGTCAAATGCAGACAAAGGTTATGCTTACAGCAATCTAGAAAATAAACCAAGTCATAAATCCAGCACATGTTTTAACAGAAGAAACCCTAACCACAACATTACACATGAGAAACACCTTCTTGCAAACACTTCCTTTCATGTAATTCTGAGAAACTAGGGTAGGCAAGGAATCATCAATCCAAGGATGCAATGCAAGGTGATTGGAAAACTGCAACTCAAACTGAGAGAGATTGTACATTTCTTAGACACATATACAATAATTTTTTACGTATAAAAACCAGAACAGAAACCAGCACGTTTTTTGAACAAGAACCCTAAAAAATACAATCAGAAGAAGCCCTAACCACAAAAGAACCCTAAAAGATACAAACAGAAGAAGCCCTAACAACAAAAGAACCCTAAAAGATACAAACAGAAGAAACCCTAACCACAAAAGAACCCTAAAAAATACAACCAGAAGAAACCCTAATCACAAAAAGAACCCTAAAAAATACAAACATCGCCCAGGAAAAATGCACGCGATCTCTCTGCTTCGCACATTCCTGTGAACTTCAGAACGAGGGCAAACAGGAGACAATGCAAAAAAAAGATTAAAAGAGTTCCGGGCGAGCGGGGGGGGGGGGGGGGTGAAAAATCTCGAGGAATTTCCGCCCGAAAGCGGGGGGCCACTGTCTGGTGAGAGTTCCGCGCGGGAGTG
>Ga0116229_10003522_pt1 | contig 25777 bp, 8 predicted proteins | sample S1TSphgellanicum_3_FD_87313 | JGI IMG/M metagenome (GOLD analysis project Ga0116229, IMG submission 87313) | Host-associated microbial communities from peat moss isolated from Minnesota, USA - S1T2_Fc - Sphagnum magellanicum MG | ecosystem: Host-associated > Plants > Peat moss > Unclassified... | reverse complement strand
TATCTTTCTTTTTTTTTTTTTTTTTTTTTTTTTTTTTTTTTTTTTTTTTTTTTTTTTTTTTTTGGAGGGATGAATAATCATGGATGATGTCCCTTTTTCTTCACCGACCCATGTTGTTTTTGGGGTGAATTTTTGCATTTTTTCAACCTGAAAAATATGATTTTGATTCCCAGTGTTTATTTTAGGAATTTTTGTTTGTAGCCAAAAAAAAGTTGAAATTTTTGACACATTCAAAGGATGTGGGGGGGGGGGCGGGCAAAAAAGTCACTTGCCTTTTGTATCACGAGGTTTCATATAATTACAAAATGTAAAAAACAATTCATATGATTAATCTTTTAAATGAAATTTGTTTGATAAACATAGAAATAATTAGCTTCAATTACTTTAAATCTTATTAAAATGAGATTTGAAAAAATATGCAAGAATTGATTAAAACAAAACACATCAATTTTTTAATTAATATAAAATTCGTTTTTGAAATATAAATGTTTTTTTAATAATTTGATGTTTTTAAAAAACTTCAATAAGGCTTTTATGAAGATTTAATTACAAAAATCATAATGAAATTAATTTTTAATTGATTTTTATTTATTTTTATTGGTATTGTTGTTGCCTTTTATGTTATAAAGAATTACTAATTGCCCTAAGATAATAGACATGCACGTATGATTTTAGCTTTTAACAAGCATGCACGGGGGCAAACACAACTTGTTTTAAAAGTTGGGTAAGGGTATAGTGGGGTTTATAGGTGAAAATTTGGGGAGAGCAATGGGGTTAATGTTTTTTGTTTTTTTTTTCTCTCACAAGCTTGTTTTATATTATGGGGTTTCAATGGGTATAAGGAGTGGATAATTCAATTAAATTCAAAGAATTACAACTTGTAGGTGGAGTTTTAAGAAAATGGGATGAGGGGTTAGGAGTTTTTTTTTTTTTTTAATTTTTTTTTTAATTTTTTTTTTTCCAAAAGGGTGTTTTTTGGGTGAGGAGGGGAGGATGAGGTAAATTCAAAGGAGGTTTTTTTTAAAGGGATTGGGAGAGGTGAATTTTTTGGGGGATGGGGACTAACCCAAAAGTTTGTTTCTTGGGTGAAATGGGAAGGAAAAGTTTGGTTGTTTCCCAAAGTAGGAAGGTGAATTTTTTTAAAAAATTCAAGGAATTAATTTTGTTGTGGTGTGGGATGGGGTAGTTGGAGAAAGGGGGTGGGTATTTGTTTTTTTGTCTTTTTCTCTTTTGTGATATGGTGATTTAATGAAGATTGTTTTTCAAGAAAATATCATATATATATTGGGAATGGAAAATTTTCAACACAAAAATTTAATTTTAAAAATATTTTGTTTAAAACTGAACACTTGATACATCTAACCACAAAAAGGGCAAAAAATTCAATTTTGATTTTTTTGCGTGTTTAAATTTTTTATGTGCATGATAAAAAATAATTTGATGTTTAACAAATAATAATAATAAATTTGAGTGAAAATGAAAATAATGGTTAAATAGTGGAGAAATATTTAATGTTTATGTATTAATATATTTCAAATCTAGGTTGAGATATTTAAATTGGGTGTAAACATGAGGTGCCCAATTAAAATTTCATAAAATGCCAAGGGTATTGATGCCTTGTTCATTATTAGACCATACTTTAATCGTCAAACCATGGATATGATCTTTTATTGTTAAGTTCAAATCAACTATAATTAAAATTACTTAAAGCCAATATAAAGTAAATAATGGTTTAGGGTTAGGTTTAGAGTTAAGTTTAGGGTTTAAATTAGGTCTTTTGTCCGATCTAAATATAACATTGTATGTTTGTTGTTTTTTTTTTTTTTTTTACAACAAGAACAATGTGTTTAGTTAAATATGCATGAACAACATTTGTAAAAAGGCATGTTTGTGAATGTGACAAATGCGAACATTAGACATCATCTTTCAATAAATGGAATTCATCCATAATGTTCATTAACTTTTAACCAAGTTTTAATTAAGTTCCAATTACGTCTCTATTAATTTTCAATTAAATCCAAATTGATTTCTAGTTAAATCCCAGTTAAGTTATAGTTAACTCCAAATTAGGTTCGAGTTAACTCGTAGTTAAATTTTAGTTAAATTTTAATTAACTCCTAGTTTGATTTTTAGTTAAGTCCAAGTTAAGTTTCAGTTAATTCATAGTCAACTCCTAGTTATGAAGGTTCCCAAGAAGCTTTTTTACTTGATGCACACATAGAAGCCTCCTTGGAAACTTCCTTAAACTAGGTACCTAAAGGGGTATAAATAGGAGTAGGACGTTTCATTTCTTTTAGTATGTTCAAGACCAATCTTAAGGACGATTTTGCACCATAGCATTGTCATGTTCTTTTCATGTTCATGTTTACATATATTAACATAATAAATATCCATTTTCACGTTTGTTTTGCACATCTCGTGTTCTTGTTCTTAGTTCTTGTGTTCTTATTTTTAAATCACAAAATCTTATCTTGTTCCTTGTTTGGAAGTTAGATTTAGACCTTTCCTTTAGCCTTTGTTCTCATGATTATTTGTGTCCTTGACAATGACAGTGGAATTTTTTTGCATTGAATCAAAGTCCAAAAAGGGTTTGAAGAAAATTGACATGCATGTTGTCATTACATTTAAATCGACAACCATTGTGTCATCAATTCTTGCATTCCAACCTAATTTAATTCCCATGTTTTTCCACATGGATTCCATTAGAAAATTCGAAAATTATATTTAGAATTGGAGGTCTATTACCATTGTTGTCATTGTCATTGGTGTAAGGGGAGTAGGGGATAACAAGGGTGAAAAGCAATTACTCATTGCAAATGGACAAGGTGAATTTGATCAAGACGTTCTTGTTTTTAGTAACAATTTTAGAACATAATATCAACTTCTTGAGGCATACTATGGAAACCAATGTGCTATGGTTTTAATCAACAATGTGACAACAACATCAAAAGGAGATCAATATTTGAGGGCCCAACATTACACAACTTTAACAAAGGTTATTGATGAAACTATTTGAGCTTGATTTCTACAGTTGCACAACAAATTATCAAATGTTCAATCTGCATTCAAAGAGGTAAATTCTTTTCTTTTCCTTTGCATCATTCAATGTTTTTTTTCAAAATTCACACATAAAACATCAAATAGAACCTAATGTTCATATCATGATCAACTATATTGAAAATATAATGAAAAATATAAAACAATGTAATGAAAAATAAATTTTCAATTTTTTTTAAGTGTTGAAGAAAATTGGGTGTTCACCTAATTTTATGAAATGGTCCATCAAGTGGTCCTTGGTAGTCCAAGATGGAAACCACCTAGTGGCCGCCAAGTGGTTTACATGCGAAAACAAAAACCACTTAGTAACCACTTTAGGGTTTAGGGTTTAAAGTCAAAACGATTTGGTGGCCACTAGGTGGTCCCTGGTAGTCCAATGTTGAAACAACTTAATGGCCACTAGATTTCCAAGCAAAAAAAGAAAAAATAAATAAAATAACTTGGTTGCCACTAGGTGGTCTCAAAATGACCTAGTGGTCGCCAGGTTTCTTGAAACAACTTGGTTGCCATGAAGTGGTCTCAAAATGATTTTGTGGTCGTTAGGTTTCTAAGCAAAGAAGGAAAAAAAAACACCTGGTGGTTGCGAAGTGGTTTCAAAACAATTTGGTGGCCATTAGGTCTCCAAGTGAAAAAAAACGAATTAGTGGCCACCAAGTCTCCAAGTGAAAAAAAAAACGACCTAGTGGTCGCTAGGTTTCCAAGTGAAAAAAGAAAAGAAAAACCAATTTGGTGGCTACCAAGTTTCAAAAAAAAAAAAAAAAACTTGACCCTGGATTATGAAAAACTTAATGGCCACCAAGTTTTTTTTTTGCGTAAGCAATAAGGGGAATTGGGTCACCACCCAAGTGTAATACCAAAAAAAACAAATCAAAACCAACTAATTGATTTTTCTCTCCTTGAGGAGGGGAGAACTAGGCAACCACATAATTTTTTCTATTATAATAACCTATAGAAAATAAAACTACATTGAAATAATTTTTTTGCTATATCAAAAAATAAAAATCCATGTTCCATTGCATATTATAGATATAGTACAATGTTACTATTAAAAGTGAGAAAAAATATTTTTATATAGTGGAATTCCTTTTTGGGTAATTTTCAAGAAAGAAATTTGGATTTGTAAGAAAGGATTGTCCAAAGAAGTGAAAAGAATAATAAACCACGAAAATTTATTAAAATCTTAGATTATTATAATGTAAAAACAATCATTAATTACAAAGAAAGGATGAAAGTTGAAAACAAATTAAAAACCTTGCTCATTTTTTTCTCTTCTCATCATCATGAAAAAAATGTAGAAATGCAAAATGTGGTGTAATGTTAGTATGTATGTAGTAAAAAAATTGAGTATAACACAAAAATCCTACACAAATTTTTTTAATTTATAAAAAAAAAATTAAACAAAAAACAAAACTAAAGATACAAACCCAAAGAAACACACATACATACATAGAAATTAACAACAAGATAAACAAACACACACAAAGAAAATGAATGAACATGCAATAATTAGACATTCAAACAAACTAAACACACATGCATACAAACAACACAAACAAACAAATAAAAATATAATTAAAAAAAAAATGTCAGCTTATCAAAAGAAGAAACTTGAAATTGAAGGTAGGCAATGTTACGAGTACTTGGACTTACATAAAAGGGAAAGTCAACAATATCAAACAAGCAACAAGTTCAAAATAAGTCACAAGCAACAAAGAAGTAGGAGCAAACCATGAACAAGAAAAACAATGTATCTATTAAGGAAGGTCTATTATTTGTTTTATTTGTCATGTTGAAATCTCCCAAACCATTATGCTTATTGCCACCCTTTTGGTATTATAGGGAAAACATCCCTTAAGTAGGGGTGCATTAAATTGGTCTCATAATGTTTCAACCTATAGTGAAAAAGTTATTGAATATAACAAGTTTTTCACTAAAAAAACATTAAAATCAAAACTAAAATTTATGTGGAAATTTGGGAGCACTCTTGATATTGTTGGAGAGCCCTCAATGAGTAGGATTTAATGAAGGTGATTTGGAAATCTTTATATTTGAAGTGTGGGAGATATTGAATTTTAAATAGATTTTGTCATTGGAAATTCAATTAAATTACAAAACATAGTTTTACAAGGATAAATTAGTTCGGTAACCAATTCACACTTGGACCAACATCACAAGCTACATTAATAAAAACAAAAAGAGCTTGAAACAGGCAAACAACAAAGTAGTGGAAACTTGAAATGAGAAGATGACAAAAAAAAAGGAACACAACTTTGATTGAAGTAAATAGGCAATGCATCAATAAGAGCATAAAGTTGAAGAAAGAAAACAACAAAATAATGGGAACACATCTTCAAAACAAGTAAGGAAATAGTGGGAGTGTAAGTTTGAAGGGGAGGAAAAGGAAGAGTGAAATGAATGAAAGGGAAAAAAAGAGTGGAAACAAGGAGGGGAGGAGCAAAAGGGAGTGTGAGGGAAAAAATAATTGAGATAAGGAAAAATAAAAATGGAAAAGTGAAAACAAAAGAACACGTGTAGAAAACTTGGAAAAACCAAGCACAACAAAAAACTTCACTAAAATAAGAACTTAAAAACAAGTTTTAAAGCTTTGAACTTCAACCAAATCTCTAAGCAAAACGACCATGAATGTTTTAGGAAAATAAGAACAAAGCTATGTGTGGGCCCCTTTATTCTTTAACATGTACCATCTATGCAAGAACTATTACAAGTTCTTTGAGTGTTGCCAAGAAACAAGAACCCTAAACTGTAAACCCTAGTCACTTTAGATGTTTCTTTAAAACAAGATCTAAATTTTACTTAACATTATAAACTTTATACATCCCAGCTACCTAAGCCTTCTATACCTAGAACTTAGCTTGAAAATTAGACACTAGTAAAACCTTTTACTTCACCCAAATTTTAACATTTTGAAAGGTATTTAAGGGATTTGATTCTTAATGGTTAATTTTCATTGGTTGGTTTTCAACAACTAATTATAATACAAGTAAAAATCAACATTTTGAATATTGATAAGGGTGTCATTAAATATGATACCTTGAGGATTTCAATGTCTAATTTGTGGATGTTATTCAATTCATATTTAGTGTTCCTTATGATATTTTGCCAAACTTAGTTGATTCTAATAACAATGATAATTGGAGTTGATGTAGGTGAATCAAATAAAGCCCATATGTATGGTCATCAAGTACTTGATGATTATGAAGATTTGTTTTTTTGAAATTGTTTCTTTTTCAACACCATAATCACATCTTATGGAAATGACAAACATATTTTCAATATATTATACAACAATTTGCATTTTTTTTTCTTCAATTGAATGTCATGAATTCAATTTAATTGAACTTGAATTTGAATTGAATTTGGTTGAATTTAAATTCAATTAAATTCAGTTAGAATCACATTTGAGAACTTGAATTGAATTTCTATTCAAGTTGTATGCGATGTCATTTAATAATTTCATTCAAATGGAACTTAATTCCACAAAATTCGGCCTAAGTTTTTCATCTTTCCATTATCATTAGTCCAATGCAAAACCTAAATGAAATATGAGATTGTAAATATTTGTAAAATCATCATTTTTGCAATAATTTCATCCATGTGATGGATATATATATAATAGTCAAATCTGGTGGTTTTTATTTTTTATTTCTATAATGGTAAATTTTTTTTTGTAGATTTGGTTGGGCTTCTTTAACAAAGTGTCACATTCAACAATTGAAGTTATTAGATCTTCCAACTTATGGTTTAAACCAACATTTGCCAATTCTTAGTTTTAAGAAAAAACCCAATTGGGTAAGTTCTTCCATTTTGATTTTTTATCAACACATAGGGTACTAGATACTTGACTTTTGAAAAAAAATGGACTTGACTAGTATCAATTCGGGTCTTTAAATAATATATTCAATTATCAATTTCTTTGGGTATTATTTTGGCAATGCTTGTAGCCTATCTATCATGCACATAAAGGGCAATTTTTTGAATATTTGCATGAAAATTGCATAATACCCACCCATTATGCAAAGAATGTCAAAATTTTAAAATACCCATCTAGAATTCAATTATTATGATATCAAGGTAGGTTCCAAGGTTTAGGTAAAATTTTGTGGGTTTAAATTTTGAATTAAATTGGTGATAAAAAAAGGCTTAGGCTTTGAATATAACATGCTAGCCTAAAATGCAAGTTTTTGCACCCAAATATAGGTAGTATATTAATTTTTTTCCAAAATGGTACTAAATCAACATGGTCTTAACATGTATTTTCAAAGTTGATACCAAGGAAGTAGGATATTTAACTGCTTTTCGTCAAAATTCATGTAAGGTAAACTAGGTTTCAACCATGCCTTAGACCTAGGTCAAAAACCAATATTTAACCAACACTAGTTTAAACAATTTTATTGTTTTAGTTGTTGGGTAAATGATGAAACTAACCATGCACTTTCAATTATTTTATAATGCATGGGGGATCCCCCAAGGAAATCACAAATCCTTTTTTTTTTCAAACAATGTGCAAAAAAAGGTGCAACTAATCCATTAACAAGAAAATGTTATAATACATTTAAATGTAAATAGGGTGCCTAGAATTAATAATGAGAATAAATATAGAATAAAAATTTTAAAAATTAAAATATGTTATTTTGTTTTATTTCAATACATAGCATATTAAAAATCCACCAAGTTATCTTAAGCATGTTTCAGAATATATGCAAACAATGATATCCTTGTGGGGGATTCACCTTGGGTCATTTCCTTTGCATATTTGAATTTGTTGTTTTTAGGATGTTGTGTTCTTTGTGTTGACCAATTCATAACATATTGTTTTCATGTTCTCCTATGGACACTTCAACTTGCTTGAAACATAAAATCTATAAGACATGAATTTAGGGAATGCACAAAGTTATGGCTACTTGAACATGAAAGACAATATAAGATATTCCAACAAATGACGAGAGAGGGTAATTAGAATATAAGTAATGTAAGGGCAAAAGATTTATAACTTAGTGTGAGACATGTTAGTGATGAAACCTTGACAAACATTATAAAAAGAAAGCACCCGAAGAAAGGGAAAGAAAAAGAAACAAGGGGCAAGGACCAAAGTCAAAGCAAGCAAGTAACCCAAACAAGGTGGGTCACAAGGAGGAAAGGGTTTAATACAATGCGGTGTGCTTGCATATAGATTAAAACAACAAATACACTTGACTTTTAGTGCAAAATAAATTAAAATTCATGTTAGTGTTTAGCTTAAATCAATACAATGTGGTATGCTTGCATATAGATCAAAACAACAAATACACTTGACTTTTAGTGCAAAATAAATTAAAATCCATGTTCACAAAACATATAAGGAAACATCTTTTGGTTGGTATTCAATGAAAATAAAAAGAACATCACAAAATGTAAATAAATCTAAATACATGTTTTAATCAATGTCCAATTTCATTGTGATGAGAGTTCATTATCCACATATGTTACATGCCCCATTTTTGTAAACAATATTTATCACAAAATTCAGTGTCCATCTATTAATAACATATTTTGGTGGATTGTCATGTATGTGTATTTTAGTTTATTTAAAGGTATCTATACATGTAGGTAATTTCTAAGCTTGTTATATACTTGTGCCAATAAGTACAAGTTTAAAAAGAAGTTTGCAAGGTTTTAATTTTTTTGGGTGGAATCGGTAATTGTTTGCATTGTTAATTTTAACTAAATATAGAATTAGACATTTTTGTTGATAACCTAAAATAATTTTATACTTTATAAGGCCAAGTGATGTGTATGCTTGGGGTTTTGTTCTTCATTTCATGTTTGTGGTAGAGATTAATTTGATGGGAAGTAAGCATGACTCCCTAAAATCAAAATTAAAAATGGCAAAGGTGAATGTTACAAAACAAAATCCAAGGAAAAGGAGCAAATAACAACAATCCAACAAGAACACAAGACATCTAACACAAACTTTAACTCCACACACTTAAAGTAAGGACATTAACCTTGGAATCTACAACATGAACGCAAAAGAACCAAAAAAATTCTAATGTCACACACTTAAAGTAAAGGCTAACAACTTTGCAATTCATCTCATAATTCACTTTTTGGAATGTACTCCTATGTGCTTCAAACACAATTAATGAAAATTGTAATGAATCTCCAAGGTGTTTCTTCAAAAGTCCAAACTAACATCTAATTATAATCTCAAGGTGAAGGTAGAAATATCAAATCAATGTTCATTGTTCATGAATGAACATAAACATTTGTTGTAATATGCTTGTGACCATTTTTCATGAGCCTATTGCACATGATAAAAACATTTGTTAATGAATTATGAATTATAGGAAATATATATAATTCATATAAGCATTAGGCATAAAATAAGATTGCATAGTCAATGCTACAAATTACAAGAACCATATAGATTATGATTTGAAATATGACACATAAGTTTATAAATTTCTAGCCTTCTTTATCAATTAAAAGTTTTCAAATTTGATCAAATCATAATGCATGCCTAATTTTTTAGATGGGGTTGGATCTCCAAAGTTTGTGAGTGTGACACAAAAACTCTCTTATTGGAACAAACCATTGTAAATTGAAAATTTCTTAAAAATATGAAAAACTATGAACATGCTACTTGTCATTTCAATGGGTCAAGCACATGAATTATTGTTTTAACCAATTTGCATGCAAGTAAACTTCACGATTTGAAAAAGGAGTAGTTATACAAATTTATTTCAACAAGTGCAATACTTTTGGCCCTGAGGGAAAAGTTTTCTTCTATTCTTATGGTCATGTATGGTTCTCAATAGTTCATCATTATGTATCCCATATCTCAAAATTATTTATTTTCATGTCCATGTAAGTGTGCATGGGAAAAGGGTTTGGTAGTTAGGCTTGAAAGAAATAGGTTCTTAGATTATTTTAATAAATAACATGGACATGAAAAGGCACATGTTAATATCCCTTTTCATATTCATGTAGGTGTATATGCATTGTGGAAGGCAAAGGAATGAGGTAGTTAAACTTGGAAGAGGTAGGTTCAGACGACATATACAAAGAGATGTCCATTTTTTTATTGTGCAGACTGGATTAGAATTAAAACCTATGTTGTACTACTATGTATAGTACTACATAATATGTGCACAAGTACATGCATCCTTATCAAGGACCAGCTACCCACCTAATATCAAAGAACACCTAACTTTTGAATATGTTGGCTTCAATAACCCTAAAAGTGATAGCCCAACTCTAACTTGACCAATTTAGTGTTCATTTAAAACATTTTCATAGACGCTTGTACTCCCTCCAATCATTGCCATAGGCTCCTTTCATATGCCATTAGTATTTGTTGCTTCTTCAATGTTGAGTGTAATGGATATAATTTTGTGGGTGGAATTGGATGTTGCCAAATTAATTTAGGCCTTCAATGTCACCATTGTGATGTGTCAATTTCATCAATTCTTGGTGCTAAAAATTGAAGTTGTGGCAAATGCATGTAGTTTGTCTTGTTTGTGATTCCCATTGATCCAAATTGTTTTACATAGTGTTATTTCTTTCGATAGTGGTTAAGATTTAAATATGAGATTGCAATTTATTGAAGTATTATCAAGCTTGGATACACATTCCACTTGTATCAACCAAACACTTACTCATATATCCATGTACCATATGAAAATAAATCTCAATCCATTTTATTTATATATTGGATCTTATGTTTGAAATCATGAATTCAAATACTTGTCTTGTCTAAATTCTTGTTAGCTTTTCTTTTCATTCTTCCTACCAATTTGACCTTCTTGCCTAAAGTGTGTCCAATTTAGTTTGGTTTTCAAGCATTTAAAGGAATGGTACATTTGTTCATGTACTCCTTTTGCACCTTCCCCAATTTCTTCTAAGATGATATTGATTTCTAAAGTCTTTCATATTGTTTCATGTGGTTTTTAAAATATTTTTGTTGAGGATTTTGAAGTTAATCAAAATCTTGAACTTTCTTTTAAGGTGTTTGAATTGACATTCAATCAAATGCTCACTTGTCAATGAAGTGTTGTTATAGAATATGGTTTTTAAACACATATATGCAAATTTCCAATTGAAAAGACTTTATGAGTGGGTTACCATAATTGTATTAGTTTTCTTATCACATCATGCAAGAACACATTCATTTTCATGTTGCACAATATGCCATGGGGATGTCTCATCTTATGACTATAGAAGAGCTTGTAAACATGGTTTCTCCAATTTTATAAAGGAAGTGTTTTACCATCTCACTAATTGTATCTTGTGCTCTCAATCTCATGATTAGATTTATCACATTTCCCCTCACCAATTTAGGGTTGCAACCTACCACTAAAAATCAATGCGACTTGGTCATCAATGGCATGCAATGTGTACTCAAAGTTCATCATGACCAAGTAGTTTTGTAAATCAATGTGAGAAATGCCATTCAATTTGCCATTGAGAAACATGTCATTTAAAAAAGTATGTGTTATAGAAGGTGAAATAACACAAATCATTTTCTTTGTTTGCATCTTTTAGTCTCTTCCATATTATAAAATTCATTATTTGATTGTGAAGGCGATGTCATTGTCATACCACATACCATGGGCAATTACAAGGGTATATACTCCCTAAGATGGCCATTATTGTGAGGTTGTTGTGTGGCCTTTCACGTTGTAATGGGTTGTGTCCCTTCTTACATGTCTTATCTATCATTCATGACACCCACATTTTAGGTCTTCTTTCATTGGTTTCATTGATTTATAATTATTTGGTTTTCCAATTATGAACTACATGTCTTTCTTATCCAACCTTTGGAAATGTGTTACATTTCCTCCACATGGTTTTATTGTTAATTTTAGCTTACATCGCTTTAAATTCCTTTATATGGTATCAAAGTTTTGAATGTTCCATTTCGATATTTTTCTTTGTTTCATCCTTCATATAAAAACATCATTTAAAGATGTTAAACATGTGAATTTATTCCATAAAATGGGTAATCTTTAGATATTGAATGTTAACTCATTGTTTTGTGTAATGTCCATTCCACAATTTTATATTTACTCTTCAAGACTTGATATATTTCCTTTCATTCTAGACATGTTATTTTCAACATTTTTTATTTTATTTTAGGTTTGAAGTTGCGATCAAATGTGGTGTTAAACCCCATAATGTTAAATAGGTTAACATTTAAATAACATCATTTATAAAAAAATGTTGATTAACATTTTTTTGCTACTTGCTCACACCTAGGAGAACCATGGAAATTCATTTTAAAAATTTAAAATTCACTTTTAAAGGGCTCCCTTTAATAAGTTGCTACTTAACATTATGTTTTTATTTTAAAATTTATGTTTTTTGAAAAAATGAGGTTTAAATTAACATTAACTTATCATAAACTTGAAACCCATTTAACTGTGTCACTTAAGATTCCACTTAGGATTTGATGTTAGCTAACATTCTTAATCTAAATGCAATAAAAAAACTTATTTCTTTTAACGTCAATTTAACATCAAAGGGTGAAAGCACATTATGGTGACCCCTTTTGTGGTGTCACATTGTACTATTTTCTAGGGATGTGCACGTTTGAATGTATCACACCTTAAAATTTTGAAAAAAAATCACAATATCTTGGCATATTATGTTAGAATATAACCTAGGCAAGATAATAGAAAAAAAACTATTTCATTTCATTTTATAAAGTGGGAAAATGGAATGTATTTGTGAAAACAAATGTAGTGTACTTATGTACTCAAAAACACAAATATACTCCAAAATGTTTTAAAATAATTTTTCATTTTTATGAAAGTTGAAGATATATTGACCCATGTCATTACACATAGTTTGAACCATGTTTGGATACCATGTGACCAATTTGAAAATTTTCATCTTAAAAAATGAGTTTTTCAAGAAAGATGTGATAAATGTGTGGTAAATTGAAAATTTGACAAGTAATTGTGCATTCACATGGAAAATGACAAGCATAATTAAATGGGCCATATTTTTTATTTCATTAAAATGAATTATTTTAATGACTAATGAAACCTTAAAATTAATGTAGTCAAAACGAGATAATGGCCCTATTATACCAATGTATATTATAAATATATCCATGGATTTTTCAATATAGATATTAAAATTTATTTATTTATTAAAAATATTATTACATAATTTATTTGTGTAAAAAAATAGTTATAGGTCCCAAAAATCAAAATTGACACCCAAAATTAAATTTACAATACTTTTGGAACAATTATATTACATGTATTATAATATTAAACCCAAAAGTGCCCAAAGGGAGACACTATAGTGTGCTTTCACCCCAAGTTAACATTAGGTGTAATTGTAGTTTAAGGTCCTTATATTTCCAGTGGGGGCTTTAATGCATTAACGTTATATTTTTTTCCATATGTCATTGGCCGTGTTTCAATTACACCCATTATCAAAAGTGTTTTGAAGGTATGCTAAGATGTTCATAATTCCTAACTTAAAGGTTTTCACTTGGGCAAAACCTTTCCATACTAGAAGCATCAACTCTAATGTTTTTTTTTCATAATAATCAAAAGCACCTTATTCCTTTTTGTCACCCTTAACTTGGCTTATTTTCCCCCATAATAATTTGGACAATTCATTAGTAAAAGGTTGAATTGATATCAAGAAACAATTTTAGAATGTTTACTCCATCACAAATTTTTTAACATTCCTTTTCATGGGTTATGCAACTTCCATTGAACTTACATAATTTCATTATGGGGCCAAACATGAGAACTTAGTTAAAAGCTTCATTCCTAACTTATAGGTTTCTACTTGAGCCACCCCCTTCCTTATCAAAGGCATTGACACCAACATTATCCTCTTTTAACAACAATCAAAAGCACCATGTTCCCTTTTTTCACCCTTTGTTTAGTCTTGTCTTTCCCCATTTGGACAATTCATTGGCAAAAAAAAAAAATTGATTTGTAAGAAAAAAATTTAGAATGTTTACACCATCACACATTTAAAAACATTTTTTAACATTTTTTTTCATGGGTTATGCAACAAACTTTCATTGAGCTCACATCCTTTCATTCTTAGACCCCAAGCATGAGAACTTGGTTAATGACATGATTAATCTTCCCCATGTTTTGCTTGCCATTACCAATTTATTTTGTTACTTTTACACCAAGTTAAGACTTTCTTGTTGATAACAATAAGCTTTCATTGTTGCATTTGTAATCATCCCATTGAGCCCTTGAACATCCACCTTATGTGTTATGCACATGGAAGTTTAAAACATATTAGGAAACATGATGCAATAAACAACATGTTAACATCCATTGTTTGTGAAATCAACTTTTGTGTGGTTGGCAAATAGTTACATGTTATCCTTTCTTCCACACTTGATCAATCCCCTTGCATGTCAATGCAATCCTTTCCAAAATACAAGGTTGCAACTTGCTATGTTGTCATTGTTGACCCATATGAATATATCTTCCTTTTAATTCAATCTCCACATATTGTAGCCTAAGGTCAGTTTCCACATTGACAAAATGAATAATTTTTAAAATTTTGAAAGTAAATATATTTCCATCATCTACTATGATATTGTGATACAAGTAGTGAAATTATTTAGAATGTAGCTTATGATAATTATGATGATTTTCAACATATCAACTTCATATTTTCACAAAATTTCATTTCACAATTTTGAGGATTATTTAATGATGAAATTGACCTTAGGGTAAGGTAATGGTTTAAAGGTTATATGGGCAAAGGAAAGATGCTAATCTATTGATAAAAAAAATGAATTTATTCCTTTAGTACAATAAAAATTTTGAGTTGTCTTTACAATCAATGTGGGTACATGCAAAACAATAGGAACCAAAAGGGCATCAAATCTCACCAAATATTACAAGAAAAACGAATATGTAGATGCGATGTGATTTGAAAGTCATGGTAATCACAACAAGTTGTGTTAATTGATTAATTTGAATGTTTAAAAAATTGATTTGAAAACCCATGGTACAACCAATTTTAGGTTCAAATCTTAATTGAGGACTTTTGAAATTAAGTAAATATTGTCTTTAAAAATGTCTATTTTTGTAAAAGATGACCTTAATTGTATAAAAAAAGTGTTAATGTTGAAAAGTTTTGGGCACTAGAATATTACTAATCACATTAAAAAAACACGCTATTGCAAACATGGATTGATTTTGGTTTTTTCAAATGTTTGAAGTTTTCACTATATTTTGATTTCAAGAATCTTTGGTGCATGTAAATGGGTCTAATGTACATGTTCTAAATAAAACAAATTTGTAACTTATAGTATAAGAAAGTGAAGCATGACATAGTGCATGTATTTTGGTATGGTTTGACCAGTTTTCAAATGCACCACACACCATGCACATTTTGAAAATGAATGTTTATTCACCAATGACAATCACACAACTAGTGAAGTATCAGGGTTTAGGGTTCGATGCATCAATTAGGCATTTGCCAAAAAAATGGAGCTAGGCTTTTGATGCATGCTAATGTCTAGATCTTAAAAGTAGTGTTGAATTAGTTAAGAAATAATTGAAAGTTTTCAATTATGTCATTTAACACTCCATTCATGGTGGAAACCAAACCAAATCCATGCATGATAAAATAATGTGAATGAATCTATTAAAAGCATGGTTGTTTATGTAATGATGAAAGCATAATCAAGTGGTTAAACACATTGTAAGGTTTCTTCATGAAGGTTTACAACTTTGAATGTGTTTCATCACCTTCTTTGGAAGGTTGATTTGTGTTGCTTTGTTAATATGCCCAATAGGAATGATACACACAAAAATTGGTAAAGATTTTGTGTTTAACTAAGGTATGAAAAATTCATGAATTATTATCATTTTTATATTATAAAGTTATTCACAAAAGAAAGGGGACTTGATGCCAAGAGCCATACTTTTCCCATAAAGGGGGGCAAGTTCAAAATGAAATAAAAACCTAGCATCAAAAAAATACATTGACATTAAATAAGGTTTCAAACTCTTTTTTCCTGATGTTGATTGTGATATGAGTGTTAATATTGGTTTAAAATTTCCTTTTTTATTGTTGTCACTATTGTTATAATTATTTAACAAATATTTGGAATTAAGTGCAATAAATGTGTAGATTTAGCAATTAAAATTCATTTTTAGTGAAATTTGTTCACTTTGTGAATAATCATAATTTAGGGGTGAAAAAAGGTTTCAAGGTGAAAAGACAACACAAAGGTAGGGTAATGTAAAGACAACTTCAATATATGAAAATAATTTCATAATGATAAATTGAAGAACAATGTAAAGAGATAGAATATTGTAATTTATAGTGATGTTGGTCAATAATGATAAGGGTTTGCATCACACATATTTATACCTAGATGGGAAAAAACCTTCCATTGCAGAGTAAATAAGGACGAATGAAAAAAATATTCATGGATGTTCATTGATTCATGAAGATTGAAAATAAGCAAGTCAATCTATGAGTAATTTTATGAAGATTTAAAACCCTTAAAAACCAAACACAAAATTTCCATGAAATATGAAGTTGATAGATGTTATTTTGGACAAAACATTCATGGCATTTATAAACACAATATGGCTTTTCACTTTTTGTCTTAAGGTTTAATTAATTTTGTGAATTGGATGTATCCAATATGAAAATTATCTCCAAAGAAACTTCAAGTGGTAATATTTAAGGAAGGAATTTAAAGTGATCATTGGAACCTTGAATAAAAAATTATATAAATGAGATCGGGTCTTCAAATTAACTTTATTATTTGTTTCCATAAACTTAATACCATTTTCCTACCAATGATGCTCTTGTGATATAGTAAAGGTACCTACCACTAGGTGATGTCATTTACTAGGTGTCTTTGAACTTTTTCTTCAAGAAAGGACCATGTTGTTATTACAATTTGTCATATCTAAACATTATGTAATTTGAGGCTTAAATATCTCTCCTAAAACAAAACTACATTTAACCCATTTTAACCCATTCAACATAGTAAAAAATTAGGGTTGTTATTTTTCTAACATAAAAGTTAGAACTTTGGGTATGGATAGATTTTGTTACTAAACAAACCATAAAGCTAATTTTGCAAAGGTTTGAAATAAGTAGTTTTGAAAATTTCAACATTCTACAAATAATATACAAAATTAATTGCCAGTATGACCACTAAACCCTAAACCCTAAAAACTGTAGACTGTATTCTAAACCTTGTAAGGACAATACAATCTTTGCAACAAGGGGCTGATCGGAGAATTTTTATTTAGTCCAGTGATCTTGGTAGAATCTTTGCATGGGTTGACAATCTTTATTGAATTGGGGTAGAGAAAGTTGACAACAACTAACTCATGCAAAAAGCAAACCACTTTGTTGAGGGACATTTGGAGTTGAAATCTATGAAATTTCTTATTAATTTTGCAACTTCACCATGGAATTGTGAGAGTGAATTCAAAAGAAGGAAAACCAATTTAGAGGCCACCCACCAACTTTGTTTCGTGCAAAACCCATTTTTTCATTGTTTATGTGGAGTCACTCTTCTCTACAAAAGTTCCAAAGTTCTTGACTGGAAGTGTGTCAAAAGTCTCATTAAATGGGGGTCCTATTAAACCCAAAACATAAACCATAATAAGCTGGTGCTCTCTACCAATTCATCTGCAAAAGTTAGCAGACCGGAAACTAAGGGCATACATGAAGGAGTTAGCATATTGGAACTCCACGATACTGCCTTGTGCAAGAGGGCGACCACCATTCACAAGACAGTCATTATAAGCAAGGCGAATGAAGGTATTTGGGTTGGGAGGTGGCGACGATGCAAACCAGCCACAGTAGACATGGATGTTTGTAGGCGCACAATCTGATATGCATGTGTTCACTATCTGAACACTGTACTGAGGAATGCCTGCTGCAGAGCCGAGTTGGCTCTGCGTTATGCTAATGTCTTTGTTTGTACACCCATCTGCAATACCCACAATCCACATAACTCATTATTTCACTCCTGACATTCAATCCTTGGAAACTATGCTATACCGTGCCTCCCCTCCCAGCTCCTCCTTCAACCCTACACCCACTTGTATCACAAAATTCAGAATACATGTGGGGAATATTCAGAATAATAAATCCAGAAAATAGAAAAATCTCTCTCTCTCTCTCTCTCTCTCTCTCTCTCACACACACACACACACACACACACACACAAGTAAGTCAATAGGCAACATATTTACAGCTTTATTACTAAATCAAAGTTAGGGGGATTCTGAATCTTGAGGTCAAAACTGGGGTGGTGGGTGCAAGGGGTTTGTAATGGAGGAGTCTAACAAAAGCTCGCAGACTTGAATCGCATGGGGTACATGAACGAGTTTGCATACTCGAAGCGGATGATTTCACCTTGACTAAGGGGTCGACCTCCATTAACTAGGCAGTCATTGAAGGCAATGCGGCTAAAGATGTTGGGATTGACCAACAGGGCTGAAGCAAACCAGCCACAGTAAACATGAATGTCTGATGGGGCACATTCAGACATGCATGTGTTCACTATTTGCACAATGTACTGCGGGATGCCTGAGAAGCCAACTTGACCCTGAAATATGCTAACATCTTTGTTTGTGCACACTTGATCTGCAACAAATACCCCCACAAAACCCAAATCATTATTGCTCAATTTATTTATTATGCATCCCTTAGTGATGATGATTTTTCTTTCTTATATCTAACATTTGTGTTTGAACCTTCTTGGGCAGCAGCTCTTTTACAACTTTACAAGCCCAAAAGTTCGGGGCAAAGGGTGTGGTGGTGGTGGTCTGCATGCTCGACTGGAGTGAAGAGCTAGCTTGTAGCCCAGGGTATGTTATGTTCTATGGAGAACAATAGGATGAGGGAAAGGAGTGGACAAACTTACTGGGGGCTAACATCCTGCGATTCCTGATTCTTCTCCTTGTGGCCTTTTTGTGTTGTGCCAGAGGTGTCTCATTTAGACTTGGTGGCAATTCCATGGATGATGACTTTGGACTGCCCTTCAACTCTGTTAAAGACACAACAATAACAGTTTGTAACAAAACACGTGAAATTCGATGAAATATATCTTCTAAAACCCCCTTCTTCAAGCAAAAGAAAACACCAAATGTACAATGATACAAAGGATAATAACGACCCAGAAAGGAAAACAAGAATACTTTGATATTGATATAAATTAATAGGATCTTCAGTAATCCCAATTAAACATAATTTATTTAACCAATTAAACCCAATTTAAGCAACAAGGACTCCATGAAATAATCACCCAATTAAACCCAATTTACCCAACAAAAACTGCATCAAAGGTAGGATTGCCACCCATTGATTCATATCAGCAAATCCAGTCCCAAAAAAGCTACAAATAATTCCTAAAATCATTTTACTTAACCGGAAATTACTAGAAAGAACAGAAACCTACCATAAAACAGAAGCTACTAATAAAAATTCAAAAATCACTTACTTACTGGGAATTACTGGAAAAAACAGGGAAGATACTATACCAAAAAAAGTTGGTTAATTAATTAATTAATTAACTACTTCATAACAGGAAAAGAGGTTTTGGGGTCTTTCAAAAACCAAGAAAAAACACAGAAATCAGGGGTAAAAAAAAAAAAGCCAAAATCTCATATGAAAATCACGCAAGTGGGGATGATGATCATCTCTCCATCCAAAACAAAAAAAGCATGAAGTAAAAAGTGGCAGTGAAATCACTACAACACTTCAAAGGTTCACACTAACTAGACTAATGATTGTTTCACAAAGCTGTGATACAACAACAACCAGCAGACTTTGTTTTTGTACAGATGATACTTGCGCAATCATGAAACAACCATGATTTTAACTGCACCGCATTGAGTGCCCACTACATGAAATAAATAATTTTTTTGTCTACGGGCATATTTTATTTTATTTTATTTTATTTTCCAATATATTTTCATACATATTTCTCATTTTCACATGTTCCTGGACCATAAAATTTGTAAAATTACTACACTGTATTTTCCAGAATACAATTTCTTGTTATATTTTCATGTTCCCTACCCATAAATTTTGCCAAAATAATACATGCTATATATATATATATATATATATACTCTTTTTATCTTTCGGGAGTAAGTTCCAAAAATTGAAATTACAGAACAGAGATTTCAAAGAATCACCCCAACTTGACCCCCAGTTAAATCTAACTCGACCTCAGTTATTAGCTATTACTCCTCCTCACATCTTGCTGCTGCTTCACAGGGTGAATTATGCAAAAATATTACACTGTAAATGGTTTTTACATTATTTTTTTACCTTTTTACTTTCAGGGAGTTCCAAAACTGAATTACAAAGAGAGATTTCAAAGAAACACCCCAAACTGATCCCGGTTACCCAAATGATCCCCAGTTAACTAAACTGATCCCCAGTAAGTCAAACTCGACCCCAGTTAGTACTCACCTGAGCTTGCTGCTGCTGCTCCTTCTTCTTGCTCTTGTTCTGCCGTTGCTGCTGTTTTGCGCTGCTGCAGCTCCGCCGCTGTCGCTGCTGCTGCTGCCGCTGGTGTTTCTCGCTGCAGCTCAGCTCCATTGGCTACTGCTGAGATACTCCATGTTGCTGCTGTTGTTGTGCAACTATCTCTAGTTTCTTTGGATGATGAGTGAAAACCATGATCCCCAGCTTCACCTTCCATTAAACCTGCATGCACCCACAAAAGCCCAATGCCGGGTTGGTGCAAAACTTGCAGCAATCTAGCTAGCTCTCTTCAAAGACTCAACCCAAACAAAAACACAAACAAACAAACTCACCCATGTCAAATAAAAAATCTTATGACATTGTAATGACGATGATGATGATGCTGCTGCTGAAATTCTTATACTCGTCATGCAGCTTTGCATCAATTGCTTCCAGATTGTATTAGGGGAATTGGGTCGAGAGAAGGCGTGCAGGAGAACTCGATCATACATTTGTAAGGAAGGAAGCAAATCGACATGAGCAGAGTCCATCGTAACAAAAAAATTTGGAGTTAGAGTGCTTCTTACACTGCATCATGCAAAGAAGAGAGCCTGAGAGAGAAGAGGCTCAGGTGGGTGGCTATGGAACAGTGTTCAAAACTTGGTGAAGATTTGGAAGAGAATTAAGAACTCTTGTGTATGAGAATTCATGGACTGCAAGGATCTGGGATACCTGTTTGAGAGGAGAGACAGGCAGAGGTGGTGAAGATTTCGAGTGTGTTGCAGGTGAGCAAGATCATGCACATGAGTAGAAAGGAGCCTTGAACCCGCTGCTGGTGCCGCAGCATTTGTGAGAAGGAGGAGGAGACTGCAGCAGCGAAACTCATCAGCATTGTAGACTGTGAAGAAATTGAATGTAGCTGCTTCATGCCTTTGCAGAGACTAGAGAGATGATCCCAGCTGCTGTCCAGCTTGATGCCTCAGTCTTTTTCCCGCAGAGCCCTGGCTTCTTCTTTTTTCACCCAGCTCCTCTGCCAAAACCAGCCTGGCTGCAGCTCTCGCGCATGACAAAAGAAGGAAGCCCAACAGCCGTATGAGATTCCAAATAAAGACCGCAAACAGAAACAACGCATGAATCGCACAACTGCGATGCGATGCGAAGTGATGATGATGATCGGTAGAAGTCTAGAAGAATCCAGAGCCGGATGTCCTTAACGTCTGAAGTCCGGAAGAAGACAGTGGAACAAAACGCTGCAACCCACCGCGTGATCACAAAACAGTTCTCAGATACCAACCAGTTGATCTGGCGCAACAACACCCATGTCCGAATTGCCAGCCAAAAAAAGAAGAAAAAAGAGACGTCACAGAGCTCGGCAATCCCAGAGACCCAAAGCCTCCACACCCGAACCTAGACTTATACAGCCCTTGCAGCAGCTCTATGATTACAAGTTCTAAAACACAAGGACACAGACGAGAGAGATGCAATGCAGAAGATCGAATGAAGAAGAAGAAGAAGCTCAAGATTCAAGAGATTTCTCTCAGCACATCCCAAAGCCAAACCACAAATTGGAAATCAACATCAACAAACAAAACGGTCCAGACTCCGTTCCCTTGTCAGAAATGAAACTCTGATGAAACTCGGACACAGAGAGAGAGAGAGAGAGAGAGAGAGAGAGTGTGTGTGTGTGTGTGTGTTTTTGTGAGGATGGGTTTAAAGCTGTTCTTGAGAATAATTCGGGGGTGTTGGGGGGTGCGGGGGTAGGGGGGATATTAAAGAAGGATTGAATGCAGGAAGAAGGGGGGAAGAAGAGACACAAGAAGAAGAAAAAGAGGAAGAGAGAAAGTCTAATGATGTTGTGTTATGTAACAGTAGAGAGATGAAGCTGCTGCTGCTGCTGCTGCCGGTGCTGGTGGTGGCTGGTCCTTCATCTTCTTCTTCTGAAGCTTCGTTTATTTGCGTCACAGAGGAGGAGCTCATGGTGCAATGGGACAAGCCTGAGCCCCACTCCCCTGTTTTGACGTTAGGGTTTTTCCTGCCCATGCACCTCGCCCCACCTCCCGCGCCCTTTTCAGCTTCTACCCTTTTTCTGTTCATCCATGTACCTACTACTCTTAACCTTTTTCCTGTTCATCCATGTACCTACCACTCTTACACGTTTTCTGTTCATCCACGTACCGACTACATAAACCTTTCTCTGTTCATCCATGTACCTATCACTTTTACACCTTTTCTGTTCATCCATGTACCTACTACTCTTACCCTTTTTTGGTTCATCCATGTGCCTACCACTCTTACACCTTTCCTGTTCATCCATGTACCTACTACTCAGTACCACCAAGGTCCTTGTCTCTCCTTCCAGAGCTCTTTCTCTTCTTTTGTCCCATGTAAGTAAGTATACACAGTACCTACCACCCTTCTCTCCTACCAGAGTTTTCCTTCTTTTTACATCCATGTTTCATTCTTCTCCTTCTTTTGACATCCATGTTCCATTCTTCTTCTTCTTTTATCCATGTACACAGTACTGCCCTTGTCTTCCTTCCAGAGCTCTTCTTCTTTTATCCATGTCCCACCCTTCTTCTCTTCTTTTCCAGAGCTTTTTCTTCTTTTATCCATTTTTTACCACCCTTCTCTTCTTCAGGGCTTGTCATCTTTTTTTCTCAACCCTTCTGGATGGATGGATGGATGGATGGATGGTTGGGGGGTATGAACAAGAAAAAAACTTTTTCATTGGGTCCAGTTCAATTGTTAACCACAGTGGGGTTAGCTGCTTAATTTCTAATTTTTTTAGTGCCTAACAACCAACCTACCTACAAGTTAGAAGCTACAAACCCACTAAGCCTTACCTATGTACTGACTAGTAACCACCTGTATACCTCTGGTTACACAGTAATCACCTTTCATACTATCTACATAAAAGTACCTACAGGACCTACCTATCATCCTCTCAAATGATGAATCCCTGGTAAACTTTATGAAACAAAGCACTGAGCAAAGGGGGAAAAGGGAGGACAAACAGAGACGAACCAAGTCCAAGCCAAAAAGCACACAAAATTGAAAGGGGGTTAAAGGGTGCAAAGGAACAAATTATGTTTCCAAAGCTCCCATCACTTAAGCATATGAGAGAGAAAGAGAAGGAAAGGGAAGGAAGAATCCTCACTTGCAACAATAGTGCACCTCAAAATAGAGGCTGCTTGTGTTCTCTGCAAAGCTACTAACACTCTCTACCTATAGAAAGCACATAGAACCATCAAACCAAAGGAGGGCCACCAATGCCCTTAGCTAACCATACCATGTTAATGCATAGATGCAAAAAGTCATGAGCTTATTGGTGTAAGTAGCCAAAAACCTTTATGGCAAGGGGAAGAAATGGGTTTGTTGAATGTCAATCCTGATAGAGTCCTTCCTTTGGTTGAGGTGCCACCATTGTGGTCACCCTATGAGATGAAACAACTTGAAAGACCAAGTCTACTGGGGTGGTGTCAACTATCACCACATCCACCAAAATGTGAATGCCATTAGTTGATAACATGATGTAAACATGTCGATGAAAAGATTGAAGGAAAAAGGTGAAAGGACATGGGTTTGTTCACGCAAAACATGAAATCTTGCGTATTACACAATGGAGGTGAAGATATCTTGAACTGCATCATGGGATGCAATTTGTTCCTCAACATTGGAGCAACGAAAAAATTGAGTCCTTGTAGGATTTAAGGGTTGGTCACAAATGCAATAGATCACTTTGAAAGCTAATGGATGGGATAGGTCCAATTGAGTGCACAAAACAAAAAAAAAACACATTAGAAGATAAATGAAAAAGTAAAATGATTGGGCGAGTGAAAAATCAAGCACCCACTCTCAAACCCACACAAGACCTAAAAAATGAAAAGATGAAACGACTAGATGAGCGAAAAGTTAAGCACCCACCCTTGAACCAACACAAGACCTCAAATGTGCACAATGCGAATCAAAAGCCAAGTAAGAAAATATAGATTACTACTAATAAAGTGAAACCCAATGTCAACTCAATTGGGTTTCATTCACAACCTGAGTCATAGCAAGAGCTTCCAATAGATGGTTTAATTTTTAAGAAAAAGGTGGAAGCTGAAAGGTGTGGGGTGGGTGTATGGGTAGCAGAAACCCTAATGTCAAAATTGAAAAGAACCCTAATGATAAGCATGTTTGTTCCTTGTATTTCTAAGCAAGATAATATGTGTATATCTCTATATATATTGACAAGAGATGTCAAGTTAGAATTCCACAACATTTCCACATGAAAGTATGATACCTTAAGTCCAAAATCTTGTTACCCTGATTGCTATTGTGCGATTACATACATACATACATACATACATACATACACCATGTATGGTATAATGAATCATTATACACCCTTTCTCTGTCATACCTTCTTCTTCTCCTAAACCACCTGCCCATTGGGTGTTCCACTAGGCTTCTTCCTACTACTGCCCCTGCATAAATTTCTTTTGGTCAGTTTTATAGTTCACCTTTTTACCTTAAAGGCCAGTGGTGGTCACCCATTATTCCCACCACCCTCCTTTTTAAAGGGTTGCTTTGTTTGTTTGTTTTAAAATTTTTTAAAAAATTAACTAATTTCTTATTATTATTATTTACAATTTTTTAATTTTAATAAAAAATTTACCACTTTTACTACAAGGTCATAATTATCCTTTACCTGCCACTGAGTTGCTACTGATTGTGACTTACTAGAGTTTGGGGACTTGGTATGTACGACATCTTGATTGGGTTGGGTTTCACTTCAAGTAGCCAAATATGAAGCAATGTTTTTTCTTTTCTTTTCTTTTCTTTTCTATTGAATTTTTAAATTACAAAAATTAAAACTAAAAAATAAAATTGGGTGTTTTTTGCAACCAAAAAAAATGGGGAAATTTTGGAAATTTTGGTTTTTTCTAGCCTAAAATAAATATTAGAATTCTCTCTAGTGGGGTCCAGAAGCTTGAAGAAGGGAATGATGATGTGGTGTGGTGGCCTCTCAAATAATTCTACCACTCAGTTTACTCATTTACCTTCAGTCATCACATCTTTGAGGACAGTCAAATCATGCAGGTAAAAAGTAAAAAAAACATAAGAGGGAAAATGAGTGAGAGAGGGAGAGAGAGAGGTCTGGACCAGTGTCAGCTGGTTGGTTATTAGGGGGGGGGGGGGTTTGGGGCCTTTTAAATAACCCCCGGGTAAGTTCTGGGGTTTTTGGCCGGGGGGAGGTCACCCAGGTCTCCAACACCAC
>Ga0116229_10003521_pt1 | contig 25779 bp, 26 predicted proteins | sample S1TSphgellanicum_3_FD_87313 | JGI IMG/M metagenome (GOLD analysis project Ga0116229, IMG submission 87313) | Host-associated microbial communities from peat moss isolated from Minnesota, USA - S1T2_Fc - Sphagnum magellanicum MG | ecosystem: Host-associated > Plants > Peat moss > Unclassified... | reverse complement strand
TGGCGTCCGGCGGTCACTGCCAGCTATTGACGGTCGAGGGCGTGGGCGCCTGCACGCGGCTTGGGACCACCATCGACGACGCAGCTGGCGAAGCTTTCGACAAGATCGCGTCGAGCCTCGGCCTGCCCTATCCTGGCGGCCCGGCTCTAGAGCGGCTGGCCGCCGGCGGCCGAGCGGAGCGGTTCGCTCTACCGCGGGCTCTGCTGGGCCGCGCCGGCTGCGACTTTTCCTTCTCAGGGCTGAAGACGGCGGCGGCCCGGATCGCGGCGGCGGAAGTCGTGACCGAGCAGGATCGCGCCGACCTCGCCGCCAGCGCGCAAAGCGCCATCGCCGCCCAGCTCGCCGATCGCGCCCGCCGCGCCATGGCCGCCTATGTCGAGGGTCGACCAGAGGGGGGGCGATTGTTTGTCGTCGCGGGCGGGGTGGCGGCCAATGGCGCGGTGCGCGCAGCGTTGGAGCGGGCGGCGGCGGAGCAGGGGTTCGCCTTCCTGGCCCCGCCGCTGAACTACTGCACCGACAACGCCGCCATGATTGCGCTGGCGGGGGCGGAGCGCCTGGCCGCCGGCTTTCGGGATGCGCTGGACGCTCCGGCCCGTCCCCGCTGGCCCCTGGACGCCGCCGCGGCGCTGGCCCACCCCACCCATACGCCTGGCCGTAAGGGCGCCAAGGCATGAGCCCGACCTTCAAAACCGCGGGCGTCTTGGGCGCCGGCGCCTGGGGGACCGCGCTGGCTCAGCTTTGCGCCCGCGCCGGCCTTGGCGTTACGCTTTGGACGCGCACGTCAGCGCTGGCGACGGCCCTGGCCGAAACCAGGCGTAACGACCTCTATCTACCGGGCGTCGCCCTGGCGCCGACGATCCACCCGACATCCGACCTGGCCGACCTCGCCTCAGCCGACCTGATCCTGGCCACCACCCCAGCCCAGCATATGCGCGGCGTGCTGGCCAGCCTGGCCCCTCATCTTCGCCCAAGCGCCCCCGTGATCCTCTGCGCCAAGGGCGTGGAGCAGGGCTCGCTGAAGCTGATGACGGACGTTCTGGCCGAGACCCTGCCCGCCGCCCGCCCCGCCGTACTCTCGGGGCCGAGCTTCGCGGCCGACGTCGCCCGGGGTTCGCCGACCGCCGTCACCCTGGCCTGCCCCGATCTGGCGCTGGGCGAGGCCTTGGCGCAGGCGCTCGCGACCCCGACCTTTCGACCCTACCTGACTGACGACCTGATCGGCGCCGAGGCCGGGGGCGCGGTCAAGAATGTGCTGGCGATCGCCTGCGGCGTTGTAGAGGGTTGCGGCCTGGGCGACCTCGTGCTGACCTGCTCCAGCCCTCAATCGCGCAACATGAGCGTCGGCCTGGCGCTGGGACGAGGTGAAACCCTTGAGGCGGCGCTGGCGGGCAAGCGGTCGGTGGCGGAGGGCGTGGCCTCGGCCCCGGCGGTCCGGGCGCTGGGAATGCGTCTTGGCGTCGAGATGCCGATCTCTGAAGCCGTCGGGAAGATCGTCGCCGGCGAGATCGGGGTGGAGCAGGCCATCGAAGACCTGCTATCGCGTCCCCTGAAGTCTGAAACCTGACGTTGGGAGGGCGCCATGCCGTTGTTCGTGATCACCGCCGTCGATAAACCGGGCGCCCTGCCCGTCCGCCTGGAGCACCGCCCCGCTCACCTGGCCTATCTCGCTGACCACGCGGCCATGGTGAAGCTCGCCGGCCCATTCCTTCACTCAGCTGAGGGCGGCGAGCCGCGCGGCTCGATGCTGATCGTCGAGGCTGTGGACCTGGCGGCGGCTGAAGCCTTCGCCGCAGGCGACCCCTTCACCGTGGCGGGCCTGTTCGAAAGCACGAAGGTCGAGCCCTGGCGCATCACCATCGGCGGCTTCGCCTGACGCTCCAAAGTGACCGACGATCCTGCGCAGCCTCCCCCAGACGTCGCCCTCTGCGAACTGACCGCGCTGGACGATCCCGGCGCGCGGGGCTTCGTGTTCGAGGCGGATGGGGTGGCGTTCCGGGGCTTCGTGGTCCGTCGGGGCGAGCGTGTCGCGGGCTATGTCGATAGCTGTCCCCACGTCGGCGCGCCCTTGGCCCTGACGCCGACCGCCTATCTGACGCGGGGCGGCGACCACATCATCTGCGCCACCCACGGCGCCCTCTTTCGCCCCGAGGACGGTCGATGCGTCGCTGGCCCTTGCGTGGGACGCGCCCTGCGGCCGTGGGCGGTGACGGTCGAGGATGGCTGGGTGAGGACGGTCTGAGGCTCAAGGCGCCTCTTCCGCGCCAAACGCCTTCACCTCCTCGATCAGGCCCTTGACCGCGAGGTCGACGAGTTCGGCGCCCTTTTCGGGGCTGGCCTGGGCGGGGTCTGAGCCCATGCGGCCGTCGGGATAACGGGCGCGGAAGTCGGCGGCTTCGCGGATCGGCCCAGTCGGGGCGATGCGGGGCGCGTAAGGTGCGGACTTGATCGCGTCGGGATAGGCGAACTGGGTGATCGAGATTTCAGACGGCGTGGCGTGGCTGCCGTGCCCCTCGGGGAACAGGCTGGCGCAGCGGCGCATGACGCCCGGCAGCTCCCACCAGTTTCGTAACTTCAGCGCGAAGCCGCGCGCTTGACGCAGATAGCTGGCCTCCGAGTAGATTTCGGAGAAGGCCGCTTCGATGGTAGCGATATTGCCGCCGTGACCGTTCAGAAAATACAGCGACTCCAGCCCGTGGCCATGCAGCGAGACGACCCAATCGCGAAGGGCGGCGATCATGGTCGAGGGACGCAGCGAAATAGACCCGGGAAAGCCCAAGTGATGCTGGGCCATGCCCACGGCGAAGGTCGGTGCGATCAGAAGGTCCCCGGCCGCATGGGCGCGGTGGGCGATGATCTCCGGGCAGAGCCAATCGGTGCCCAAAAGCCCTGTGGGCCCATGCTGCTCGTTGGAGCCGATCGGGATCACCACGGTGCGCGAGCGTTTCAGATAGGCCTCGATCTCGGGCCAGGTCGATAGGGCGAGCAGCATGAGGGAGGTGACCTTTAAGCTTTCCGGAACCGATGGGAATAGCGCCCCATCGCCGATACCGCCCAGGATTCCGGAACGGAGCGGGCGAGCGCGACCATGGCCTTATAGGGCAGACCGGGTATGCAGAGCGGCCGATTGGCCTCGACGGCGCGATAGGCCTCTTCGGCGATCTTGTCGGCGTCGAGCCACATCCAACCGGGCAGGCGAGACACCAGGTCCCGCGTGCCGTTGACGTCATGGAACTCTGACAGGGTGAAGCCGGGGCAGAGCGCGGTGACATGCACGCCCTTGGCGCGCAGCTCCAGATGCAGGCTTTCCGACATCTTGATCACAAAGGCCTTGGCCGCGCCGTACAGGGTGTGGCCCGCAGCGCCAGGCGCGAGCCCCGCAACCGAGGCGACGTTGACGATGCGGCCAAAGCCGCGCTCCACCATGGCGGGCGTCAGCTTGTGGGCGAACTCGGCCATGGTGGTCGTCATCACGTGCAGGAAGCGCGCCTGGTCCGGCCAGTCCGTCTCCAGATAGGCGCCGGCGATGCTGAAGCCGGCGTTGTTGACGAGGGCGTCGATCGATCGGCCTCTTTCGGCGACGGCCTTCAGGATGGCGTCGACAGCGCCCGGCGCCGCCAAGTCGGCCGAGACGCAGATCGAGTCCGCTCCAAAGGCCTGGCGCAGCTCCACCGCCAAGGCCTCCAGCCGATCAGTCCGCCGTGCGGTGAGGCAAAGGTCGTAGCCATGGCGGGCGAAGGCCTTCGCGCAGGCGGCGCCGATGCCGGCGGACGCGCCGGTCACGAGGCAAAGGGGTCTAGCCATGGAGTAACCCTCCCCAACCTGGCGCCGTTTCTCCTCCCCCGTTGCGCAGGGGAGGAGAAGAATCTGTACGACCAAGGGCGTGCATCACTCGGTCTTCAACAGATCGGCGACGGTGATCTTGGAGAGGCTCGCCGCCGTGGCGCTGTCGGCCGCCTCGATGGCGGCGCGGACGGCGATGGGGATACGCTCGCCGACTGGGCACCCCTTGGCCCCCGGCGGCGGGCAGCCCAGGTTGGCGCAGCCGCCCACCGCGCGCAGCACAAGGTCCAGGGTGATCGAGGCGGGCGGCGACAACAGCCATGCTCCGCCCGCCGCGCCGGCCCGCGTGCCGATCAGGCCCGCCCTGGCCAGCATCGCCGTGACACGCCGCACCACGACGGGATTGGTGGGCATGGAGGCGGCGAGGCAGGCGCTGGACACGGCCTGGTCAGGACCCAGCGCGCCGCTGTGGGCGAGATAGGCGAGGGCGTGGGCGGCGACGGGGAATCGTTGGCTGTCGGACATCTTGGTCTTAAGATAGGAAGATTCAGCCTAAACCCCTACTGTACATCAAGAAAAGCTGAGTTATCGCCCCAAACGCATCCAAGTGCGGCGTTCCTCGTTTTTTAAATGAGGCCTTCCGGCGCGCAATGCGCTATGACGCGCTGGTTTTTGGCTTGGCCCAAATGGGTTTATCCGCAAGGTTTTGGGAGTCGTTTCGTGAAAAGACTTATGCGCGCCACCGCCGCCGTCGTGACGGGCGTGCTCTTCGCCTCCGCCGGCCTCGCCGCGGCCCAGGCGCCGCCCGTCGCTCAGGGTCAGGCCCAAGGGCCTGATCTGCCCACGCTTTTGCACCTGCGGCCCGATCAGTTGGCGGCCTATCACGCGGTGGAGGCCGCGGGCCACGACTCGCCCGCCCTCTTGGCCCAGATGCGGGCGAAGGCCCAGCGCCTGCCGAGCGAGACCTTTCCCCAAAGGCTAGACTTTCAAGCTGAGGTTCTGAACCTCGAAGTCGCCCGCGCCCACCGGGTCATGGACGCCCAACGCAAGTTTTACGCCGTTTTGACGCCCACGCAGCAGCATACCCTTAATGAGGTTACAGCGCCCCGTCCGCAACAGGGCGCGTCTCAGCACTAGATCAGGGCGGCCGCGTTGTCGGCAGAACCATTGAACCAGGACGGAAATAGGAGTATCGGCACGCGCCATTGTCTGATGCGTGAAGCTGTATTGGGCGCGCAAGTGTGTCTGCGCCTGCGGCCTGGAGGACTTTAATGGTTTTGCAGGCCCAAGCCGCCGGCGCCGCCGATCCAGCGGTCGCCGCCCGAGCCTGTTCCGAAACGTCGTTCGCTACGGCGTCGGCCAACGGCGCCGAGGTCCACACCGATCACGCCGGCAAGGTCAGGGGCGGGCACGGCGCCTATTGGCCCCTGGCCATCGGCTCGCTCGGCGTCGTGTTCGGCGATATCGGCACAAGCCCGCTCTACGCCTTCCAGGTCGCCATCGGCCAGGTGACCAAGGGCGACGTTAACAGCGCCGCGATCCTTGGCGTCGTCTCCCTGGCGCTGTGGGCGCTGATCCTGGTCGTGACCGTCAAATACGTGCTGTTCGTCATGCGGGCGGACAACAAGGGCGAGGGCGGCGTGCTGTCGCTGATGGCCTTGGCGCAGCGGGCCTTGGGCAAGCGGACGCGCATGGTGTTCTTTCTGGGCCTGTGCGGCACAGCCCTCTTCTACGGCGACGCCATCATCACCCCGGCCATGTCCGTGCTGGGCGCCTTCCAGGGCATGCAGGATGTTCACGCGCTTCAACATGTCGTGACGCCCCGTCTGATCACCATCGTCTCCTTCGGGCTTCTTGTCGGGCTGTTCCTGTTCCAGGCGCGGGGCACCGCCAGCCTGGCGCGGCTGTTCGGCCCGGTGATGGTGGTTTGGTTCTTCATGCTGGCGGCGCTGGGCGTCGTCCACATTCTGGACGACCCGACCGTCCTCATGGCGCTCAGCCCTCACTACGCCGTCAAGTTCCTCGTGACCCATGGCTTGGTCGGCTTCCTGGTGCTCGGATCGGTGTTCCTGACGGTGACCGGGGCTGAGGCGCTGTATGCCGACATGGGCCATTTCGGCCGCTGGCCGATCCAGTCGGCCTGGCTGTTCTTCGCCCTTCCGGCCTTGGCGCTGAACTATCTGGGCCAAGGGGCCTATGTGATGCGGGCCGCGCACTGGGCGGCGATGCATCATCGCGCCTTCGTCAACGAGGACTGGTTCTTCGTCATGGCGCCCGATGTGCTGCGGGCGCCTCTGGTGATCCTGGCCGTCGCCGCCTCGGTCATCGCCAGCCAGGCGGTGATCACCGGGGCCTACTCCCTAAGCCAGCAGGCGATCCTGCTCGGCATCCTGCCCCGCATGACCGTGACCCGCACGTCGGAGACCCAGTCGGGCCAGATCTATATGCCCCAGATCAACCAGTTCCTCATGGTGGGCGTCTTGGTGCTGGTCCTGGTGTTCCAGACCGCCGACAATCTGGCGGACGCCTATGGGCTGGCGGTGACCGGCACGATGCTGGCCACGACCATCCTGGCCTATATCGTCGTGCGGAAGATGTGGAAGTGGAAGCTGCACTGGGCCTTGCTCATGATCGCGCCCCTGATCTCGCTCGACACCGTCTTCCTCGTCGCCAACGGTTTGAAGATCGCTACAGGCGGCTGGCTGCCGCTGTCGACCGGCGCTGTGCTGTTCCTGATCATGTCGACCTGGATGCGCGGCAGTCAGATCCTGACCGCCAAGACGCGCCGCGACTCCGTACCCCTGGCGGAATTGATCGAGATGCTGCGCGCCCGCCAGCCCCACCGGGTGCCGGGCACAGCCGTGTTCCTGACCTCGGACCTGGATACGGCGCCGGTCGCCCTGATGCACAATCTGAAGCACAACAAGGTGCTGCACGAGCATAACGTCATCGCCACCGTCCGCATCGCCGAGACGCCGCGCGTGGCCGAGGCGGATCGGGTGACGATCCTGCCCATCAACGAAGACTTCAAAAAGCTGATCATCAACTACGGCTTCATGGAGACGCCCAATGTGCCCAAGGCGCTGGGCGTGTGCCGCAAACAGGGGCTGAAGTTCGACATCATGTCGACCTCCTTCATCCTGGGCCGCCGCTCGGTGGTGCCGTCCGCCCAGTCGGGCATGCCGCTGTGGCAGGACAAGCTGTTTATCTTCCTGTTGAAGAACGCCACCAACCCGACCGAATTCTTCAAGATTCCGGCGGGCCGCGTGGTGGAATTGGGCGCTCAGGTCAGCGTCTAGCTTCAATCTACTTTCACGCCTTAGAGCCCGGCGCTTCCGATCTGGGCGGTAATCGGTCATATCTGCGCCATGAAATTTCTAGACCAGTGCAAGGTCTTCATACGCTCGGGCAACGGCGGCGGCGGCTCGGTCTCGTTTCGCCGTGAGAAGTTCATCGAGTATGGCGGCCCCGACGGCGGCGACGGGGGCCGCGGCGGGGACGTGTGGATCGAAGCGGTCGAAGGGCTCAACACCTTGATCGACTATCGCTATCAGCAGCATTTCAAGGCTGGCACCGGCGTCCACGGTATGGGTAAGCAGAGGAACGGGCCTGGCGGCGAGGATGTGGTGCTGAAGGTTCCCGTCGGCACCCAGGTGCTGGAGGAGGACAACGAGACCCTGGTGGCGGACCTGGATCATGCGGGCGCCAGGGTCCGCCTGGCCAAGGGCGGCAACGGCGGCTTTGGCAACATTCACTTCAAGGGCCCCATCAACCAGGCGCCCCATTTTGCTATGCCCGGTCAGGAGGGGCAGGAGCGTTGGCTGTGGCTGCGCCTGAAGCTGATCGCCGACGCCGGTCTGGTGGGGCTGCCCAACGCCGGTAAATCGACCTTCCTGGCTGCGGTCTCCGCCGCCAAGCCGAAGATCGCCGACTATCCCTTCACCACGCTCGTCCCCAATCTGGGCGTCGTCGATCTCTCCCAGAACGAGCGTTTCGTGATCGCCGACATTCCCGGCCTGATCGAAGGCGCGTCGGAGGGGGCCGGGCTCGGGGTCCGTTTCCTTGGCCATGTGGAGCGCTGCGCCGTCCTGATCCACCTGATCGACGGAACCGAAGACGATGTGGCTGAGGTCTATCGCCAGATCCGGCGCGAACTCGCCGCTTATGATGAGGGGCTCGCCGCCAAGCCTGAACTCCTCGCCCTGAACAAGATCGATGCGCTGGACGCGGACGCCCGCGCCGAAAAAGCCGCCGCCCTGAAGGCGGCCTCAAGCCAGACCCCGTATCTGATTTCCGGGGTCTCGGGCGAAGGGGTGAAGGATCTGCTCCGCGCCGCGGCCCTGGCCATCCACCCGCCGGTCGAAGAGGATGCGACCACGGGCGACGAACCCTGGCGTCCGAAATAGTGGGTCGAGGTGGGGGCTTCTGGCGCGCCGGGCCGGCGTGGCGCGCGCCGGTGAGCGGCCGTCCGAGGGCTCTAAGGCTCGGCTTCCATCTGGAGCCCGGTATGCGGGTCGGCCTGTTCGGCGGTTCCTTCAACCCAGCCCATTCCGGCCACGCCCATGTGGCCGAGACCGCGCGAAAGCGCTTGGGCCTGGATCATGTGATCTGGCTGGTCACGCCCCAGAACCCCTTGAAGTCCGCCCGCGACGCCGCGCCCTTGGCTCAGCGCCTGGCGAGCGCACGGGCTCAGGCCAAGGGGCCCTCGATGATCGTATCCGACGCCGAGACCCGCATCGGCGCCCAGTACACCCTGGATACGTTGAGGGTGCTCAAAGCTCGCTTTCCCGGCGTCCGGTTCGTGTGGATCATGGGATCGGACAATCTGGCCGGCTTCCATCACTGGCGCGGCTGGGTGGAGATCATGCGCAGCACGCCGGTCGCCATCGTCGCCCGCCCGGACTCCCTGCACAAGAGCCGCGCCGCCCCGACCGCGCGCCGCTTCGCCTCAGCGAGGCTACCGACCCGGGCGGCGCCGCTGCTGGCGGAGGCTAAGCCGCCGGCGTGGGTGTATCTGCGGGGGCCGCTGAACTTCGCGTCCTCGACGGCGCTGCGGAGCAAGGGGGGCGGGGTGACAAGAGACGTGCCGCCAAGATTGCAGGACGTTTCACAATAGGCCTTGACGCGATCGAGACGCTGCAACGGGCCGCCGCCGCCGTCGGCCGTAAGGTGCAGCTTCAACTTATCGACGCCACGCCTCCATAGCCGATGCGGAGGCGTTTGATCATTATCCTCCCCCTTACACACTTGACAGCCTGATGACCAACAGGCGCCCAATGCCGCCGCTACACTCCACCATCGCTAGGAGGACCAGGTCTTGAGCGTACGGGTGCTCGTCGTTGAAGACGACGTCGATACCGCCGACTATGTCGCCAAGGGCCTGCGCGAGGCGGGCTTTACGGTGGAGCATGTCGGCGATGGGCGAGATGGGCTTTATATGGCCTCGTCGTCAGACTTCGACGCCATCGTTATGGACCGGATGCTGCCCGGGATGGACGGTCTGTCGGTCGTGCGAGCGCTGCGGGCCGCAGGGGTGGAGACGCCGATCCTGATCCTGTCGGCGCTGGGTCAGCTCGACGAGCGGGTCCTGGGCCTTAGGGCCGGCGGCGACGACTATCTGACCAAGCCTTTCGGCTTTTCCGAACTGCACGCCCGGATCGAGAGTCTGCTGCGCCGACGAGGCGGCAAGGCGGTTGAGACCACGCTCCGCTGCGGCGATCTGGAGATGGATCTGCTGTCCCGCAAGGTCACGCGCGCCGCCCGCCCGCTGGACCTCTTGCCGCGGGAGTTCAAGCTGTTGGAGTATTTCTTACGCAACCGCGACCGGGTCGTCACCCGCACCATGTTGTTGGAGCAGGTCTGGGACTACCGCTTCGACCCCCATACCAGCATCATCGACACCCATATCAGCCGGCTCCGCAAGAAGCTGGACGAGGGCTTCCCTAAACCCCTGCTGCACACCCTGCGCGGCGTCGGCTATAGGCTGTCGGAAACGGCGTAGCCTGGCGCCGCCTTAAAGGGTGAAGCCCATCGATCATTTCCGGCGGTTTGCGCCCTCCAGTTTCCTGATCTTCGCGGTGGTTCTGGTATTGAGCGCCAGCGCGGCGTCCCTGGTGGTCGTCTATCGCACGGGCGAACGCATCATCTCCGAACGCGAACGGGCCGAAGCGCTGGATGAGCGCGACCTGTTGCAGGAGGTGGATCAGGAGCAGGGGCTGAATGCGGTCGCCTCGGCTGTGGCCCGGCGCACCCGCTTCGCCTCCAGCGGCGAGCACTATGGGCTGTTCACCCCGGCGGGGGAGCCGTTGGCGGGCGATATCATCGGCTTCCAGCCTGAGTTCCGCAGCGCCGACTGGCGGGTGATCCGCCTGAGCCGACCCACGTCCATCACCCTGCACATTGAGGCCGCCGTCTTGCCCGATGGCGCGGTTCTGGTGGTGGGGCGAAGCCTGACCAACCTGCGCAAGTTCGAGCGCTCGATCCTCTACGGCTTCGTGGCCGCCGTCGCCATCGTCGCCGTGGCCGCGCTCGCGGCGGGGTTGGTGCTGAATTTTCTGATCCTGCAGCGGGTCGACGCCATCGCCGCAACCGCGGAGCGGATCGCCGGCGGCGACCTTTCGGCCCGCACGGCGCTGGCTGACCGCCGAGATCCCTTCGGTCGCGTGGGCGCCTCCTTAAACGCGATGCTGGAGCGGATCGAAGAGCTCCTCACCGGCATGCGGACCGTCACCGACAGCGTCGCCCACGATCTGCGCTCGCCGCTGACGCGCATGAAGGGGGCGCTGGCGCGGGCGCTTGAGCCCGACGTTTCCGAGGCGCAGCGGCTCGACGCGATCGACGCCGCCCATGAGGAGGCGGACCGGGCGCTCGCCACCTTGTCGGCGCTGCTGGATATCGCCCGGGCGGAGACCGGTCTCTCCCGCGACATGATGCAGATGGTCGATGTGGCGGCCCTGGTGGAGGAGCTGGTGGACTTCTTCACGCCGGTGATCGAGGACGCCGACCAGAGTCTTGAGCTCGTGACGCCGCCTGCGCCAATTATTGTGCGCGCCCATCCGGCCCTGCTCCGCCAGGCGATCGGCAACCTGTTGCACAACGCCGCCCATTACGCCGGCGCCGGCGCCTTGGTGCGCGTCTTGGTCGAGGCGGACTCTGCGACCGTGCGCTTGACCGTCGCCGACACCGGCGTCGGCGTGCCTGAGGATCAGCGCGGGCGGGTGCAGCAGAGGTTCGTGCGCCTGGACCCCGCCCGGGCTGTCGGGGGCTCAGGACTGGGCCTGGCGATTGTCGCCGCCTGCGCCAAGCTTCATGGCGGCGCGCTGCGTCTCGAAGATAATCAGCCTGGCCTGCGGGCGGTGCTGGAGATCAAGCGGACGTGAGGGCGTGGGCTTCGAGGCGCGAGCAGGCTCGCCCCTCGAAGCCCGAACCGCCCTATTTCACCTCGTCGCGCCGTTCGCCGTCGGCGTGGCGCTCGTGGTCGTGCTCGTGGTCATGTTTATGATGGCGCGCGCCCGTCCCCCCATCGGCTATATCGCCAAGCGTCGGATTGGCGCCGTGCACCACATTGGGGTCGCTGATCGTCGGCGACGACGGTTCAGCCGACGACGGTCCGGCCGACGCCGCCCGCTGATCTCGCCAGCCGTCGAACGCTTCGGCGAACGCGCTGTGGTGGGCGTTGCGCCAAGTGCGGTATTCCTCGTCGTAACGGCGGGACTGCTCCTCGCGCCAGCGGGCGTAGTCCTGATCATGGGCGGCGAGCTTGGCGTCGCGCCAATGGCGGAAATGGGGCTCATGATGGTCGTGAGCCGAACCGCTGAAATCTCTGGGCGCCGCGGCGTCCTTGGGCGACCCGAACAGGGGGGTCGGCGAAGGGCGCTCAAACGCGCCGCCCCTCTGCCGCGGCTCAGGCTCATGCCGAGCGCGACGCGGGGCTGGTCCCTCTGGATAGGGGGCCAGACCTGCCGGCCCAAACCGGCCGCCGCCAGCGCTATAGTTGAGGCCTTGGGTCAAGGGGCCGAAGCCGGCCTGACCCCACTGGGAGCCTAGCCCCTGCTGCCCGTAGCCGCCGACATTGGCGCCGCCAAAGCCGCCGCCGACCTGATCGGAGGCGCCGCTGATCAACTGACCATAGGGCGTGACGTCAGCCCCGCTGAAGCCTTGGGGCCGTGCGTCGTCTTCGGCATGGGCGGCCCATGATCTGGACTCCGCCTCGTCGAACCGCCGATCGGCGCTGGCGGGCTCCGGCTCGAGGCGCGCCCCGGGCGTATAGGTTCCAAGTCGTTCTTCAGGAAGCTTGGGGTCGTGGTCCCGATTAGACATCGTCTTGTCCTCAGTGGGGGTTATGACGACTCTAACCGGCCTGGCGTGTCGCCGGTTCCGGCGCACCGCCCCGCGGCTCGCCAATCGGTCGAGAACCGGGCCGGCGTCGGGGCTCTGGGGGAAGAGCATATGTCGCCTTTGCGTTAAGCTTAGCCTCATAGCTCTGGACGGCGGCCTTTGATATTGATACGAAAGAGTTACATACGCTCGAACTTACCCCGCCCTCCGAAAGGTTTGTCAGGAGATGCTGCAGTCTGGGGACGCCGAACGCTCGTCGCGTGCTTGCGCCATAAATTTGCCGGACCAAACGAGAGAGTTGGCGTTTGGGTCGTGCTTGAAGAGCTTTTTCGATGGGGTGACGTCCAGCCCGATCCCGGATCGAATTCAACAGCTCGCCAAGGCGCTCGAAGACGCGCTAGAGCGCGACGATCTCTATGCTCAAGACAAGTTGAGCTCCCGCCCCTCGCTTTAGGCGCCGCGTCCGCCGATCATAATTTAATCCCGCTGATCTCAGCGTGATGCGTACCCGCCGCCTGACTGTGCGCACCAAGACGCCGTATGGGCGTTCAAGCCCCTCTTCATCTAATATGATGCAATGGGTGTCTCACTTGACATATCATTGAAATTGGCGCGAAGCGCGCGACCGGTACCCGCCTCAGGTGGATATCCTTCGTCAGGATCGTGCCGGCCGCCATGCCTGATGGACCAAAGCCCATTACCGTCTGGCGCGATGTCGACGCCGACCTGTTTCGCGAGCGCATCGTTCCCCAGGGCCGCCCGGCGGTGCTCAAGGGGTTGGCGCTGGATTGGCCGGCTGTGCAGGCGGGCTTGGACTCGCCTCAGGCGTTGGCGCGCTATCTGGCTGACCTCGCCGACGACCGGCCTGTTCCCACCCTTAGCGTCGGCCCCGGCGCCGATGGCCGCTTCTTCTATACGCCAGACATACGCGCCTTCAATTTCCAAAGGCGACCTCAGTCTCTGCGTACCTTGCTCGATGACCTTATCAGCGGCCTGGGCCGAAACGATGGATCGGCTCGCGCGGTCCAGTCGGCCTCGGTGGCGACCTGTCTACCCGGCTTCGAGCGGCATAATCGGACGACGCTGCTCGATCCGACGGTCGCGTCGCGCATCTGGATCGGTGATCAAGCCGTGGTCGCCGCCCATTTCGACCTGTTCGAGAATATCGCCTACGTCGTCGGCGGCCGCCGGCGGTTCACCGTCTTTCCACCGGAGCAGGTTCGCAATCTCTATGTGGGCCCGATCGAACTGACGCCCGCGGGCGTGCCTATCAGCATGGTGGACTTCGACCGTCCAGACATGGAGCGCTTCCCACGCTTCGCCGAGGCCCTCGCCGCCGCGGAGGTGGCCGAGCTGGAGCCGGGCGACGCGATCTATATCCCCTATCTGTGGTGGCACCATGTGCGGGCGCTTGAGGGGCTCAATGTCCTGGTCAACTACTGGTGGAGCCGCACGCCGGCCGGCGTGGCGCCGCCGATGGCGGCGCTGATGCTGGCCCTGATCTCCATCCGCGATCTGCCGCCCGCCTATCGCGAGGCCTGGCGCGGTCTGTTCGAACATTGGGTGTTTCAGGCGGACGGCGAGCCGATGACCCATCTTCCGCCTGCGGTTCGCGGCGCCTTGGGCGCCACGTCGCCGGAGCTTCTGCGGCTGACGGCGGACAAAATGATGCAAATCTTCGGAGGCGCCGCACTCAGTCAGCCGCGGCCCGCTCAGCAACGGCGCAACTGACGCGGGCGCGCGAAGCCCGGTCCTTAAAGCGGCGGCGTATCGACAACCCCCGCCAGGGCGTCCGTCGCGTCCTCCGCCTCCATGATCCGAAGCAGACGCGCACGGGCGCGATTGACGCGGCTCTTGATCGTGCCGAGCGCACAGCCGCAAATCTCGGCCGCTTCTTCATAGGTCAGGCCGGCGGCGCCGACCAGGACCAGAGCCTCTCGGTGTTCTGGGGGTAGACGTTGAAGCGCGGCCTGCATCGCCGTCACCGCCACGCTCCAATCCTGGCTCGGTGGGGCGGTCAGGCGGGCGGCGTGCTTTCCGTCCTCGTCGGCGACCTCGCGGCGACGTTTGACCACCGCCGTGTAGTAGGTGTTGCGCAGGATCGTGAACAGCCAGGCCCGCAGGTTGGTGCCTGGCTCGAACTTTTCCCTATGGGTCCAGGCCTTGATCAAGGTGTCTTGCACCAGATCATCGGCGTCTGCGCTGTTGTGGCTGAGCGACCAGGCGAAGGCGCGTAGCGGCGGCAGCAGCGCGATCACCGCATCGCGCCATTCCACGGTCTCAGGCTCATGCGAAGGCGGCGTCGTCGCTGCGCTGGCGTCGATGGCTGCGCCCTCCTCCACCTCGCGTCGGGGAAACATCGACATGCTCAAACGCCTCGACGCGCCTTCGGAATGGAAGCCTGGCCGAAACGTATCCCCATTGTATCCGTTCCACTTTTGCGCCACGGAACGACGCGCCGTTGCGGCGCGTTTTGGGCTGGGTTCGCTGTGGGTTCAGCGAGCGCCCGAGGATCTAGTCCGGCGTTCGGCCCGTCGTCTTTTACGCCTTTGCACCTTTTTGAAGCGGACCTGCCCATGCGCCTGATCGATGTCGAAGCGGAGCGCTTGGGGGACGACGACGGCGACGGCGCGCATCGCGACCTTGCCGATCGCTTTCGTCAGGTCCGCGCCGCCACCCTGGCTTTGGCGGCGCCTCTGTCGCCGGAGGATCAGGTCGTGCAGTCCATGCCCGACGCCAGTCCGGTGAAGTGGCATCTGGCGCACACCACCTGGTTCTGGGAGACCTTCATTCTGGCGCCGGCGGGCGTGGCGGCCTTCGATCCAGACTACGCCTTCCTCTTCAACTCCTATTACGAAGCCTTGGGCGCACGGCACCCGCGCCCGCACCGAGGCCTCTTGACCCGGCCGGACCTGGACGGGGTACGTCGCTACCGCGCCTATGTGGACGAGCATGTGCAGCGGCTGTTGGGCCAGGGCGGGCTGACGCCGGCGACGCGCGATCTGGTCGCGCTGGGCCTCGCTCATGAGGAGCAGCATCAGGAGCTTCTCCTGACCGACATCTTGCACCTGTTCGCCCAAAATCCGCTCAAGCCGGCCTATCGGCCGGGGCCCCCGCCGCCCGCCGCCGCCAAGGCCCCTGACCGGCCCGCGACCTATGTCGATTTCGCAGGCGGCCTGGTCGAGATCGGCGCCGAAACTTCAGAGGGTCTGGCCGCCTTCGTGTTCGACAACGAGGGGCCACGGCACAAGGTCTATCTAGAGCCCTTCCGCCTGGCTGATCGGCTGGCGACAAACGCCGAGTGGCTCGCCTTCATGGATGACGGCGGCTATCGGCGGCCGGATCTTTGGTTGTCCGACGGCTGGGCTTGCGTCACCGCCAACGGCTGGTCTGCGCCGCTCTATTGGGAGAAGGCGGAGGCGGTCTGGCAGGGTTTTGGCCTGATGGGACGTCAGCCGCTGGAGCCTGACGCGCCCGTGGCCCATGTCAGCTTCTACGAAGCCGACGCCTTCGCCCGCTGGAGCGGCCGGCGGCTGCCCACCGAGATGGAGTGGGAGCACGCGACGTCGAGGGCGCCGATGATCGGCAATTTTCGGGACTCCCATTTTCGAGATGGGGGCGCCCTTCGCCCGCGGCCCGTAACCGACACGTTCAGCCGCCCGGCGGCGCCAGGTCTGCACCAGATGTTCGGCGACGTCTGGGAATGGACCGCCAGTCCCTACGCTCCCTATCCGGGCTTTCGCCCCGCCCCTGGCGCTGTGGGCGAATACAATGGGAAGTTCATGATCAACCAGATGGTGTTGCGCGGCGGCTCTTGCGTCACGCCCAGCGGCCACGTTCGGCCAAGCTACCGCAACTTTTTCCAGCCGCACCAGCGCTGGCAGTTCAGCGGCGTGCGTCTCGCCGACGATGTGCGCTGATCGCCATGCGGGATGGCGAAGCTCCCCTTGAGTTCGAGGCTGACGTCCTTGAGGGCCTGTCGCGGCCGCAAAAGGCCCTGGCGCCCAAGTATTTCTATGACGAGGTCGGGTCGGCCCTGTTCGAGGCGATTTGCAAGACGCCGGAATACTAACCCCACCCGCGTTGAAACCGCGCTTTTGGCCGAGGTCGCCGCTGCGCTGGCGCCTGATATCGAGCCCGGCTCGGCCTTGGTTGAATTTGGCAGCGGCGCAAGCGAGAAAACGCGGCTGATCCTGGACGCTGCGCCGGGCGTGGCGTTTTACGTGCCCATCGATATCAGCGTCGAAGCGCTGGCGGCGGCGGCGGCCCGTATCGCGCTCGCCTATCCGAACCTGCGGGTCGAGCCGATCGCCGCCGACTTCGCCCGTCCGCTCCCCCCAGCTCAGTTTAGCCATCTAGATCGGGCGTCGGCGGTGATCGGTTTTTTCCCGGGCTCTACGATCGGAAACTTCACGCCTGCCGAGGCCCAGCGCTTTCTAAGCGAGGCCCGCGCTCTGCTGGGGCCTCGCGCCTCATTTCTGGTCGGCGTCGATCTGGTCAAGGACCTCGACGTGCTGCGCGCCGCCTATAACGACGCGGCCGGCGTCACCGCCGCGTTTAATCTCAACCTGCTTGCGCGCATGAATCGCGAGCTGGGTGGCGATTTCCGGTTGGATCGGTTCGCCCATCGCGCGATCTGGAACGCCGACCTCTCGCGCATCGAAATGCATCTTGAAAGTTTGGAGCCCCAGACCGTCAGGGTCGCGGGCCGGACGTTTGGGTTCACACAGGGCGAAACCCTGCATACGGAGAACTCCCACAAGTTCACCGTTTCAACCTTTACGGGCCTGGCTCAGTCGGCCGGGTGGCGTGTTAAGGCCTGCTGGACGTCGCGCGCCCAGCCATTTTCGACCTTTCTTCTGTCGCCCCCGACGACAGGCTGACGAACGACAGGCCGCCAAACGATAGGCCGACGGGCGGCTGGGGTCGGCCGCGCCGCCGTACGGCGGGGTGAGACCTACTCAGCGTCCGTATCTGAATCGGTCCGCCGACGGGCGCCTTGGGAAGCTTCCCCGCCCTTTCGCCCCGCCGCCGCCGCCAACTGGCGATCTTGTGAAAAGCTGCGCTTTTCGTTGGGCACGCTTTCGCCGCCCTTGCGCGCGATTTCGCGTTGTTTGGCGCGATCCATCGAGGCGAAGCCGCGGGTGGATTTTCCGACCGAGTTGGAGCTTGTGTCAGCCATGTTTTTGACCTTTCACGGTGGCGAATGACGAGGTGAAACTGTTACGGTTGGCTAACCCGCAGTCGCCGGTTGAGTTCCCCAGTCGCCGTCAAGAGGGGTTGACGCATAAGGTCTACCATCGTCCGGCGTGGCTGGGGTCGCGGGCGTTTCGGCCGGCGACGGATCCGGCGTGATCTCAGGGTACGGCGCCGGGCTAGGCTCCGGATCGTAGGCGGGCTCGACCGGAGCTGGCGGCGACTCATCTGGCATGTTCGGCATCGGGATCGCCTTGGTTTACCGCCTTCCAAACTCGCGCCGGCCCATTAGGTTCTCGCGCCTTGCCTGGGGTGTGGATCGAGGCGGAAAAATGTCATCGCTGCGGCGCTTTGCGCAGGGCGCGCGGTTAGGCGCTGACCTATTGTGCCGCAGGTTTTGAGGGCGGCGACCCGGCCCACGGTGTGGAACTTCGCGTCCTGTCATCCGTTACGGTCGCATTTGGGGCCGTGGGTTCGCCAGATCTTTCCAGTCTGTGTGCGAGGGTGGAAGAAGGGGTTATGCCAAAGCAGATTGTTCGCCAGGCGCCCTATCTCCGCCGTTACGCCAGAGCTCTGACGGGAACGCAGTCGGCGGGCGACGCCTTGGTGCAAGCGGCTATGGAGGGCATCCTCGCCGGATCGTTGATGCTGGATAAGGCGCTGCCGCTACGCACCGCCTTGTATCGCGCGCTGAACGACGTCTGGCGGGAGGGGGAGGCGCGCACGGCCGACGATACGGATTGCTCGCCTCCGGACTATCGGCTTCAGGTCTTGTCGCCCGTGCAGCGGGCTGTGTTGCTGCTGACCTCGATGGAGGGGTTTGCGACGTCGGAAGCCGCTGAGGTGCTGGATCTCGACCCTGCCGATCTCAACACCCATCTGGCCGCCGCCGAGCAGGCGCTGGAGCGCCAGTTGGCCACCGATGTGCTGATCATTGAGGATGAACCCATCATCGGACTTGACCTCATGCGTCTGACGCGAGAGCTCGGCCATCGGGTGACCGGCGTGGCTGCGACGCGGGATGAGGCGGTGGAGATGGCCAGTCGGCAGCGGCCTGGATTGGTGCTGTCGGACATTCGCCTCGCCGATGGCTCAAGCGGTCTGGACGCCGCGACGGATATTTTGAAAAGTTTCGATATTCCGGTGATTTTCATTACCGCCTTTCCCGAGCGCCTGTTGACCGGAGAGCGGCCCGAGCCCGCCTTTCTGATCACCAAGCCGTTCCGGGAGGAGACGGTGAAGGCGTTGATCGGCCAAGCCCTGTTCTTCCATCGACCCCAGCCGGAACTGTCGTCGGCCCATTAGGGCGGGGGCGGCCTTAGGAACCGCGGGCGGAGCGGGAGAGTTGTTACGGCAAGGCTTTAGCGCCATCTTGCAATCTTCGACCTTTTGACCCTAACGCTTTGACCAAGCGACACTGACCGTGAGGCGAACATGACCGACGCGACGACCCATCTGGACAACGCCGCCGACCACCTCGATGACGCGGCCTCTGAAGCGGCGGAAGCCGTCAAGCAGCAGGCCGATACCATGGCCGCGAAGGCTGATGAGCTGGCTAAGGCCGCCGCCGAGCGTGCAGCCCAGGCGCGCGAGTGGGCGGCGGAGCAGGCGAGCCTCGCGCGGGACTGGGCGCTCGATCAATCCGACGTCCTGCGCGACAATGTGCAGGCCAAGCCCTTTATCGCCGTAGGCGTCTCCGCCGCGTCGGCCTTCGCCGCGGGTCTTGTGCTGGGCGTCTTGCTGTCGTCGCGCCGGTAGCCCCATCCGGGAGCGCCCGACATAGCCGGGCGAACGGCGCGACCCCTTGCTAGAGCATGATGCGATTACATGGACCCATCTAATCGTTGAATCATGCTCTATCTTCAAAAGCTTAGAGCGCGTTTCGTCCGAAGACCGGGTCCCACTTTAAGGACACGCGCTCTAAACGCCGCGCTCAAAACTCCGGTTTGTCGACGCCCTGGCGCTCGCCGTTCCTTTGGGCGGCGCGGCGTTTGGCGGCTTTTTCGATCGCGTCCTGGATCGGGGTCTTAGGCAGGCCGGCAAGCGTCAGATAGCCTTGGGTCTTGGTGTCCAGGATTTCGAAATGGCGGTCGGCCGCGGCTTCAAATTCGGGCAAGGTGATCTTGCCGTCGAAATCGGCGTCCGCGGCGGCGACCGGCTCCGGCTGGTTGATGAGGGAATAAACGGCCGCGCCCTGTGTGCCGGTCTCGCCCTTCACCTCGCGGGGCTGGCGCATTTGAAATCCGCCCCGCCCTTGGCCTGACGAGCCCGGCCGTTCGCTATTGCGCTGATCGGCGAGGTCCACATTGGGGTCGAACCCTTCGCCGGCCCGCAGGTTTTCAATATGGGGAAGAATCTCGGGCGCGATGTTCTGCTCATAGGCTTGGACCTCGAACCCATCGATCACGCCGTCGTGGTTGGTGTCGAGCGTGTGGAAGAAGGCGTCGGCGTCAGCCCGCATCTCTTCTCGGGTCAGCTTGCCGTCGTGGTTGGCGTCCGCCTCGGCGAACCAGATTGCGACGGGATAGGGTTCGTCTGGCCGGGCGCGATAGGGCTTGCCGGCGGGGCTGATGAAGACGTTGGGCAGGCGGCCGAAACGGGGACCGCCTGCATGATCGCCCTCGTCTCGCGGCCCTCGGCGCTCGCCGCCGCCTTGCGGCGGCCCGTCGGCGCAGGCTGTGAGCGCGAGCGCGGCGGCAGCGGCCATGAGCAGGGGCGAGATGAGCCGTCGGCGACCGGCCTTAATCTTCAACGTCATAGCATCCTCAGAGCCGAACCCGCGCCTGGTCGCGCGCTGGCCTCTACAAAGGCAGATGTGCGCGGGCGCGCAAGCCGCCTTCCGAGCGATTTTGCAGATCGGCGTCGCCGCCATGGGCGCGGGCCACCGACCGGACCACAGCCAGGCCCAGGCCTGCCCCGCCCGTCTCGCGAGAGCGGGACCGCTCGCCCCGGTGGAAGGGTTCGAACACCAGCTCTTTCTCGGCGTCGGGAATCCCAGGGCCGTCGTCGTCCACCTCAATGACCACGGTGGAGTCTTCGCGATAGACCCTGGCGCGGGCGCAGGCGCCGAACTTCACGGCGTTATCGAGCAGATTGTTGACCAGGCGACGCAGAGCCACCGGATCGCCATCGATCACGACGGGCGGCCCGGCCTCCGAGGTCACGTCGAGGCCCGTCTCCGCCATTTCGTCGGCCACGCTCTCGACCAGGGAGACCAACTCCAGTCGGCGGCGTTCGGCGGGATGGCTGGCGTCGCGGACGAAGGCCATTGTGGCGCTGATCATGGCTTCCATCTGATCGATGTCGGCGATCATCTTGGCCTGCAAGGCCTCCGGCGCGCTTTCAATGCGAAAGCGCAGCCGGGTCAGCGGCGTCCGCAGATCGTGGGCGACCGCGGCGACCATGTCTGTGCGATCTTCGACATAGCGGCGCAGCCGACCCTGCATTTCATTGAAGGCGATGGCGGCGCGCTCGACCTCCGCCGGGCCGTCCAATTGCAGGGGCGAGGCCTGGGGGTCGCGTCCCAGGCGCTCTGCGGCGGCGGCGAAGGCGGAAATCGGCGCCGCCAGCCGGCGGGCGAACCAGAGCGCGGCGGGCGCCAGGGCGACGGCGCTGATCACGAACCAGAGCAGGATTCGCTTCTGCCAGGCGGTTGGAAAGACGTCCTCGGGACGGACGACCTTCCACTGTCCGTCGGCTTGGCGGACCGCCACCTTGAACGGAGCGATCAGCATCGGGCTGTCGCGCCCGCCCGCATTGCGCATGAGCCGCTGCCGCGCCAGCACCACATCATGATAGCCTAGCCAACGTGGGGGCTCGCTCGCGACGACGATGTCATTCGGCGACACCTTGAGGCCTCGCGCCAGGTCGGCGATCAGCCGCCGGGTGTAGACGCTGAGATAACCGCCTTCTGGGGGCGCGTGGGCGATCGAAACGATGAGCGGGGGCGTGCCATCGCGATGAGGGACGGGCATCCCGTTAAGCGCCTCGACAATCTCAGGAGCGCGGTAAAAATCCGGCACCTGGGGCGGCAGGCTGAAGATGATCAGGATGTTGACGACCTGGGCGCACACCAGGCTCAGCAACACCAGCGACAACACCTGCAGGAACAGGGGGGCCTGGGGCAGCGCCAACCGTTTGGAGATATAGCGAGCAGGTATGGCGATCACCTGAGCGTTGCAGCGATTTGACCCGATAGGCGCCGCAGAGCCGCGCCGTCCTCTACGCCGATCAGCGTCGCACAACCTTGGCCATGAACATATAGCCTTCATTGCGAACGGTGCGAATAAGCTCCGCGCCTGCGCCGCCATCGTCCAGCTTGCGCCTCAGGCGGCTGATTTGAACATCGATCGCGCGATCGTAGGCGTCGCTGTCGGGACCCCGCGCCAAATCTAGCAGCTGATCGCGAGTCAGCACCCGTTGAGGCCGCTCCACGAACGACCGCATCAGCGAAAACTCACCCCCCGACAGGTTGACGATCACGCCATCGGGCGTCCGCAGCTCGCGCCGGACCAGATCCAGCCGCCAGCCGGCGAACTCGCACTGAGCGCCCAGCTCACCCTCCTGGTTGCGCGGCTCGCCGCGGCGGCGCAGCACGGCGCGGATCCGGGCCAGGAGTTCCCGAGGGTTGCAGGGCTTGGGCAGATAGTCGTCAGCGCCCAGCTCCAGTCCGACTATCCGGTCGGTCTCTTCGCCCATGGCGCTCAGCATGATCACCGCCGGCCCGTCGCTGCCCGACAGGCGTCGGCAAATCTGCAGGCCGTCTTCGCCGGGCAGCATGACGTCCAGCACCACCAGATCGGCCGTCTTGGTGGCGAGCGCCCGGGCCAAGCCGGCCGCGTCTCCGGCGCCCTCGACATCGAAGCCGTGGCGCGAGAGAAACTCTGTCACCACGTCGCGTATGCCCGGATCGTCATCGACGACGATAATGCGGCTGGGTGTGGGTGTAGCGGGGGCGGCGCTAGAGCCAGGAAGCGTGTCAGTCAAGACCGTCATAATTGCAGCTTACACCATCGTGCCGACTTTTGTTTGTCAGTTGCGAAATAGGATTTGGGGCCATGCGCCCAAGGCCCCGACCCCGTCGGCGATCGTCGTCACAAGAGCTTGTCCAATGTGATGGGAAGGTCGCGGATGCGTTTGCCGGTGGCGTTGAAGATCGCATTGGCGACCGCCGCCGCGACGCCCGTGATGCCCACCTCGCCGATGCCGCGAGCGCCCATGGGGGCGTGTGGATCGGGGATGTCTGTCCAGATCACGTCGATCTCCGGCACATCCATATGCGCGGGTACATGATATTCGGCGAGGCTCGGGTTCATGATCCGGCCCGTGCGTTCGTCGAATTGGGTCTCCTCCATCAGCGCGAGGCCGAGGCCCATGATGATGCCGCCCTTAAACTGGCTTGCGGCGGTCTTGGCGTTGAGGATGCGGCCGCAGTCGAACGACCCTAGGAACCGGCTCACACGCACCTCGCCGGTCACGGTATTGACGCGGACCTCGCAGAACATGGCGGCCCAGGAATGCATCGACCAGGTCCGCACCTCCATCGATGGCGGCGCGATCGCGTCGACCGCAACATCGTCGCGGCGCGCCCGTTCCAGGATGGCGGCGTAGCTCTCCCAACGGGAGGGGTCGGCGAGACAGGCCAGGCCGCCGTTCAGACCGCCCACTTCGTCCGGAGCGAGCCCGGCCAGGGATGAGTCGTTGCCCGCCAGCTGCAACAGCTCAGCCACCAGCGTGCGCTGGGCCGCGATCACCGCCGCCCCGATCGACGCCGTCTGTTGGGAGCCGCCGGCCATGACGACGCCAGGCATCGACGAGTCCGCATAGGCGAACGTCACCTGATCCATGCTGAGCCCAAGGCGCTCCGCTATGACCTGGGTTTGGGCGGTGGACGTGCCCATGCCCATGTCGTGGGCGGCGATCTCCACATGGGCGCAGCCGTCGGCGGTCAGCCTGATCCGCGCCGCGCCGCCGGGCATCCGGTTATAGGGATAGACGCCCGAGGCGCAGCCCATGCCGATCATCCACTCGCCGTCGCGGATCGCGCCGGGCGTCGGATTGCGTCGGCCCCAGCCAAAGCGCTGGGCGCCCGTCCGCCAGGCCTCGACAATATGGCGAGCCGAAAAGGGCCTGCCGTCCGTGGGGTCCTTGTCGGGTTCGTTGCGGATCCGAAGCTCGATCGGATCGAGGCCGAGTTTGACCGCCAGTTCGTCAATGGCGCATTCCAGACCAAAGGTGCCCACCGCCTCGCCCGGCGCCCTCATGAAGGTATTGGCGAGCATGTCCAGCTGGACCACATCGACGTTGAGCTTGAAACTGCCCGCCGCATAGGTGCACCGCGTGCCGGCGATGAACGGTTCGGGCAGGCCATTATGGGGGGTAAGAGCCGTCACGCCCGTATGGATGATGGCCTCGAAGCGGCCATCCGCGTCGGCGCCGATCGCCACCCTCTGTTCGGTGACGGTGCGGCCGCCGACCAGCCGATACACACCCTCGCGCGACAGGGTGATGCGGACGGGGCGGCCCGAAAGTTTCGAGGCGGCTGCGCCCAGCGCCTGATGCTGCCACATGGTCTTGGACCCAAAACCCCCGCCGACATAGGGGGAGGTGACGTGGACTTGGCTCTCGTCGAGGCCGAAGATATGGGCGAGGGACCAGGCGCTATGACTGACCGCCTGGGACGCATCGTGGACCACCAACGCGTCGCCCTTCCACATCACGGTCATGGCATGGGGCTCAAGGGCGTTGTGGGTGTGGCGCGGCGTCGAGTAGCTGGCGTCGACCTTGACCGCCGCGGCCGCTAACGCGCGCTCCGCGTCGCCGATCTCCACCCTGACGGGCTGGCCGAAGAACTGGCCTTGCTGCACGCCTTTCGCCTTCGCTTCAGCGAAGGCGGTGACCGCGGGCTCCGCCGCATAGGTCGCACGGATCAGAGATGTCGCGTAGTCGGCCTGCTCCTGGGTCTCGGCCAGCACGACCGCGATGGGCTGGCCGTTCCAGTGGATACGGTCGTCCTGCATGATCGGCAGGTTGTCTCCGCCGAGCGCCTTCGCGCCCGTCAGGACCATGGGCATGGGTTTCATCCGCGGCGCGGTCTTGTGGGTCATGACCAGGACCACGCCCGGCGCCGCCTCCGCCTCGGCGGTGTCGAGCGTCGCAATCCGCCCCTTGGCGACCCTGCTGAACGCCAGCGCCGCATAGACCATCCCCTCGATCGGGAACTCGGCGGCGAAGGTCGCCTGGCCCTGAACCTTGAGCGGGCCGTCGATGCGCGACACAGGCGCGCCGATCAGACCATGCTTGCGGCGGATCAAGGGGTCGGGCGGGCCGCCGGGCGACAGCCAGCTCTCCGACGCAAGCTCAACGGGCTGGACGTCGTCTAAGCTCGTCATGCGTCGCCTCCTGCGAGACCGCCGAGAACCGCGGCTATCGTACGCTTCGCCAACTCGATCTTGAACCCGTTGTCCCGGAGGGGCGCCGCGTCCGCAAGCTCCGCCTCGGCCGCGGCCAGGAAGGCCGCTTCTGTGGCGGATGCGCCTCGCAGCGCGGCTTCAGCCTTGTGCGCCCGCCAGGGCTTGGGCGCGACGCCGCCGAGCGCCAGCCGTATGTCCTTCACGCGGCCATTCTCGACCTCGAGGACGGCGGCGACAGAGACGAGGGCGAAGGCGTAAGACGCCCGATCCCGCACCTTTCTGTAGATGGAGCGCGCCGCAGCGGGCAGAGCGGGCAGTTCGACCGCGGTGATCAGCTCGCCGGCCTGCAACACCGTCTCGATATCGGGACGATCGCCCGGCAGTCGATGAAACTCGGCGAGGAGCACGTTGCGCGGCCCCTCGGCGCCCTGGAGATGCACGTTTGCATCGAGCGCGGCCAGGGCGACGCACATGTCGGACGGGTGAGTGGCGACGCAGGCCGACGATCCGCCCAGGATGGCGTGAATGCGGTTGAACCCGTCGATGGCGTCGCAACCCTCGCCAGGGGAGCGCTTGTTGCAGCGCGAACCGTCTTCGTCATAAAAGTAGGTGCAGCGCGTGCGCTGGAGGATGTTGCCCCCCACCGTCGCCATATTGCGGATCTGCGCCGAGGCGCCCGCCAGGATCGCTTGGGCCAGCAGAGGATAGCGCTGACGCACCGCAAGATGTTCGGCGACGGCGGCGTTCTTCGCCGCGGCGCCGATCAGCAAGCCATCGTCGCTCTCTTCTATACGCGACGAAAGCCCGGAGACGTCGACGAGCGCCCTCGGCCGCTCGACCGTCTCGCGCATCAGATCGACAAGGTTGGTGCCGCCGCCCAGGTATTTGGCGCGATCCTGGGACCCAAGCTCTATCGCCTCGGTCGTGTCGCGGGCCCGGGCGTAGCTAAAGGGGGTCATGCCGCACGCCCCGACGCATAGGTTTCAGCGATCGCGGCGACGATGCCGTTGTGGGCGCCGCAACGACACAGATTGCCGCTCATGCGCTCGCGAAG
>Ga0116229_10003519_pt1 | contig 25782 bp, 20 predicted proteins | sample S1TSphgellanicum_3_FD_87313 | JGI IMG/M metagenome (GOLD analysis project Ga0116229, IMG submission 87313) | Host-associated microbial communities from peat moss isolated from Minnesota, USA - S1T2_Fc - Sphagnum magellanicum MG | ecosystem: Host-associated > Plants > Peat moss > Unclassified... | reverse complement strand
TCTTTTCATTTCCAACCTCTTCAGAGCTTTCTCTCTCTTCCAAACTCTTCCAAGCTTTGGAGAGCTATCTAAAAAGCTCTTCCTATCCTTCTTTGTAACCTTGCTTTAGAAGCATCTCTTGTTAGTGTTGTATTGTAGCCTTGTGTCATTTCAAAGGAGGAGCAACAACAACAATGCATGGGATGCCACGATTTTCTTGTGTGCATGCAAGAAGACACTAGCACGCATGATGTTCTTGGGTGTGTGTGGAAAGACACCAACGCAATGTGGGAAAACACCAACGCATCTGTGTGTAGGAAGACACCAACACAATGCTACACCAACATGCATGTATGAGGGAAGACACTAGCATGTGTGTGAGTGTGTTTGTGTGTGTCTTGCCCTATTTCCAGCCTTCCCAAAAAACTTGCTACCCTATTTTTAACTAACTATGTGCTACCCTGTTTCCAAAACTTATCGCCTCTTGATCTTCTTGTTGTTCTAATCCCTTCTTCCAAACACTTGTTGTGATCCTCAAAAACTTACTCCTATGATCTCAAAAGATTTTCTTTTGTCATATATTCTCATCTCCACCCATCTCCACCAATGTTATTTAGAGATTGGTTGATGCATTCATGGTAGCAAGTTCAAGCTTTTCATGTTCTCTTATAGGCAATTGTTGCCTTCCTACTTGAACTTCTTATTCTTTTGGTTGTTGTTGCATTTCTATAAGAAGTTCATGTTCTCCTACAACAATTGGTTGTTGCATTCTTGTTGCAACACATCTCCTACCTAACATTTGAACTTTTGCCTTTGTTCTAACCTCCTTTTGTTTTGGTGTTGTATTGCCAAAATTCAAATTGCTAGAAAGAGGCACTTGGGCTAACACATTAGCTGCAATTTGCTTGTGCAATTTATCTCTCACTTCCTTCATATTTACAAGAAACCAAACACTATTGAAAATTTTTCTTTCTCATCCTTTAATGTGCTTTTGGATCCTCATGATATTTGCATTAATTGCTATAATTGCTTGCTATGTGGTCCTAGTTTCCTTCCCTTGCCTTCTAATTTCCCTTTCTTTGTCTCCTATTTCTTTTTACATAATTCTTTTATGTAGAATGCCCAAGTATTGGTTTGGTGTAACATGAAACTTGGAATAGCCTACTAATGGTTCTGTTCCTTTTGTTCTCCTTGTAGGCAAGCTTGATAGCAATAACATGTTGGCAATAGGGAACACTTGCGGAGTTCGGGCTACTGCATTCATGACTTCAATTGTTTTAGCTGTTAGTTTTTGGGCATAATTGATTTCAACTTTTGGTTTTTGAATAGGGTTGGCTTTAATTATTAGTTCTTGGGTAAAGTTAGCAAGGCAAACAACTTTAGCTTCCATGTTGGTTTCACTTGACCTATGTACTCCTGTTGTAGCATGTTCATATTTAAGTTCATAAACATAGTATCATGTTGTTGATTGCACACAATCATCTTGGGTAGATTCACTTTCATTTTACAAAGTTGTGGCGATGTTGATTAGTTCTGTTGCAACACTATCTTCGCCCCATTGGCTACCATCTACTACTCCTTCTAATTGTCCATCTTCATCATTTAATATGTCCAGATTTGATTTTGATGTATACAATCTGTTGGGTCTACTTCGGTTGTCCATTGCCCTAGGGTTTAAAGGCCATATCCTTGTGGTTATGAACCTTGCTTTGATGTTTTGCTTGGATAGCGACTAATTGAGTGCACTATCCACCCAACCTATTAATGTAACCTTGTTTAGCTATCTATGGCTATTCTTGAACATGCTCTCATCTCTTTCCTTTTTAAAAGCAGATTTGAATGGCTTAAAACAACTAACATCCAAAAGTTGTAAAGCGTGGGAAGTGTGGGATGGAAAGGTAATCATATCTAGCCCTATTTCATATGCTTATTTGATTGCTTCTAAAGTAACATTTGATACATGTCCGTCTAGAATTAAAAGATGCATATTCTATTGAGACAAACTTCCTATTACTGATTGAATAAAAATTTTAAAAATGCTTAAACAAATAACATGCCATCTATGTTTTTTTTTTGCATTGCCACACAAGATCTTGGCCTACATTGTTGAATGTAATCCTCTTTAATCTTCTCACCTTTGAAAATGCAAAAGTTAGGAAGGATGCTTCTAGTTGCATTTATTACATAAATGATTGTCATCCATTCCCTTGACTTTGGTATTGTGTTGTAGACTTGTTGTGATTCCCTTTTTGCAAGCATTCATGTGCCATATTGCCTACCAACTTGAATACTAGTTTCATCACAATTCCATTTGTGGTTTGGAAAATAATTGTGTTTGTTGTATAATTATTGTGAATTCTCATACAAAGAATTGCAGGCAATTGGGGTTAGTCCTTGTGCCTAGGAAATATCTAATCCTTTTGCCAAACGAATCGATATTTCAAGGTGCCTTCATTTAAACCAATGCCACCATGAGGTTTTAGGGATGCCATTCTTGAATAATGTTGCACGGGTCTGTGTTAATTCTGCCACTTTGAGTTTCAATTGATGTAAGGATATTGACAAGCTGCATTCTTGCATTCCAAATACCCATTCAACAATTGTTGCCTCCTCGTTAGCTGATAAGACTCCAGGTGGGCCATGTTTTTTTAACATAGTCTTACTGGTGAGATGGTCTAATGGGCTTGTCAAAGGTATGTTCCAATACCAACTTACCATTCTCAATGAAATAAACCTTCTTTCAATTGCATCCACAGCCTCTTCTAAGTCTTCAATTCTCCAATTGCTTCTTAGATTAGTTAATTACTTAATAAACCTTGTTGACTTCTATTGTGGTTGTGATTTAGGTTAAAGAATCATTTTTTTTTGTTAAGTGTTAGTTGGTCTAACACACTATTCCTCCTCCTTCATGTTACATTGAAGTTCACGGCTGGTTGGACCCCCAAAGACCAAACCTCCACCAAATTGGAGGTTTTTGTGCATTATTGACAAGAAGTGTGCCTTTGTTCTTCCTTAAATCACAACATGAATACAAAAACTTAATTAGTCCAAGGTAAATAACTTGTGCGTGTTGTTCCTTTTTTCCAGCATCTGAAATGAAATGGAACCAATTTTCAAAATCTAACTAAACCAAGTTTTCATTTGTAGTTTTTATGTACGCAGTTGGAATGAATCTTTGACTATGCAACTTTGCTACTACCCATTGCTTGTGATTTCCCTTTCTCCTTCAAACCAAAGGACTTTTCACAAATTTAACAACCCAACGATAATATATATACTTGTATAAATTTTTCAATGTAAACTTTATCTATATATGAGAATATGGTTTCATAAATGTAGGATCTACTTTTAAATCTACAATTTCTTCTTTTAGTTTCATTGGATGAAGCATAATTTTGTTGGCCTTATTCTCTTTTTCTACTTTTACTTCTTGAACTGTTGTTTTACTAGAACTAGCTTGCCCTCCATACAACAAAGACCTGGGAACTAGAATCTCAAAAAAACTATGCAATTCTTGTTGAACATGTTCTAGAATTTTGGACATGCTTTCAAATGTTGGCATGGTAGGGTGGACCAATTTTGGCATCACAAGAGTGTTTTTTTACAATGGGTGTGATTGCAAGTGTTATATATTATTATATATGTTGGGTTTAGTTAATAGGGACTCATTTTCAAATAATAGACTTTAATATTTTCTAGGTGCAATTTTTTTAAATGCATAAAACCATAAAATCCCAAGAGCTATGGACTTTTGAAATTGAAAAATCGGGGTGTAATGCCAATTGCAATTAAGCTAATGGACTTTAATTTGGTTCAATGATGGATCTAGAACTTGTTTAGGGAATTGGTTTCAAGGTGGAAATGTATTAATAAAAGCAATGCAATTTTTTTTTGCATCATATGAATTGAAGGTATTACACTATGAACTTTTGACTATTGAAAAAACACACCTTATTTTTAAAAGTCCATAGCATTTAAAAACAAAGGTGTTTTGAAATTTTACAGACTTATACAAATCACTAACAGTGCATAAATCACATATAGAAAAAAAATGCTAAGAATGGATAGATTTCATTTTGTCATCATCATGTGTCAACACTATGCATACTGTAAAGACTGCAAAATGGACTTTGGGCCAAGTTTTTTTTTTGTTGAATTTTGGTCCACCCAACCATGCCAAGATCCTTTCTCTCTTAATAGTGAAAACCCAAAATACATAATGCTAGCATATTTAGACATTCTTTAAATATCATGTGTGTGCAAGTTTTGCCAAGAAAGTTTAACAAGTTACAAAGGGTTGGGTATCCAAAGTAGGGGTGTCCAATGTAGGGGATGGGCTTCTTTTGCCACAGAATTAAACAATCCTTACCCCCATAATGAATTACACATGTTTACAAGTTTGACCTAAATTAGTCATTTCACCAAACATTTAAAATCCCAACCCCCACAACAATCTAGAAATGTCCCACACCTTCCCTATAATTAGGGCGCCCACATTTATATATTGAACATTGTAAACCCCAATCCTAAACCTAAAAACACTTATTTCCAAACATTTACCAACCCATCTTTGTATCCCCATTGATTATTTGTGTTCATGAAAGTGGACATGCCAAAAGTCGTCACCCCCACAACCAACAACTCTAATTTATAGAAAGTGCAATATTTGGTTAAAATCAAACGGGATCACACCCATGACTAAATGTTTGTTCCCTATCCATGGACAATTAAATGGAAAGACCAAACACTATTTTCTTTTACCAATCATTTGGTATTAAGATAAAAGATGTATATATATGTGAATACTTTAATTTGTCATAAGGTTGGTAGTGCTCAAAATGTGAGTTTGGTAATAGGTGAGCGTTTGGTGATAGGCATTTCTACCCTACATTCTTTCCCAAATGCCCCCCAACTCACAAGAGAAGACAACAAAGAGTTCAAATTCATAATAAAAAGTACTGTGTATTCATCTGACCTAACACCCATTCCATGTCTAATTGCAACTCCATGACTAGTTTCCCAAAAATTTGAGTAACTTTTTTAAGCATTCGATTCCCCCTCCTTTTTTGGGGGGGAGGGGGGGGGGGAGGGGTGCAAAATAGGAAGTTCAAATGGCAGCAAGTTTTGACCCAAATTAGAACTCAATTCTTAAAGCCTTTGTACCCAAGTTACCCAAATTATTAAGTCTTCAATTTTGAAGTTTTGATACCTATCAATTTCTTCCTGTGCAAAATTTTCATAAAATCCAATTGTCTACCATTTAGAGTATTATGTGCTCTCTAATTGATATACCACTACAAACTTCTATTTTTTTGGCTATATCTACTGAAAGCAGCATATAGAGTAAACTAGCCAGTGATGAACACTTCAGTGCTCAAGGCAGGCCGGATCCAAGGGGAAGGCTCCCTTGTTACTGGTGTACAAACAAAACTTGAACCCTCTTCTTGGGACATCTCACACACTAACAATCATTCAAAACTGATTAGAAAGGAGAAAGTTATGGCCCCACAAAGTAAAGGGGTCAAAAACTCAAGAAAACAAACCATCAAACATTATAAAATTGATTACTGAACACCCAAATTTTTTTTTTTGTATGATTCTCTATTGTTATTAGAGTTTCAAGATGATTTGTAGAACTTCAGGTGATGCCCCTATACCATCTTAAATTGTTTAAAATGAATAAGAAATAAGAAAGTTATGAAGTTTGAAAAAAAGAGGGGTCCAAAGAGAAGGGAAAAATAAATAATTCATGTTTTGTAAGTTGAAAAGTTTTTTTTTTCCTTGTTAGTTTTTCATTACTCTTTTTCCTTTGCACTTCAAAGATGATTTCTAAAGCTTGAGGTAGCGCTGTCATAACATTTTAAATCACTCAAAATGAAGCACATACAACCCTGAGGATCTTCACAATTCAGGCCCTGGAAAAAAAACAAAACAAAAGTTTAAATTTGAAATTCTGAAACCCAGAAAAGCAGTCAATTGTCTTCAGTGTGGGAAAAACAAATCCCAAATGCGTGAAATTTTGGGGGGGGGGAAAAAAGCCTGAAAGAGTGGACCAAAAATGGCAGACGAATACCTACATGACAAGCAAGGCTGTTTCCTTTGTATTACAGAGAAAAAACAAATTGTTGGGCAAAACAACGCAGTTTTTAGCCAGGAGTTGCATACAAAGTTATGTCTGAGTTTGCGAAATTGGGTTCTTCCCAGGTTGGCAGGCAGGTAGCAGGCAAGCTGGAGATTCTATAATGCACTCTGCACATGCGCGCCGATTCCTAGATCATGCACAATGCAACATCAGATTCGATCTTGCGCTTGCGCGTATGAGTTCTAGAAACTAATGCTGTAGACATGAGATGATGTTCCATCCAATCTAGTCAAGCTCTTGAACGTCTTCGTGATTGAATCCGGTTGTTTTCTGAATTGAGTCTTGTGCTTGGTTTGCGAATCGACACACGAAGAGGAATCTGTGGCTTGGTGACGCTTAAGCCGGCCCCGTGGGTCTTTCTCCCTGGAGCTCTGTCTCTCTGTCTCTCTCTGTGCATGGGATGCATCGTTTGCGAGGTTGCGTTTTCTCTCGAGTTACTCATGGTGGCGGAAGTTGTAGTATTTCATGTGATGGCCTTTTAAACTTCTCAGCTTATAGGACCTCCAGGGGCACCCTGGTATTCATGTTTGCGCGCAGATTGTGATCTGTGAATATATCAGCGCTTCATCACGCCGATTCAGGCAAGACTATTTACTTAGAAATAATTATGGGAGTTACGTACCCGTACCCGAGCTTGATGGACATGGATGCGATAGAGGTGGCAGCAAAGCGCAAGGACGCGTACTGGCGAGTGACTCGTATCAGCAGAAGATCAGTCAAAGTCACCATGTGGAAAGCTGTGGATGGCTCCATATCCCTGTCGAGCTCTGACTCCTCGCCACCCACTACTACTACAGCAGCTGCACCCCAGTGGAGACGACTGTGCTTCGCCGTCTGGCGCCGGGTCCAGTGCACGTCGTTAATGCGATTACGAAACGGGCCTGTCATTTCCAGCAGAGTTGATGCCATGCAGGGCTGTTGCAACGACGAAGAATACGATGATGACGACGACCTCGATCAGTCCATTCCTAACTGGCCTGGCCAAGCCTCCAACCACAATGCTCCGATTCCCTGGCATCCTTTCAGCAAGCGAAGATGGCCCCAAGGCTGGTAATTACGGCCACGACGGATCCAAACCTTCTGTAGCATTGAAACACAGTTGAGTTCGCTCAGATCTGAGCTGGTTCAGCATTCACTAGCTCCCAGCTTTTGCCTCTAAAATGGTTATTCTTTCAGACTAGTCACGATCTTTCACTTTGTGTCTATAGATCCTGATCTGTCCTGATCTCTCTTAGCAATCTGTCTGCTTCCTAAATTCTTGGAACTTGCTCGCATCAATTAGTCCTCGAATCTCGGACAGTTTTCTGTTCAAAACATGCATTGAACAATTGATTCAACAGAAATCAAAACTTGAGCAGATGTCAGTTTTTCTTCAAAATACAAAATATGTACATACCATTGATGTAATAGAATTCAAAGCTTCATAAGAAAGTTTTGTTCTTCAAAACATGTATGCTATAATTTCTTCGTCTTCAAAACACACGGCATTTATTCTTCAAAATGTCATTGCCATTCATTCTTATTCAAAACACAGTGGCATTTCGTCTTGTTCAAAAGATACATTGGAAAAGCGAATTTCATAGAATTGGAGAGATTATCAAATACTAGATCTGTAACAAAAAATACTTAAGACCCCCAGAAAAAGACCCACAACAGCAGCAGCGAAACTGTTTGTTCTTACAAACTAAATTTTCAGTACTGTACAGAGCGTAGTTCAAGCTTCAAATTTTATAAACAGAACCCATGTTTCTTAATTATGTTTCTCAAAGATGCATCATATTTATCATCACTTTGAATCTGATTTTCCCAACTGACTCAAGAGTAAAATTATGCAGCAAATCTGCAAATGCTCATAGGATGCAGCATGTAATCTCTCAAATTATCACTAAGTCATTAGCATTGCTGTGAGATACCAGTGGTAGTATTGCATGAAAACTTTTGTTCAAGGCTGCTGCTACTTTCAACAAAATAATTTTTGAACCCAGGTGATGAGAACTTCATATGAACCTTCAAATGATCAGCAATCAAGAGCATTGTTCTTACTTTAGACTACAAACCATATGTTGTTCCATATTATTCTCCAGCTACCATCAACCCACTCAGGCATTTAAAGTGCAAATTGTTTCTCCCTTCTCTGGAAGTATCATGGTTTCTGTTTACACAAGTACAGTAGAATGATGAATTTCATATTCATCCTGCATTATTACAATAAGATGAGTGTGTTGACCACATGAATCGAATTCCATAGTGTGTAGTAGTCTATATCAAATCCATCTTCCAGGCATGTTTTAATATTCTTTGAAATTCCTTCCTGAAACAAGATCATCAAGTTCCCCAAACCAACAAACAAATGTTTTAAAGTCGGTCCTCCATTTTCAAGAAAGGAAATCTGCCCATCACTAGTTATGCTTAATTATGATCCATTCATGCTGCTTAACAACTTTCTCTACATCTTTGCTTCTAATTTGGAGAGGTGCATACCTGTTTAACTATATTACAGTAGTACAGCCAATCTTTAGTTTTAGGGCCTGATGTTTCTGTGAAGTTGAAAAACTTTGTAGCTACTGAGATTTCATCTAGTTTTAGAGTCAAGCTAATCTTCTGTGATGTTCCTTTAGTTTTTCAACCATTTAGGTCATATATGCCAAGTCTCTGTACCTCTAGATAAAATTTACACTTGAGTTCAGCAACACCATGGGCTTAATCACACCTCTGTGTGTGTGGGGGGGTGTAGTTTACATGGTGTGTGTTCAGCTTTCCATGTAACTGTCATCAAAAACTGTTTGAGAACTATTACTAGTTCTGAGTTGGATTCAACAACCACCTTCACCTGCATCATGAAGAGTATGTTACTTCAGGCCTGCTTAGTGTTACCCGGTGTTACAGATGTGGTTCTTTGATTTTGTTAAAAAACCTTGGTTTTGAAAATTTTGAGGATCTGCAAAGAACACTGGGTTCCTGGTTTTTGGGAAAATTTTCAGAGTCAAAGAACCTCTGGTTGCTGCTGGGTTTTGAAAATCCTCAAAGTACCAACTGGTTTCATGAAAGAACTAGCAGTTTAGGGTAGGCTGGGTTCTTTTCATTTTCTTAGAACCCCAGCTAAGGGTTAATTGTTAGTACCGTATCTATGAATTGAGAACCGCCAGTCAAGGGTCAGAACCAGTTCTTTGATTTTGGAGAAATGGAAGCCAAGGGTATATGTGCACCATTACTTCTACAGATGCTCCTTGTTTCATAATGATCCACTTATTGCTTTTCCACAGTCATTGCAGAAATTGGGTATCAGAAAGCACAGTATTGTTGCAGAGCAGCATTTAGCTCCAGAGACAAAATTGAGGGGCAAATTACATGTAGGAATCGGCCTCAAGAGAGAGCCTAATGGGTTGATGGCAGCTAGCAGAAGGCGACCAGCCACAACATTTTCGTATCAGATCAGGTGCCCCCCTAGGGCGCATTCTGCATCCTAGAGAGCCTGTAGGGTGAGGCCCATAGGCTAACTAGGTGCAGAATGTGCCCTAGGCGGCGCATTACCTGGCATAAAAGGAAGTTTTTGAGAGCAGATTCTGTTAAGATTATAGCTGTGGTTTTGTAGAAGCATTTATGTCAAAATCGGCACTTTTTGCAAGACGGCTTTCTTCTGCAATCTAAGATGCTTGAAAAGAGTGCAGAACCTGCCCTCAAAATCCTTCAAACTTCCCTAACCTAGAACCCACAATTTCCAAACTAATTTCACGGCCCAACACTCAATCCCACCACAGCAAGTGATCCACCTCGTTCTCCCTAGCATTGACCTTCTAAGTCACCACAGGAAAGTTTGAAACAGACAATATTGCTACAATGTAGAAATATCATGTTTTATGTGGTGTGATAACTGGGTTGAGTTTGGGGTCCAGAAATGAAACGTGTAATTAAGAAACAACTCACATAAACTCACCATAGTTCTTTGTTTCCGTTGCCCTGTTAAAACATGTAGTAATTAGACATTTAAAAGAAGTCTGTTGTAAGTGGACTCCATGTTTTTGCACATACCAATATTAGAATTACAAAGAGAGACTTCATAGATATGACTTGCACATAAATAATTATAATTAGCATAGTACCTTGGAAATAGGAGGTAGATGATGTACCTATGGTTTTAGTATTAGGCGGAAATGTGGAGGTACAATCCCTTCAAGTTGATAGCCATTTTGCATGGATATTTATTACATGTTTAGTATGGGATTCTCCATATGACATCTTGTTTGTCTTGATGCGCAAACCCCTATACAAAGTAAAGTAATAGAAAAACCTATTTGGAATAATTATTCAATATAGAGGTAGATTATACAATTTAAAGGAATTATATTTATACAAAAATTATGAACAATGAACTTTGTGATTAAATTAAGCAAAGGTGATGTGAAACTTTTGGGAAGCTAAAACATAATGTTTAAATAGGTTGAAGGGGAGAATACTTATATAGTATGTCACACATTGGAGCTTTTGAATTAAATTATTTTTCAGATAGGAAGGGGTGAAGTCTAATGATGTCAAATTTCTAACAAATTTCAAATTAGCATGATTTGTGACTTTTGACTCTATAACAAATGCTAACTTAGGTGCAAATGCTTTTCAAATATGAATTACAATGTTTGATGCAACCATTGTGCTTTAAGATTTGTGTTTAGTCATGGTGTATGCTAAAACTATAGGAGAACAAGTTTTTTAATAGTAAGCTTCATATATGTATGTGCAGTCAAATGTGTGTTTTTTCAAGAGCATGATTTTAGATGTAGTTATTTTTTGTATTCAATACTAGTCACTTCATTTTCAATATTGCGTAGGATGGATGTGGTAGTTGTGGTTACACCATATATGGTTCCTTTACTCATGTTCATATTTTTTTATGAACATGATTAATGCACCAATTGTCACATGAATGTGATTCGAACTAATATCATTTAGCCATGGTAGAACGTATTGAACACTTGTTGCATTGGTTTCCATAGTGGTACATATAAAATTTTACATTTTGAAATTTTTTTGAAGGCAATGTTGTTATATTTATTGGCACCTTTTTGTCCAGTGGGAACAAAGAAGATTAGTTTGTGCATTAATGTAATCATCCAATTAATCATTGCCAATGAAACATTGTGATAACACATGTGAGTAAAAATACATCAAAGGAGCCAAAAATCATGTTGGATAATGATGAAAACTATAAATTTTTTTACATATGCTTTTGTTTTAACATTTTAAAATTAAGTTAATCATTTCAAGTTGTGTTAAATGACTAATATGAAGGCTAAGGAATTCAAATTAAAATTTTATTAAATTTAATTTTGAGTTTTAGTTTTAGTAAATGATTCTTGAACTTGAATAGTAGCTATGTCAAAAGTAATCAATTTTGCAAAGGACCAAATAAAGGAATATTTTAATAAAACATTTTGATGGTAAAACATTTAGGTGATAGTAACCTACTACCACACTCAAAAAGCAATCACAACTTAAAAGTTATGGAATTTGAAATTTTTAGAAATTCAGAATATTTTTCAAATTTTCAAATTTTCAAAAGTCCTTTAACACATGCAAATGGGGTGTAACATAGATGACATATAAGAAAATTTTATAGTTTATGATACCAAAAAAAAAACCTTAAAATAGTTCTAAGCATATTTTGTTATGATTCAAAATTATGATAACTTTTTAAGATGAAAAGGTCCAAGCATGATAAATTAAACCAAAAAGTAAGTCTTCCTAAAATCTTATTTTAAAATATGACAATATTTTACAAAAAACACAAGAAAATAAATTTTTAAAATTTTTATCTTTCGTTCTAAATACATCTATGCCTCCATTGGGTTTATGGTAAATTGAGTATAAAATTTGAAAAACTTTAGTGTAGCAAAAATAGGTTTGAAATTGACTAATAGATATTTTTTTCAAACTTATTTTTACCCTAGAAGCTAAATATATTTTTATTAGAATGTGAAAAATGTGAAAAGCCACAAGTACATTTTAAGGCCTCATTAATTCAAAGTTTTAAAAAATGTAATATTTCATCTACTTATAACTTACTTAAAGGCTATAAAGTAAACTATGAGCTTTGCTTGAGTTCCCATGAATGTAATTAAACCTACTTTAAACATGTAATCTTTATTTTTAAAATTTCCAAAATTAAAAAATGTTCATATTAATCCTTGAATTAAATAATATTTTTAGGTTCAATATATCAAAGCATACTTGACAACTAATTTTCATTTATGTTGCAAAGAAAATTTGTAGTCTAATTTACCATGCTTGGACCCGAAACACAAAATTTGGCAAAATCTACACATTTGGAAATTTTCATATTTATTTAACAATGACTAACACAAAAAATGTGATATATTGGGGCAATTATATGTATTTTTAATAATGAACTGCAAAAGATTTTGTTTAAAAATATATATATATGAAAATATGACAATGACTAAAAACAACTCATAGTCCTTTTATAAAGTAACCATGTTGGTGTTTTCAAACATATTTTTGCCTATGTATTTCATTCATTGTTGGTTTTCTTTCCAAGATTATATTGATGAATTATAAATATTCAAAATTAGTTGAATATTATATTGAAATTGAAAGAAAGTGTTGTTTTAGTTACTAACTAAAATGGAGCATTTTTTATATGACGGCTTTTGCATATAATTTTTTCATTTTATAATGTGTGTTTTGTGCCATCTTGTAAGAAGTTGTGCAAAGTCACCAATTAAGATGACCAATGTTGTGTCAAATGGAGACATATTTCCAATTATGCGCATGGTCAAAATTGAACCATATTTTCATAATCCTTAACATAGTTGTTTTTTTCTCAAATTTCATTTTTTTCTAGAGGTATATATATTTGGAATATGTAGGTGGGCTCTTATTAATATGGAATTTACTACTTTTGGTACATGGACTTTATTACCATTGAACCCATGGTACTAGAAAATTTCAAAAATTGAACACTATAAAATCGACTTTTGTGGACTCAATTTGTTTTTTTTCAAAAAATGAACCACCTTAAAATACATACACCCTTTTTAATTTAGTGATCATTATGTGTGGTTCAAAAAGAACAAAGAAATATCCACATGTGTAAGAATTTGAAAGATGTAAATAATCATAATTTGTAAGAATTATTTTTCTTATTGTTGACAACAAGACATGTCTATTTTGTATTGAATATATTGTGTAATGTGTTGGATGGAAAAAGTTTTTCCACTACCAAGTGTGCCTATGACAATACGCAAGCCAATGCAATTTTGAATTATGCAATCAAAAACATGTTCTATTATCAAAATCATGTTTGTAATGTAATTATCAAATATATGTTCTATTTGTTTCAAAGTAAATGATGTTTATGTAATAAAACATATTCATTACATTTTTTTTGCAATCATATGATGGGGTTCATAATTAAGATCCAAGTATGGGCAATGTTTTAGAATTGTTCCAACAATTGGTCCATCGTTTTTCATCTTCTATTAAATTATAATGTGCATATTTTGTCAAATATTGGTGTAATGAATCCAAATCATGTAGAAGACCTCAAAGATGATGTTCATGATTGTAAGTTTGTTCAATGTTAACATTAGATATGAGGTCTTTTCATGTTGAAAAAATAGTTGTATTGTGTGTGGGATGAAAATATGTGAATTGTGTGATTTTATTATTATTCATATATTATGTAATCCAAAATCATCTTATGCATAATATTGAATGTTGACTTAAGAAATCCTATTAGTTTCAAATTGTTTGAAATACTCAACAAATGTCATATCATTAAATTGTTATGGTTTGCTAAACATCACTACAAGAAATCATCGTTTATTTTATTGGAAAACTAAACCAAAAACTAGTAATTTTGATATTTGATGAATTCGACCGTTTAATCATACTTGACAAGTCAATTTGAACACATATAACTTGATTGGTGGTTTTTTTTATTGACCATAAAATGGTCTTTTTGACTAATCAAATTGGACAAAAAATTGGGTAGCCAAAAAAAATTAATTAAAAAAAAACTCAATTTGTAAATATAAAAATGTAAATAATAAATAGTAAGTAAGTACCTACCTACCTACCTACTACCCACCATGGTCACCTACCTACCTATACACAACCCACCTAGGTACTATACATTTACATGCACATGTACATGATATATATACAAATATACATACTTCACATAATATATGTTGGTAAAGCGGATTAAACCTTGGTCTCTTTGGTTCCACACCAATGTCTTGGCCATGAAACCACCCCACCACTTTGTAAAACAATATGATACCAAATGCATGTAACATGTTTCCTTCAACTTCTTTGAATTGTTTTGTCAATGTGTATAACAACATTTGAACTTCAATTTTTTTCATAAATAGATTGGTAGGCACCTAATTAAGTAAATAGATAAATAGATATACGTAGGTAGGTAGGTAGGTAGATAAATAATAAGTAGGTAGATAAATAAATAAATAAATAGGTAGGTAGGTAATAAGTATGTAGGTAGATGGTAAGTAAGTAGAATATATTTAGATAAATAAGTCAATAAATGTTAGGTAAGTAGGTAGGTAAACAGCCTAATAGGCATATCAAATAGGCTAACTAACCAAATTAATATGGCTAATTTGACTAAACGTGACCATTCAATATGGCTGATTTGATTAAGCTATGGGCATTTTGATGAACCATTTAAAAAATTTGCCCTTCTTAATTAGATGTACAACTTATCACTTGGTCAAAATGGTCACTTCAATCAAAAGAACCCACCCAAAAAATTATGTGTCTTTCATGCCCCGTGCCTTTAATCAAAGTTAACATCCTTTTGGTCAATGTGAACATTTTAATCAAGTTCAACCTTTTGAAAAACCATGATTTCTTATAGTGCATGTAGATGTCAATAGGATGGAATCCAAGCACCTTTGATTTTGTCACAATTTTTGTTCACAATGATGGCGGTTTCAAAGCAACATTCATTGTTTTTTTTTTTGGGACAATTGGGAAATTTTGTAAACGTGTAAATGTTGCTTTCAAAAATGAAACTAGTTTTGAAATAATCAATTGCAATTACGCAATTAAAAGATTGTGTAGACCTAATCTTTATGCATTTCTTTTGTCTAAATTTATTGGACCATGTGATTCACATTTCATTGCATATTTTAATAATTAATATGAGTAATATAACAATGTTATGCTTTGTAGGTTCATATGTGCTCCCCATAGTAGTATCAATGATGCATAACAAGGTACAACATTGTCATAGTAGAATCATACCTTGGCCTATAATACTACCAATAGTTCATTTGTGTTTTGAAAATGGATTTATATTCAACATGTATATGGAATGGAAGTCCATATTTGCATTGAATTATTTTGCATTTACATCATGATGCACATGTATGCAATTGTTTCCTAGTGAATATTTTGAATAATCTATGTTGCATGTTACTGATGGGTTCCATAAATTCCATGTGAGTTCATTTCAAATTGTAAGAACATGTGCAAGAATTTCATTTGTGACCTTATCAATATCATATTTATCCATCCATAAAATGATGTGTGAATGTATTGATTCACAATCTTGCAATTTATAACATATTATGACAAAAAAATTACCAAGCCTAGAACAAAATGTGATGAAAATAAGTTTTGCTACAAACATTTTTTAAGACAAATGTGAAAGAATGTTGCAAATTCAATAAAGCAATCCTTCCAAGTTAAAGATGCATTAATGTTTTAAACAATTTGTTCTCTATCATCAATTTCTTTCCAATGTGACATTGTGTTTAAGGTTTTGTTCGTAGTTAATGTAGAAAAAAAATGGGGCATTCCAAAGGTTTCCACCATTGCTAATAGATCATGTAGTTAAGATTTGTACCATCTATGGATGCCTTGTGTATACATCCAGGCAAATTATATTTGATGACATGTTTCAATATGCCATGTTCATCTAAGCTTGGGTTTTCTAATTTTAATTTTAATTATGTTTGCAAACATGTTTATGATGTTTTTTTTATCAATTATAAATGATTGTTTCAAGTCATATAAAATAATAAATATGGTTCATACATTTTGAATGGGGAAAACAAAGTACTCATTCTATATTTTAAATATTTATTAAGTTTCATTTTACCATCATAAATGTCATGGCCATGTGGAAATAAGAATGGAAATGATGCAAGTTGCAAAATGACATCATGTTTTGTAATATTCATTTTGTTTCTATGAACATGAACATGACTTCGTTCCTATTTTTATCCTTGACACCACATTGTGTTACATTGCCTATGGTGTAAAATTCCTTATTTCTTCTAATTTGCCCATCTATTTGCATGTCAAAAAGTAAGGTCAAATTCTATATTCCTTCAGGGACATGCATAGAATCAAATGTGTTGGCATTTGTGCCATGTTTTTCAATTATATTCTTAATTATGCTAGGTGTTAAAACACACATGCTTGTAGTCTATTGTGGTTGTTCTAACATAGTTTCAAAATTTTGGAACCAAGAACTACTATGCTTGTTCTCTAGTAACAAAGGTTTAATGTGAATCAAGATTAGATCAATATCAAAAGAATGATATGAAGCACCATCCCAAATCAATAGAGGTTATTTTTAAAAATAGTTTCAAATATTCAACCCATACTAAAACCCCAATTTTTTTATTGTATGTGCATATTAATGTCAAGAAATGATAATAAATGTATGTGTAATGGATGAGTTGAAAGGATGGTGGATATGTATGATGATGATTGATACATGACATATGGTGCCTTTTGAAGGGGGTTCAAATTTGATTGACATTTAACATTAATAAATTTATTTTTGTTCCTTTGGTGTTGCTTGCATATTGTGTTATATTGCATTTGCAACATTGTAAGGTGCACATCTTGTAACAAAGTTTGAAAAAACATTTTATGTGTTTTTCATTGTTCAAAAATGTCCAAAAACATTGTTGAAAAATTTCACAAATGATGTTTGTTTTGACCATTTTTTGAAATTTTCAATACATTCATTCACTAGTAGAAATCCTATCATATGCAACTAATCATTTTGCAACTTATGTGCAATTAACATGCAATTAATGGTGTAGAAATTAGACATGTGTTATAAAAATAATGGCCTAAATTTTAATATATATTTAAATTAGTATACCCAATATATCTACTTAGGCTAATTGGCTACACTAGCTAACTTACCTTATGTATACCTTACTAACTATAATACTATTACTATCAATATCAGTATTTATCAACCATTATTACCTAGATTATTTAATATAGTTAGTGAGGAGACCATGTTAATATGGCATATGCTATTAGGTAATAATTGTAACTAAGTTGCAACTAGGATTGTTTATCTTATCTTTCAAATTTGTAAAATATATATTTGAATGCACTATAAGTTTTTTTTTTTTTTTAAATTACATTTGAAATCAATTAATAAAAGAGGTTTGGCCCTAAAGGTTAAACCCAAAATAAAATAAGATCATCCCATATTACTTACCTACTAGGGTGCAATCATAATTAAATGAACCAACGGTGACAAAAAAACTCAACCATAAATGGGCCCTTTTTTAACATTTTGACTTTTTCATTGAAAGTAATTTTTAAAGGATTTTTCTTCCAACATGTTTTTTAAAATATTTACAATTTCCTCAATAAACTACATTATTGTGTTAACTTTTTTTGAATAACTATGAATTTCCTAAAAGTGTGCAAATTTTGCAAGATTCTAGGTTTCATCTTGAAAAATGATTATAATTTCCAATCATGCTAAAATATGATAAATATTTTAAGCTTTAGTTTTTGGTATCATAAGCCACAACTTTATTCATAGGTCATTCACATTATGACTCATTTACATCTAGCAAATGACTCTTGAAATTGGAACATTTTAAAATTATATTTTGCATTTTTAAAAATTACAATACCATATTTTAAAATCATGAGTGTTGTTCATACGTGCATGGTAGGTTATCATCATTTCAAAAAAATTCCATCAAATTTTCTTTATTAAAAAAAGTCCTTAGACTAGTGCTTTATAAATTTGATTCAAGTTGTTAAAGTTCAAAAGAGTTTACTAAAATCAAAACTCAATTTATTAAATTAACTGATTTTTAAAAAAAACTTCAACAATCATATGAATCATTTAACACAAATTTCCTTGATCAATATGATATTAAAATGACATTACATAAATATGTTAGAAAAAATTGATAGTTTTTCAGTTGTCAAACATGGTTTTTGCCTCATTTGATTATGATCGCACCCATTAAGCCAACTAGGCATACCTATATTTGTATTGAAACTTAACTACCTACCTACCTACTTAATTGTTTACTTAGTTTAGACCTACTTAAATACATAATTACCTAAATGCCCCATGTTGACATCTTATGCTACAATCTAAATTAAAATAATTAATTTCATTTAATCTCAAATAAGCTTTAAAATTGCAATGTGTTACAAAAAAATTGATCAAAACCATAGACACATGTCACAATACAAAATAAATATTTCATATTAATTACATGTAATTGCATTTCATGTATGCCATTGGCCTTCTATAAATATGACATACAATGATACCATACATACATTTCAAGGACAATATGTCACATGCAATTGAAAATGGTGTGCAACTTGTTTTAAACAATTGTAACAATTTTCAATTGCACATGTTGTTTGCAACTAAAAAACAATTACAAAATATCAATTTTTTACTAGTGATTATGCTTGATCATAAGGTTGGAATCATCTTTGGCATCATTTTTGACTTTATCATAAATGTTTTGCTAAACCTCATTTTCAAATTTGTTTACGTCATGTACAATGTATATAATGTAGTGATGTTTTATTGTGCAAAGGGCACCATGAAAATTCGTCCATTTCTTCTTTATTTTAGAATTCCTACATAAAATCAAATACACAAGGTAGTTTAGTTCCAAATAATGTGTAAGATACAAAATGAAAAAAGCTTAAATTGAATTAGTTATGGTAATTATGTTGATGAGGTTCACCAGTTTTGTTTAATGCACACTTGTTAAGGGAAAAAGGGCAAGTGCAATATGCTGTATAATTTACTTGTAATTGTTTCATTTCATAAAGGGAAACGACTATTAATATTGACACATAAAGTAATTACTTTTGCCAAGTTTTTTATTTAATTTTTAATAAATTATAACCACATCAATAATGATCTTCAATTGCATATTCAATTCAAGCTCTGCCCTCAGCTTCCAGAGAGTAATGTTGTGTACCAACGGCTAGTCAGTAAGACCCGTGCACCTTTACTATAGCTTTGCACTCAACTCAAACCGCGCACATGACTAGATGGCACATATGTTCACCTCCAAAATAAGACTACCTTACCCTAAGGTCAGTTCCATCATTAAATAATCCTCAAAATAGTGAAATGAAAGTAAACCATGCAGGATGGATGGTATGTGGACAAGAAACATTTTTTCATTGTATTCTTGTGCCATAGCTAACCGCGATAGATAGCTATATATTTAACGGTGCGGATCTATCTATCAACCTAGTGGCTATCAAGTCCCTTTCCTACTTAAAAGACATACATATTTGAACTCTAACATTACCTACCTATTTACCTATGATACTTACCCGCTCAATTAGGTATTTCCTTAGGTAGGTGTGAGGTGGAAGTAGGCGGGTTTACAGGATAAGACATGGTTATAGTTTAAAAGGATGTAGGATAAACTCGGAAAATTGAACCTCTAGGGTAGCCAGGCTGGTCACCGAACACTTAGTGTCTCCAGGGTCTGCGAATTTCTGGAGAGTGCTCCTTTGAATTTCATTCCCTAAGAGGAATTGTAGCCCTACTATTTTCACACCCACAGAAAGTTGAATCGTTCAAAATGATGAAGAAATGAGTGAGATGTGAGCCTCCAAAGTAGGGGGAGGGGGTCAAATGGTGGAAACGAAAAACCACCGCACAACACTTGGAAGACTATTACCAAATACCCAAAGAAGTCTTTGATAGTCGTTTTATTGCCTTTATGCTTGAAAGATGATTTGTAGATCATAAGGTTGTGCTCTTATAGCACTTTAAATCACTTAAATTGAACAAGAAATGAGAAAGTTATGAGCATTGAAAGTAAAAGAGGTAGAAAAGAAGAAAAGAGAAGAAAAACGTGTTTTATAACTTGAAAAAGCTTATTTCTTTTCTAGCTCTTCTATAATCACTCCTTTGCCTTTGCTGTTCAAAGACGAAGAATTGAAGACCTCAAGTTAGCGCTCCCAAAACGTTTAAAATCGTTGAAAATGAAGAAAAAGAGATGAGGAAAATATCAATATTAAAAAATGTTCGGTCATAGGTGGTGTTCGGTCATAGGGCAGGTTTCCCTATAGCATGTGGACACTGGGGTCCTGATACAAAAAAAGGGGGATCTGTAACACCTAAGAGGACTATGGTTAAGTAACCAAAGGGAACATAGTTCCTGATAATAATGGAATCCAAATTGGAGTTTGATGAATGAATGGATATACAATATGGTGTTACATGTATAGGGCATGAAGGAGATATGTCATACTTGTAGATTAGGTCAAAATGCTAGGAAAGGAGATGTTGGAGAATATGTGAATCTCATCCATTAGTAGGATGAACCTTTTAGTTAATATGTGGTCACTCCTAAAAGGCTTATAAAGGAACTTCTTATTAAGATGTTTTAAAATTTGTCAACTTTTTTTTTCTATAATTTGAGAAAGCTAGATTTAAAAAACAAGGACAACTCTTCAAAACGATTCAAGTTACCAATTTCAGCTATCACATATTGAGCTTAAGGTTTGCTCTTCACATATAGGCACAAGCCTATGAAAACCTATTACAACATTGAACTACTAGCACTCTCAAGATACCACTTCATATCAATTCAAGCCACCAAAAAGGGTTTTTCCCACACCTATTCCAAGGGCCTCATACTAGTGTGCAGTTTATTTTATATTGCTTAGAAACTTGATCAAATTTTTCATTTGTATTTGCAAGGTCCTTACCAAGCAAAACTTTTGATTCAGATAACAAAGCACACATTACAAGGGCATAACTTTCACACTCAGATTAGCCTTGGCATCTTCACTCTAATGCTTTTGATCACACTTTTCATTAAACACCTAAACTATCTGCAGATGACAAGTCATGCATTTGATCAGTTTTAGAATTCAGCTTCATTTTGTAACTCAGGCTAACCACGACCTCTAAACAAGTGAGATGAAACTTGTCGTCGACTTCCCAACTGGTTCAAGGTTTTATTGCTTAAAATTATTATCTTTTGTCTCACGATTTAATTGTAGACTTTGTCTTGTTCTAAAGACGTAGTGTGTTGAGACATCTCCTCAACCTCCTCCTCAAACTCTCATTGCTTAACATCTATGCGACTCATGAGTGTTGTCAAATTGAAAATTAAACCTAGCCCAAAACTTGAACTTACAACTCAATCCACTGTGACCAAACAAGAGGTCACCACACTAGTGTGAACACAACATGTTTTTAAGGTTTCGTTTTGTTTTATTGTTTTCATTAGTCGTCACCTTTTGCATTCTTGTGGCGGGAATTTCTCCATCACTGTTGCAAGGAATGCATGGGTAGGCTATTTTGTTTGTTTGTGTGTTATGGAGGACAAGAATTGCGTGGTGCAATGGATGGTGGAGGAGGGAACTGCATTGAAAATGGTTTGGCGGAAGTGAAGGAACAAGAAGCATAAGGAGTATGAGGGAAAAAAAAGGGGGCACTTTTAGGGTATGTGTTTTGGTTGGTTGTTGTAGTTTTCAGACTACTTAGCTTGTTGTTGAGGTTCTCCGCTACGCCAGTGACTTAGCTAAGTAGTTGTGAAGGTCATTGTAATAATAGATATAAGGGGTTGATGCCGAGGAATGATGAAGAACTGAAGGGTCCGAGCCGTAGATCTAAGGGGCATATAGAATACAATGAGCATCTTGGAATGGGGAGTTTATGTCATAGTACCTTGTGTCTGTGTTGTAGGTTGTTGTCAGAGTGAGTACCAAAAACCTCAAGGGGTATCCTTAAGGTGGACAGAATGAGTATACAGAACAAGAATGAAGAAAGGACTTGAAGGAGAAATTTGTCGTCCATTCTTGCATAAAAGTCTGTCCCATTGAGTGGCTTTAGAGAAGCGTGGTATCTAATTCTCAAAGTCAAATGATTCAAAATGCATTTAGATTCAAAAGTTTCCAGGTTTTAGGTTTTCAAACAAGAAGAGTGGAGGTATGTTGCATTGTTGCATTCAATGGGGATTGGTTAGCAACTCAAATGGATTAAATGAACCTTGAGAGTTCTGACCTCAAAGGCCATACCTCGATAGAGTCTTGATTCTTGATGATATGCATTGGAGTTAAGTAGCTAATGGTTTCTGGCCATACATGTGGATGTGTGGTGTAAATTCAGGATTCTGTAGCAACTTTGCCAATTTGTGTATGCATAAGCTGGTTTTGTTGAAAGCAGTGAATTGCAGGAGTTTTCTATGACATGGGAGCGAGAGAAAAGGTCAAGAGATTTTATTTGTTGTAAGGTGCCTAAAAATCCAATTCTACTTAGGCCCATTGTATGTTGTTAGGTTTGTTCTTTTATCTTCCACTTCTTTTGGTATCAGAGCTTGTTCTGTTCGGTGACAGTGTGGGAATTCCATCACATTTAGGACATAAAGATGATTAGGACAATATCTCATCATCCAGTGAGCATGAGATTGAGCTAAATGATGTTACATAGGAAATCCATGAACAACAATTAGTTGTCAAGTTTGATTATTCGAGAAGATAGGATGAACCCCAAGTAGGAGCTTTAATTCTACGAATATTGGGATTTGGTATAATGGTTATTGTGGGTGTTAATCATGATGAAGCTCAAGTTGGAGATGTGGTAGTGGAGATAGCACATAATGGTTATTGTACTCGTGGGTTTAGGGTTTAGGGTTTAGGATGAAGATTAAGGATGGAGTAGGGGTTGGGAATCAACCTCTGAGTTACAGAGGCAATACCACTATACTTCATACCTTGTGTAAAATCCCGACTTCCATTCCTGAAAGACAGAATAGGACACCTAGGATATGAGACATTTGGATTCTTCAACTTTGTGTCTCACTTAACCACTTTGTTAGGCTCTACATACCTAATGTGGAACATGTATTCCAGATTGAAGACCAAGTTGTTAGGGTGGAACACTTGGGTTCAAGATCTCGTATTTTGAATTGGAGGATCTAGCGGGATGCGGAGCAAAAGTTGCAATACCAACTAGAATCTACATATGAGCAAACTTTCTCTACCCTACTATCTGATATCATTCCTTTGAGACCTGTAATGGAAGGGGATCAGTCTAAATTTCTGACCTAACATTATTCCCCTTTGAAACAATTTGTCGAGATGTTCAAAGTATTTTTAAACTCTCTCCTTGGGTTCCAGTTTAAGAGGAGGGGGCCTCAAAGACGCTGAACATAAAAGAAGATTTCTGGCTGAATTGAGGCCAAAAATTTGGAAATTGTGTGTTGTAAGGACGTTTGCAAACATTGAAGAGTTAGTTGGTGTTGCAACAGAACTAGAGAGGGTGTTGGGCGAGCTTGGAGAAACTCCCTATGAACCTTTGAAAGAGGAATAAGAGGAGGGGGCCTCAGAGACTATGATGGAGAGGCAGGTCACTACATTAAACAACACGTTTATCAATTTCTTCAAGGGGATTATACACAATTCAGAGGCATCATCTTCTACCAATGTGTTTGGAGGATGCCAAATCTGCAAAGGAGAAACCATTTGGCCACCACCTGTCCTAAGTTAAATGAGCCAAGGCCAAAATGTGCGAAGTGTGGTATGCCTCATAGGACAGAAAATTGTGGAGTAAAATGTACCTACTGTGCAAGATTAGGCCATTCTAAGGACAGATGTTGGAAGAAGCCCAAGGATGGGAAATTTCACTCTAGAGCTGCGAACTTCTTGGAGGTGTTGCTGAATGATGAAGAAGCGACCATGTTGTAGCTCAATAAGCTCTGTGGGAATGAAATTTTTTTTTCATACACTCGAGTGCCTAGGAGGAGGATTCCTATTGACGTAGCACTAGGAAGGGTTATACCAATACTTGAGGCTACAAGAGAAGGAGTAAGTGTAAATTGGGACATTTTAGTTAGGTCCAAGATTCTTTCTCACTTCATAAAAGGAAAGATTTCACTTTCACCCATGGAAACAATACTCATGATTCCAGGAGAACTAGAACACCTTGAAAATCTAATGAGGTTGGCCAGACAAAAAAAGGACTCAGAGGCAACTGAGAATCAGGTTTCCATGGTTTCTGCAATTCCAACCCTAAAAAGGATCTACATCAACAAAATACATCGGAGCAAAACTCTGCATTTACTTGTGGAAATAAACAACTATGTGGTTGAAAGATTGGTGGATACTGGTGCATCCATGTCTGTTATGGCAGCTATTGTAGTCAGAAAATTGGGTATAATGCATCTAATTAACGGTTCTAAAACTTATAAAACTGCGTTAGGAGTAATGACACAAGCTTTGGGTAGGATTGATGACATACCAGTCAAGGTTGGGGGCGTATAGTGCACTATGACCTTCATGGTAGTGGATACATACAGTTACGATGTACTGCTTGGATTAGACTTTTTAATAAAAATTGGTGCGATCGTGGATGTGGAACAGGGTTTAATACAAGTGAAACATGGCCTAGGAGCTTAGGCGGAAGTATTACCACTGACTATGGTTATGCTACAGAGAATGAACTCAGAAGCTCTGATGCAAGATGTTGCTACTGCTTTCGAGAGCACACATCTCAATGGGGCTACGGACGTGGCTACTAGTGACGCGCTCCCAAGTCACGAGGTGAAACCCATTTGAAGGTTTCACAAAGTCAAGTTGTGGAAAGTTGAGACTTGGTAGCACGCTCCCGGTTTCCAACTCTAAAAAGGGGTAGAGGGTCGAGTTGGGAGCCCAGGGATTAGACTAGGAAGAGGGACTAGCTTAGCTCGTGTGACATTTGCATCCAAAAACTAACCAAATCGGGTTAGTTTAGCATTCGGGACACCCTTGGGTGTTGGGACTTGCCACGGGCACTGGGACACACAAGACTCACCACGGCCCGGACTCGGGGGAAGCCACCACCTTCCCCCATATAGTATTCTCTGCGGCTGGTCGCGGAGGCTACATCCGAATGACATATTTTGTTGGGACTCCCGAAATGGAGTCCCGAAGTGTCCCGGCTGGACTCCCAGAACTTTGAACGGCCATAACTCCTCGCCCCAAACTCAGATCGGGACGAGTCTTGAATCAATGTTGTAGCTCTCGTCGAGAGCTTTCCAACGCCGTGTTGTAATCTTCAAGACGACGTCGGGAAGAGGTCGATTCCCGACTTTTAGTGGTCGGGAGTCAAACTGCCAGTTTGACTCCTGGCCCTTCTTTTGCCCATAACTTGGGCTGCAGATGTCCGAATTGCCAATGCAAGGCCATTTTCGGTATCTATGTTTCAAGACCTTTCCAATGACATCAAGAACACCCCAATGCGAGGTGTTTTGGACCTTGCTGTCGAGCTCTGAACATTCGGGAGTCCCGGAGGACTCCAAACCTCCAACTTTTCCAAGTGTTGGGCTTCACCCCCACACTTGGCCAAAATGGGGTTGCGACAC
>Ga0116229_10003516_pt1 | contig 25788 bp, 26 predicted proteins | sample S1TSphgellanicum_3_FD_87313 | JGI IMG/M metagenome (GOLD analysis project Ga0116229, IMG submission 87313) | Host-associated microbial communities from peat moss isolated from Minnesota, USA - S1T2_Fc - Sphagnum magellanicum MG | ecosystem: Host-associated > Plants > Peat moss > Unclassified... | reverse complement strand
GGCTATGACTCATTTGGTGACATTTGCAACTAATGGTAGGTAGAGGGGTCTTCTTGGATGGAAATTGTATTGAAAGCTATCCAAATGAAAGGATGAAAAAATCCATTAATCGTAAGTTAGTCATAGAGTAGTTGCAAGCGGCTTCAAAAGCAAAAAGTAGTTGTAGATATAACCAACAATAGTTGTAAATGTCAAATAGTCGCAACTAGTCGCAAATTGGTTGGTTACAAAATCCCAATTTTCTTCTAGTGCCTTATGGGAAGGATGATCAAACATTATTGATTGACGATGAACTTAGAAAGGCACTTTAGAATCCAAAGTGGACTAGTCTTTTTCTTAAATCATTTAGGGGGTAGATGTTGTCAAAGAATAAGGTGCCATTGTTGGACTTTGCATCACGTTTATGGCCGCCCTTACTTGAATAGCCATTGGTGAAGACAATTTGAGTTCATTGTGATTGCATGGTCAAATATTATAAACCTTGTTTGAGTTCTTTTTCAAAAAAATATTATTGGTTCATCAAGTATATGGATAATGATAACGGCAATGTTTGTAATAACTAGCCCCCATTAGGTTACAAGTTTTTTTTTTGTCATTCTACATTGATATTTGTTTCCATTTCCCCTATTTTTTAGTATTGACTTTTGTTTACAATTGGTTTGGACCGTTGTTCGTAGATTACACAATGTTGTTTGCAACTTTGAAAGGGACAAAACAATGTTGGCCACTTAGTTTTTTATTTCAAAATGGTGTTGATGTTGTTGCATGTTTGACCATGGATAATAAGTCTTTTAATATTACAAGGATTTGACATTATCTTTCAATTTATCCTTCAAATTTATACTATTCAACTTTTAATTTATTTTAAAATATTAGTAGTTGATTTTTCTTTTTAAAACTCTTCAAAAAATCAATATTATTTATTTTCACAACCTAGTGGTGACTACTATGTTTAAAGTAGGTTTGTATTCATACCTTATAATTGTGATTGCAGGGATAAAGTAGTCAACACTACAACAACATAAGGAGGCGGCAATGTTGTGTGAAGAAGGCATGACTATTACAGAAGCGAGGAGTGCATTCTCAGTACCACATAATATCAAACAAATAACACCAACAAAAAAATAGAGTAATGCAAGGAAGATTAACAAACATTGCACAAACTGTGGGATCATGAATCACAATGTGGAGACATGTAGAAAAAATAAAGAGCAGACCACGGTGGTAACCACAAAGGTAACACAATTAAGTCAAAAACCACAAAAGAGATCTTCATATGCATGTCACATTTGTGATTTGAATGGACATAAAATGACAGATTGTCCAAAGTTTGCTAAGATGCAGAAAATGTTTCATGGGAAATATGTGGTAGTAGTAGAAGTTCAACCTGTTATTAATAAATAAACAATCACTCTAGATGTGAATGTGGTGGGTGTTATTGTTACCACAAGAAAAGAAGTAACTGAAGAACATGTGTTCAAGGATAGAAAACCAAGGAAAACAAAAAGTGTTGTGAACTGGGGAAAAAAAATGGTTGAAGAAGTCAATGGTGGAGACAATTCAACAAATTCAAAAAACATCGACCCAGACAGAAGGGCCATCCACATCCATGGAGGGATGGAACACAACGTGGCCAAATATGCCAAATATTACTCCTGTGGAAACATAAAAATCTTAGGAAGTAGTGAATTCACAAGAGAAACTGATCACATAAAAAAGATTTTTTTGGACATTGGTAAGTAAATGTTAGAAACAAGTTATATTTTGAGCTTGGGACATTTGCTTAAAATTGCTCTTGAGCTAAAAAGATATCTATGGCAAAAGTAAAAACCAAAAAAAATTCAAAATTTAAGTAGAGCAACCACAAATAAACAAGTTGGTTTTTTAGTACCATAGGTAGGGATAACTATTATAACAAGAGATAATCATATGGTAATTATCCAAGTACATATTAAGAAGAATACAATAGAGGATGTGTTACTAGATGGAGGTTTTGGAGTTAATATTATCACAAAACAGTTGAAATTGAGGTTGGGGCTTCCAAAGCCTAAACCTGCACCATATAATATGAAGATGGCAAGTTAAACAACCACAAAACTCGTGGGGTTGATCATTGATCTAATGATATATGTTTATTGTACTTCAGAATGATGTGGTAGATTTTAATTATTCCATGTTGTTGGGGAGACCATGGTTGAAGGATGCTAAAATGGCACATGATTGGGGGGGTAACTCTATTACCATACAAGGGAATGGGATAGTAAGAACAATTACAATCACTAAACATTTGGAAGTTGAAGTAAAAAGACCAGAAGTGTCATTATGCTACAATTATCAAAATGGCATCATAGATGCAGAAGAAGATATCATATTTGCTATAGAACCAAAATTATTCTCAATAAAAAAATAAGTTTACTTAAAACAATTCAATTGATGAAAACCACAAATGTGGAGATCATGGATATAGATGTGAAGACTACTATTTCAGAATAAGAATTGGAGGTACAAAACATGAAGAAGAAGATAGCTGGCAACAAATATGAGCTAGAAGTAACTCTAGAGGATAAGGTGTATCCAAAGACGTATTACAATCATCAACTGGGGACTATTGCAATGGATGAAACTCTAACAAAAATCAAAGCACAAAAATTACATATAACTAGATGGATGCTAATTGAAGATCAACAATTGATGAAGTTCAATCTGGGAATTGATGCATAACCACAAATGGTGAAAATTAACGCATAGTTGGAAACAAGCAACGTGTTGGAACTAGAACAGTTGTTGAAAGAATTCAAAGATGTTTGTGCATGGACATACAAAGATTTGAAAGGGATTCCACTAGAGTTGGCACAACACAAAATTGAGTTGGACTTTATTATTCCACTTGCACATCAAGCCAAGTACAAGTGAAATCCAAACTATGCTACAATAATCAAATAATATATAGACAAGTTGTTAGTAACTATATTTATTCAATCTGTAAAGGAGGTTACATGGTTATCACCCATAGTATAAATACCCCACAAAAATGACAAATTGAGAATCTATATAGGGTTTAGAAAACTAAATGTAGCCACAAAGAAAGATCCATACCCATTACCTTTCATTGATGAAGTGTTGAACATAGTAGTAGGGTATGAGGCATATTCTTTATTAGATGGATATTCAGGATATCATCAAATTTTTATAGCTCTAGAGGACATATATAAAACTGTAATTGTTACAAACTAGGGGGCTTTTATTTGGAAGGTCATGTCGTTTGGAGTGAAAAATGGACTTCCAACATATTGAAAGTTGTTACCAAAGCATTCAGAGAATATTTGGATAGTTTTATGAAGGTGTTTCTAAATGATTTTACAATGTATAGTGGTTGTGGGGGGCCATGTTGTCTTTAGGATGTAACAGGGTAGAGTGATCAACTAGTAATGTATGTTTTTAGGCTTTTGAACAGAGCATAACAAAATTATAGCACAATAGAAAGAGAGGCTTTAGTAATGGTTTTCACTTTGCACAAGTTCTGACATTATTTGTTGGGCAATAAGTTTATCTTTTATACAGATCATATGGCATTAGTCTATTCAAGGTCAACAAATGATAGGTTTCAAGGATAATAGTTAGATGGTTGTTATTGTTTCTAGAATATGATTTCACAGCAGTGTATAGCTAGGAAGAATTCATGTAGTTATAGATGCATTGTCAAAATTACTAGATATTACAAAACCCACAAGTGTGCTTGATCAAACCATAGTTGCAAGTTTGTTTTACATAGAGCCTGAATGGCTAAATGATGTAAAAGAATATTTGAGGATGAGATAGATTGAAGACACGTTATCAGTATAATAGAAGCAAATATTGGTTAGGAGAACAAAACCTTTCACACTAAAGAATGGTGAATTGTACATAACGGGCCAAGACAACAAACTACGATGATGTTTGACAATAATAGAAGGACTACTGGTGATGAAAGAATTGCATGAAGGACCCTCATGAGGGTATTTTGCAACTAAAATAACATAGAGGAAGATATTGGATAATGGGTATTGGTGGCCAACTATGTACATAAATATGCATGATTATTACAGATCTTATGATGCATGTCAAATAATAGGAGGATTTGCAATTCAAAGTCTTCCAAAATACCCATTTATGAAATGGAGATTTGATTTTGTGGGGCTAATTAAACCAACAGATAAATATATTCTTGTAGCCATAAATTATGCTACCAAGTGGGTTGAAGCAAGAGCATTGAGAACTAATACTATAGTAGTCATAGTAAAATTTCTTCATGGGTGCATATTAACCAAGCTTGGATGTCCTTTGACTATAATCACAGATAATGGAGTTCATTTCATTAATGATGCCATCAAGTATTTGACAAATCATTTTCTATTGAAACATGTGAATTCTATAACCTATTATCCTTAGGGGAATGGGCAGGCTAAATCTACTAACAAGGTACTTGGGACATTGTTGACCAAGTTAGTTAGTGAGAATAAAATAGATTGGGATGAACATTTGTCTATGGTGTTATTTTCATACAAAATTGCATACAAAATAACAATAAGGTATACAACATATCAATTAGTGTATGGATTACATCCATCGATGCCTACAAAGTACATAGTTCTAGTTGTTGGTGGAAATGGGAAAGATAGTACCCTAATGAGAATTTTAATTAGCAAAATTACAAAGCTAGAAAAGTTGCAGGAAGCTAGACTACATGTTACATAAACTACAAGAATTCAACAATGGAATAGAGCATTATGGAGTTAACAAAAAAAATCTAGAAAAACAACTTAGTTTTGGTGATTATGTTATGTGGTTTCCAAAGGGAAATAAGTCACACCTAGGGAAATTTACTAGGAAATGGTTTGGACCATACAAAATACAGTATGTGTTGCCAAATAACATTGTGTTATTGGTGACCATTGAAAAGTTTGACGCTAACCCCGTGCTGGTTAATGTGAATAAGCTCAAACCTTATAAGTACATGGAATTTGAAGTTCATAAACAAAAAAATAGATGCCAATATATTGGGAATAGAGTGTAGGTGGAGTTTAGGCAGAGAATTTAATACGGAGGAGGACAATGAAGACTATGAAATAGAGAAATCACAAATGAAAAATGTTGAAGATGAAGGATAGATCAAAGATCCTATGGTGAACACAATATTGATTTTCAATTTATTAATGAGTAACAAATCCGTGAGTAATAACTTTCGAAATGAAGGATTTGGAATCCAAATATCTATAAGTGATCTATTAGGAGTATTGGTTGAATTGGCAACATTATTTACTCAATCAATAGTAATATTCACATAATCATCAAATTTGTTGGCATAATCAGTAAAAAAATTGGTACAATCAATAGATGTGTGGTTGTAGTCAATAGATGAATGGGCATAGTCAGTAGAAGGAGTACAAGGTGAACGAAATGGAGTTAATATAGCTAATAAAGGGAGATTAACGATGTGGAATAATCAAAAGATGAAATTTGCAGCATTCATTCACAATGATGACATGAAGTGCTTCCACATGGTTATACAAAACACACATAAACTTGTAGTGATGGGCCATATTAATTTTGAGGATCATGTGTTAATTAAAAGATGGCAAGCAAGTAAAATGAATATGACGGGTGGGATGTTCAAGGATGAAAAAAAAGGGTAACCATCGAAAGAAATTTGTGTTTGTTGTTGGAAGTTATGTGCATTTTTGAAGTTTTAGAGTTCACAACATCATGAGGCGAAGAGTGCCATTGAAACATTACAAATAATAGCAAAGGAAAAGGAAACACAGAGGAGTGAACATAAACAAAGGTTAAAAGAGGAAGCGAAATTGTTGAAAAGAAAAGAAGTAAAATATGAATTGAGAAGAGCAAAAAGAGGAATGTTGAATATTCAACCGTTGGCTGTAAGGTCGTTGTCGCATTCATCATCATCTTCAGAATGTGCAAACGGGAAGGCGTATAATGAGAGGATATAGTTTGTGCAAACGATATCATGACATATATAAACCTAGAAAATTTGCAATTGAGTTTTTATGTAGAAACAGACAATGTTGGCATGCAAAATAATAGGCAAGACTAGGAACTACATTAAAAAATCTGATGTGCATTGAAGAATCGGAGGAAGATGAAGTTGAAGAACAACATTTTGTGGAGGCATAGATAGTGCAAAAGGACACAAAGGAGGAGAACATTGTTGTGAAAGAAGAACAGTTATCCATAGAAGTGTAGTTGGTTGTACAACAAGCCACAAAGGTGCAAACAATGGTAGAAGCACATCGAAGGGTGATGGAGATGCAGCAATGTGAAGTGGAAGTGGTAACGAAGAGAAGATGCGCAATCATGGATAGAACTACATTTTTGGAGAAAAGGTATCAAAATTCCAGACCTTGAGCAATTCATGTGGACATAGACAAAACGAAACTATGACAAACATGTAGAGCGGATGGAGAGTTGGAATGACATTGTTGAGGAAAAAGATTGGCTTTTAAAACAAGGCCTGTTCTTTTGTTTTTGATGGGGTGGGAAGCACCGATGCCTGATGTAATGTTGGAATTTTTTAACAATTTCTTGATCAAAGGTATAGATATTTGTTTTGGGCATAAGGATAAGGTATATGTAATCAGTAAATGACTAATTGTAGATGTGTTTGGAATGTGTGCATAACGGTATGTAAAAGAATCAAAAGGACAAGTCAATAACTCACTACTAGTTTAGGCATTATATTGTTGTAAACATGCATTTGCAAATTCTTTTACAAACCAATGGAATGTAAAGAGTCTAGATCTCTCATACTTTCTTATATATCCTGCCATTATATCTTTCATTTATTAGAGGGAAAAGGTACATTATTTTAACAATAAAAATGATATTACATCAATGAAAACAGAAAAGGGGTAGAAGGTAGATTGGGCATAGATTATGTTCAATAATTTGTGTAATGAGTTGGATCGGTGGTATAAGTATGTTAAAGAGAATAAGGGGGATAAGAAAGATACTTATAAATCTGCCTTATTATTAACAAAAATCTTTTAGTATCTATTTATGTATCAAAAGGAGAATCCACAAAAACCACCAACCAAGGTTAAAAGAACTAAGGAAGATATGCAAATAGCAGTGGAGAACAAAAAGAAAGCTACAACAAACCTTCCAAAAAGTGCTTTTAAGATGAACAAAGTTGAGGAAGGAGGAGCCTCAAGCTTAGGAGTGAAGAAGGAACAAGAAAACACATATATGATGGCACAAAAAATGACGAGGGGAATAATGGAACTATATGTAATGCCAACAATGGTAAGGGCAATGCCAACAATGGTACAAGTAGTTAGACAAACTGTAACAATACCATAGATGACATCTCCACAAGAGAGACAACCAAAGGAGTAGAGGTAGGAGATACCATAGGTGACATCACCTCAAGAGGGACAATTGAGGGAGCAAAGCTAGGGAGTTAAGAGGGAACATGATATAAGGTTTCCAGAGGGTGAGGAACATTTGCACATTGAAAGGGATGTATGTGAAAATTGGATGGAGACCATTGCAAGTTCACAACATTTGTAGCATTTGGAACAACATTTGCAGTAACAATAATAACAGACATAGGAAGGTATACAAGCTATAGAACTAAAAATAAAGAAAGTGGTGACACAACCTACTTTTGAAGAGTTCAAACCAACAAAACTATAGGCACCACCTATACTAGAATCTGCAAAAGGATTCCCATTTGAATTTGAATTAGGGAGAAAAATGGTGTAGGAGCTAGGATCATTTATAAAAGGATCTAGAGATCCTATGACATAGACAAGTACACCAAAGTTTGTGGAGGAGGTAGTTACAAAAGGTGAGTCATATTTGAACTTTGGATATGTTTCCATGTATGCTTTAAGATTTCTTATGGAGTTGGCTTCATCTACCTTCTGCTCATCAAACAAGGGCTACAAATTTGTCTGAAACATATCCTAAACTAAGTTCCACAAAGTGTCAACATAAGGTGCCTGCAATTATAAGGACTTCTGCTTAGTCCTTAGAATTATGTTTTACATCAACAAATTTTCATACTCCTTCAATCTGTGTTTGGACAATATGACTACATGGTTGTGATAGAGTTCATAACTTTGGTTAACCTTATTGCATTCTATTGAAACTTTTGGATTAATCTATTACACGCTATTTGGGTTCTGTCCTTCTCTTTCACAACTTCATCTTGCTAATGCATAATACTCTGAAACTCCTCCTTGAGTTTTAAAATTTCCATCTCTTGTACCTACACTTGTCGTTGGAAACTCTCCTTGTTTCATTATAAAGCTATAGATCTAATTTCTAGATTGTCTACTTATTTTTTTAGGGCCAAATATTTGGCATCTTTTTTATCCTAATTTTCTTTTAACAAATCCCTTTCTCTTTTGATTATTTCATATAATTACATCTGCTATTCTAGAGTTACCTTCTTTTGTTTTACCATAATAAGCTCCATTTGCGATTAGTTCAGCTTTTTCTCCTTGGCCTAAAATGTATTTTTGATTTGAACTTCAATGGCATGGATGTGATGTTATGAATTTTGAACTTCCTATTGTGCAAATGTAATTTTCATTACACCAAAATGTGTCCTAGTTCACTCCGAGTTTCACTAGATTTTGAGTGAATTTGAACATTTTTATCATGGTGAAACTAGTCAACCCCCTAGTGAACGGGGACCAATTGCTACAAACAATGAATTGGTCCACTAGTACCTAGTGAAATACAATTTACCAAGCCATTTCATTTGCTAGTTAATTAATTAAACAACATGGAAATCAATTAAATTTAGATTATTTAATATTTAATGTAATACTTATTATTATTGATAATTTCATGATTTTCAACATATGAATTATTGACACATGTCATTACCTATGTTAGGTTAAAAACATAGCTTAAGTACATAAAACATGTAATCAACCTAAGTAGGGACCTATTTTAGGGAACCACATACGAGAATATTCGGTCAACTTACCATTATTAACCAAACACACCATTTGTGAGGTTTGATTTCTTAACCTCTAGTGTAGAGGCCATCACCACTACCATCAAGTCAGTACACTTATTGTGATAATGTGTTATATTACATTTTATTTATCAAATACTTCATTTTAAACATTACAAAAACATAAACATTGAAAATTCATATCTTATTGAGATTTTGTCCAAATGAAATGATCAAAGTTTTTTTTTTTTTCAATAATGTACATAATTACATTTATTTCCTTTTGAAAGTATAAAATCATTTGAACAATTTTTTTTGAATATCACTATTCAAGAACATTTCAATGACCATTCTTTAAAAAAAATAATTTAATAAATGGATTTTTTTTGTTAATATAATAATACTACCTATGTTAAGCTATTTTCAATTGTTTTAGGGCTACTTTTCATTGTTATAAGTTATTTCACCCTAGATCATTTACGGTTATTTATGGTTATTTTCAAATTTTTGGTTATTTTTAGTTTTAAAAATTATTTCACCCTAAGTTACTTTCGATTATTTTAAATTAAGTTTGGCTACTTTAGGCTATTTTCGACTATTATAAATTATTTATGGTTATTGTAGGTTATTTCATTTTAGATTATTTATGGTTATTATAATTTTTTTGTTATTTTAAACTATTTCATCTTAGGCTATTTTCGGCTATGTGAGGTTATTGTTGGTTACTTTTGGTTATTGAAGGTTATTTCACCTTATGTTATTATTGCATATTCCAAATTATATTACCATAGGTTATTTGTGGTTATTCTATTAGCGATTATCATCGGTTATTCTATCAGTGGCTATTGGCGGCTATTCTATTAGTGGATATTAATTATTCTTTTATTGTGAATATTAATGACTATTCTATTCATTATTATTTTATTGGTGGTTATTCTAATAATGCCTATTAGTAGTTATTTTATTGGTGGTTATTAGTGGAATTATTTTATTAATGGCTATTAATGGTTATTTTAGATTAAACTATCATAGGTTATTGGAGGTTATTAGTGGCTACTTTTGGTTATTCTAAGTTATTATTAATGGCTATTGGTGGTCATTTTACTATAAATTATTGCTGGATATTTTTGTTTATATTATCATAAGTTATTATTGGTTATTTTACCTTAGTACATTATATTATATTTTAGATTATTTTTAATTGTTATACTTAGGATAAAATAACTTATAATAACATATATTAATGTAAAATAAAATAACCTAAGGTATAGCTTAAGGTTAGTTGAATAATTTAACTTAAAATAAAAAACTTATATTAAATTAGCTATGATACGGTAAAGTAGAATAATGTATAATAGTTTATGATATAATAATTTATAATAACCTATAATAATTTATAATAATATAAGGTATAAGTTATAATAATTAAGGTAACTTAAAATAATATAAAATATATCATAAAGTAACATAGGGTATTTTAAACAATATAAAAATAAACTTTTTTACCACAATAAATTATAATAATGAATTATGTCAACTAGTAGTGAAACACAATGTTTACATAATGATATTATAATGAAATAACTTTAACTAGGGTGAAATCACTAAAATGTAGTGAGCTTATTTCACTTTTAAAGTCCCATAGTGATTTAGGCTAATGAACTACACCCAACTTTTGTACTAATATTTATTCTCCAACTCTTACTTTTCTACATCATTATTTTCACACAATAGTTTAAGTTTTAATAACTCAATTTTGATATGCTCTATCTTTTTATTGTAGTTTGCTACATGTTAAAATAGTTCTGTAATTCGCAAATCTTTTTTTGCTTCTTGATGTAATGATCTTCCTATGTGTGGGGTCTGAAAAATTAGAGTTGTGCCCCTAGATATTTTTGCAAATAGCCCTACATTCCTGTATGTGCCAAATGTATCCCCTAATTCATACACCCCTTTTGAAAACGATGGTTTACCTTTTTGATTTGTAATTGGTTATGGTTTATAAGTGAACCTTTAGTTGATGATGTTGCGGAGATGATGAAAATGATGGAAACCACCAAAATAGATTTTTCTCTAGAGATATTGATATCTCCTTTTGGTGTTCTTGCAGTACGTCTAGATTTACAAGTGATGGAACCTGTTAAACAATTTGACCCCTCGACTATGGTTCCTGTTTGGCCACTTGTTATAGGTTTAGAATCTTTATAGAATTGGTGTAGGTTGTTATGCCTCCTCTTAAGGTTGTTATGGTCTTGGCATGGTGTGGTATGTTAGGACTTTTGGGTTGGGAAGTGTTAATCGCATTTGCTTCCTTCTTTTGATCATCAAAGGTTTTCCTTTTCATCCTTTTCCTATGAATTTTCTACAATTTTTTGCTCCTTGGTTTGAATCTGTCTTGGCAATTTGCTAGATGAAACAAAATTTGTTTAACTTGTTGTAGTCGCTCCTTCAATTTTGAGGTATTGACCCATAATGTAGAAGCATCATGTATTCCAATGAGTACATCTTCTAGTGAAATCTATTGAATTGTGTCAGGGAAAAAATGTCGCATCAAAATATCAATAACTAATGTTGAATGACAAACATCTTTCTTTGGATCAACCTTGATTATTCCCATCATGATCTTAATCTAGGAGGTTATCCATCTCATCAATTCCTTCTACAGTTGTTTAAATAAAATGTTTATTTAATCTATTACCTTCCCTTGCATAGTTGTCATGATTGATATTACATTTCTATTGTTGAAATAACCTCTAGTAAATGACCTTATCCTTTTGGTAAACAACTTGAATGAATGTAGGGAAACGAATATCATAGCGTGGTTTCATTTTATTAACATTCCATTATTTTGTTTTCACATATGTTCCTAATAGAGCAATATGTTGAAGCATGGTTTTTACAATTTGCTTATTTACATGCTTATATTCTTTCCAACCTTTGTTGGAAATCTTAAAAACATCTACAATCATATGCTTATCAATTACAACAATTTTCTCTCCCATATTTGCATATATAATTTCTACCATAATCTGATAATCTGATAAGTGTTGAAAAACTCCACTAGCTAGTCATGGTGTGGTGTTTTCCATTATAGTTCCAACAATCCTACCAGTCTTACTTTGGACACCCTTTTTTTTCATCCTCTTCCATATTGACCCAAGTTGTAATTTTTCTAACTCTTGAGCATGCATTTATTATATTGGTGTGAAAATCAACCTCTTCGTTTTTGGTGAAAGCACATACCTAGCCTAATGTACCATTGTTCTACATTTTTGCTTTTTCATTTTAAACTTAAAGACAAACTAGGTTTTGAAGAACTTGGAACAATCAATGGTCACTATTAAAAAACATGGTATTTTTTTACTAGCAAATCTAGTAAAAAATTACCCAATTTGAACAAGCGTAAAAAAAACCACTTCGTCATTTTGGACAAGTCGATTTCAACATGTTCGTTGTGATTGGGGTGGTTTTTTTTTACTGGACCATTTGCTTGGTCATTTTGACTTGTCAAATTTCTACCCAGATTAAAAACATTTGTGGCAAGTAAGTAGGTAGGCAGGTCATAAAAAGCCATGTAAGTAAGTGGTAGCATACCTTACCCTACCCTATCCTACTTGACCTACCTTAATTTAACCTAGTATATCCTATTTAGCCTACCCTACCTACCTTAGCCCTTTAAGCATGTACATAAGTTATAATGTTAATAATTGAACCTTTGACCTCCCCAATGATAAACCAAGTCCTTAACCAATGGAACACACCATCAAACAATGTTTAACTTTTGTTAATTTTTTCTATTTCACATGTTTATTTTGACATTTCACTATAAGAATATGAAGTATGAAGGTAGGTAGGTTATAGGAGATAGGTGGTGTCACAACCCTAACCTTGGGTTCACAACCAAAACAAAGGGGATGGAAAGGTGTAGATCGAGAGTGCGACCCGTGAGTCACATTCACACTCCCATGAGTGCGGGAGAGTGTGAGGGAATGAGCCCACACATTCCCAAATGGGCTCCCACTTTGGGAGTTGAAGTCCCAATGGACTTCCAAATTTTCAAAAAGCTCTTGAGATGTAGATGTGTAAAATGGGCTTGCATGATTCATTTGAGTATTTACAACACAAAATATGGCCAAAAAAAGGGAGTCAAAGTGTTAATTTGATTCCCAACCACTAAAAGTCAAAAATCGCTTTTAATTACATGCATTTAAGGAGTTTGTTAATATTTTTGGAAAGTTTTTGATGAAGGCTACAACTTTTCTTCAAACCTTACTTCAATTGCAAGTTTGCATAAGAAGTTATAAGCGTCCAAAGTGGTAGGAGTCCCAATTTCGGGAATTTCGAGACTCTTAACCTAGGAATCTTGGGAAAATTGACATTTGGGTGTAGCTGCCATGGCCAATCATAGATAATACTATAAAGGGGAGGTGGTGGCTTCCCCCAAGTCCCAACCGTGGCGAATCTTATGAATCCGTGTATGTTTGTGGTTTGTCCATGCACCAAAAGTACCCCAATTATGCACTAACCAACTTGTTATTTGGTTTATGCATATCGAAATGAATAATTAACTTGCTTGTTACTCATCCTAGTCCCCATCCTGGAGTTCTAGTAGGCCCCTCCACCCTTAAAGTGTTATAAGCAAAGGAGCATACCCCAACTCCTTCTATTATTTTCACTTTGGGATTCACATTTGGGTCAATCAAAGAGTTTGTGGGTGTGTGAAGTGGGTGGGTGGGTAGGTAGGTAGGTAGGTAGGTAGGTAGGTAGGTAGGTGGTGGGTGAGTAGGTAAATAGGTAGGTGGGTGGGTATGTAGGTACGTAGTACATGTATGTAAGAACGTGTGTGGGAAGGTAGGTAGTACATCCATGTAGGTGGGTGGGTGGGTAGGTAGGTAGGTTGTAAAATTGTAAGTGGGAGGTAGGAAATATGTATGTAATAAGCATAAGATGTCCCATTTGACTAAAGAACATTGGTCATTCAATTAATGATGTCAATTTCTTATGTTCAATTTGACTAGATGTCCCATTTGATTAAAACCCATTGGCCATTTTGACTAAGGTTATCTAACTTGACTAGATGTATTGGTCAAATAAATTACACTAGTCAAGTTGATTAGTCAAAAAATACATGTTTCGGGCCCCTAGTCAAAATGGACATGTCCATTAGTAAAAAAAAACTAGTTAGTCAACTTGAACCGTTTAAAAAACCATGTTTTGTAGTAGTAGGTGCATATTTTATAGTTGTTTGTGGCACGTTGGGGTTGTCACTTATCTCAATGCTTGAAGAAAATGAAGGTTGTTTTCATTGTCACCCTCTAAATTTATCAACACCACCCTTTCCACTTCCTCCTGTGGTTTTGAAATTCCACATTCTCTTAGAAAATGCAACCACCTTTCAATGTCACTCCTTGTGCATGTTGTAATCCGTAATGTGATTTTGATCCTTCTCCTAGGATTGTAGTCTGGAGAAGACTTTGGATATTGAACTTGAAGCGGTGTTAGATTTACAACTCCAAAATGTGTAGTGTGGCGCACCTCCTACATGTCTTTCTTTCTTTGACTGATTAAATTTTTTTGCTCTTCCTCCTTTTCTTGAATAAATTTTTAAAGTTTTTCTACCAAGCTTTCATCATTCATTTTAATTTACTACAATGCGTGAAGCTTGGAAAAGTTTAGAAAAACAATTGTTCATAATCGACATCATGCCAAATTGGCACCACTACGTCCCACGCTTCTTGATGTGTCATTGTATCCATTAGGGTTTTGGGATTTGAAATGGTAAATCTTGCACCCACCACTTGTCATTGAAGAGTGAAAGCATGGAAAAGTATGCCAAAAAAATAGTCACACATGTAGTCACGATCACATTTATGGCATAAACATGAAAAAACATGTTCAAAACTTCTTTGACTTTCATTATGAAGTAATGGTGCACTCCATTGAGTTTATAGTAAGCTACACATAAAATGTGAGGAATTTTCATATAAGAAAAATGGGCGAAAATTATGTTCTAAATTAATTGGGTTTTCAAAATTTCCAACATACTTTTATATGAGAACTTTGAGAAATTATGAATATGATATGAAAAATTTAAAAGCACATTGATACATATTAGTGCTCTATCCATTTGAAAGTACAAAACATCCAATTACATTGTACTTTCATCATACTTTCATATACTTGAAACAAGAGCGTGACACCTATTTTCCTATACTTGTATTTTTTAAAAATTATTTAAATGCATATTAAAATATGAAATTATTCAATATTATGCAATGAAATCAAAGATCTTCCTCTTATTCATCATTAAAGTAAAAAATATTCATGAGTTCAATGTATTGAGTCTTAGTTTATGGATATTGTCCACCAAAAATTAAAAATCCCTCATTGGCATACTTTACCATGCTTTCACCCTAAATGTTTTTCATCTAATTTGACCTTCATAGGAACATAAGTTGTATGTTGCATAAAAGTTCCATCGATTGGTACCATTTGTACCATAAACACATATTCATCTAGATGTTCGTCTTCCTTATCATCCATCTTGATATCTCATTGTCCTTCCCAATACATTGGTTTTAGGTTGATTTGCAGTTTGCGCTTCTTCATCCAAAATTGGTAAGGTTTCAACTTGTTCACATTCACAAGCACAAGGTTTGGGTCACACTAATCTAAAGTCACCAAAAGCACAATGTTATTCGGTACACAAAATTGTACTTTGTATGGACCAAACCACTTTTTGGTAAATTTATCAATATGTGTTTTTTGTCCTTTTGGAAACCAAAGTACATGATATCCAAACTTGAATTGCTTTTCTAAGTACTTTTATTAGCTCCATAAAGCACGATTCCACTATTGACTCCTTATAGTCTCCTTGGCATGTAATTTGTTAGTTTGTAGTTTTTCCAACTCTATTACTTCTTAATACTCTAACATGATTTACATTTCTATGGTCCCCACTAAATGCTGACATAACATATTTTGTGGGCATGAGAGGGTGCAATCCATATATTAACTAATATGGAGTATACCATGTAGCTATTTTATAAATTGTTCTGTATGAGAAAAACATAGTGGGTAAATGTTCATCCCTTCTACCTTGTTCTCACAAACTAACTTAGTAATGGTATTAACAATAAACTTGTTAGTTGATTTGCCTATCCGTTTCCCTGTGGATAATAGGTAGTAGAATTGACATGTTTCAACAAAAAATTATCAATAAGATTTTTAAAATCACATCATTGATGAAATGAATTCCTTGGTTTGTTATTAGGGTTAATGAACAGCCAAACCTAGTTTAAATACATTCATATATAAACTTTGCTATGAAAATAACAATATTGGTTCTGAATGCCTTAGCTTTCACCCATTTGGTAGCATGATTTGTGAATAAAGAATGTATTTGTTACCTATAAACCATCTTGCAGGTTTGACTGGCCCAATAAAATTTAGTCCCCATTTCATAAATGGTTGCTTTGGTAAAATTATAATTAGTTTAACCAAACTTTATGTTGCTAAACCTCCAACTTTTTGGCATGCATCATAAGATTTGAAGAATTCAAAAGCATCATGAAGTAGCTTGGGCCACTAATATGCTGCATCAAAAATATTTTTGGTAATGATGTTTAATGCAAAATGGCCTCTACCAAATCCTTCATGAAGCTCCCATAATATCATCTATGTTTCATTTGTGGTTACACAATGTTTGTTGTCTTGACCCATGCAGTATAGGATACCCTTTTGTAAAGTAAAAGCTTCTACTGTTCTTGTCAACTGTTGTTTATGAGTATTTGTCAATATCCAAGAGATCTATCCCATTTGTAGATAATTATTGACCTTCTCCAACCATATTGGTTGTAACATAAACAATGTAGCATTTATAGTTTGATCAAGTACTGTAATATCCGAGAATCTAGATAGTGCATTGGCTACTACATGTGTATGACCTGGTTTATATAAATTCATACTTTAAAAACAACAACCACCATTTGGTAATATGTCTTGAAACCTATGGTTTGTTTACTAAATAGACGAAAGCCATATGATCTACATAAAAAACAAACTTGTTACCCAAGTAATGTCTAAATTTATGTAGTGCAAATACCATTACTAATGTTTCATGTTCAGTGGTATTGTAGTTACTCTCAATATTGTTTAGTAAACTAAAAGCACAAACAACAAGCTAGTCATGTTTTCCTATTAGATTCTAAGTTAACATGGCACTTACAAGTAATAAAGATACATGAAACTCAACATCCCAATTAGGAGATATCAAAATAGGTGCTTCTACATACTTTTATTAATTAGCTCCCATGTTGCTTAACATTTTAAAGTCCACAAAAATTGTTTTGTCCTCTTCATAAGTTCAGTAATTGGGGCCATTATGAATGTAAAATTCTTGTTGAAGCATCTATAAAATTAAGCCATTATGTTGAACACCTGAATCTATTATGGATTCGTGGGTACATGCATCTGAACTTTGGCTTGGATTTTATTAGGATATAGTAATTTACCTTCTTTGGAAACAATAAACCCCAGTATTAATCCTTAAAATACCATAAAGGTGCATTTATTTGGGTTTAGACTAATTCCAAACTCCTTGCACTTTTGAAAGCACAATTGAAGTTTCTACAAATGAGTGTCCATATCATTGTAAACAATGAAATCAAAAATAATAATTCATGAATTTATCTAGATAGTTTCTATAGGCTTTGCTCACTACCTTTTAATAAGTGGGAGGTCCATTTTTTACTCCAAAAGACATTACTACCCAAGTAAAAGCTCCTTAGTTTATTATAAAAGTTGTTTTGTATATGTCCTCTGGTACTATAGATATTTGGTAATATCCAGAATATCCATGTAAAAAGGAATAATTGTCATGCCTTGCAACTATATTTAAAACTTCATCTGTGAATGGAAAAGGGTAGGGATCTTTCTTGGTAGTTGCATTTAGTTTTCTGAAGTCTACACAAATTCTGAGTTTTCCATTCTTCTTGGGTACTACCACAATTGATGATAACCATGTGGCTTTTCCTACAAGCTAGATAAATCCTATTGCTGATAGTTTGTTTATATCTTGTTTAATGATTGTAGCATAGTTTAGATTCATTTTGTACATGGCCTGATGTGCTAGTGGAATTAATGTTTCCAACTCAATACGATGTTGTGCCAATTTTGGAGATATACCTTTCAGGTCCTTGTAAGTTCATGCAAACATGTCTTTATATTCTAATAACAATTTTTAAAAAGAATTCATGTTCTCCTTACTCAACTGAGCATTCACTTTGATTGTCTGCAAATTAACCAACAACAACTAATGTTTTTATGTTAATGTCCAGCTTTTAATCTATAATTCATGTACTTGAACCTTTGCTAGTGTCTCATCAACTTGCATTTAACCCTAGGTGTGGTGATAATAGATTTTAGGATACACCTTATCTTTTAAATTGATCTCAAGTTTTGTATCAAAAGCAATTTTTGCACTACTTTTGAAATTACAAGAGGGTTTTGTTCTAGCATTTATACTTTTTGTAATTCTTTCAATCTATATTGTATTAACTACCATTATATCCAAAAAATTTGATGGAAAATTAATTGTACCAATTTAGAAAATAGTTTAGATTCGCTAGCAAACATCAGAATTTCTTCTTCATCTGTAATGCCATTCTGATATCAAAGCATAGTAAAACCTCTAGTTTTTTCAAGTTAGTGCCCATGTGCTTAGTCACAACTATGGTTTGAACTATACCATTCCTTTGTATTGTGATCATATTATTTCCCCAATCATGTGCCACTTTAACATTTCGAAGCCAAGGTCTACCAAGCAACATGGAATGATTGGAATCTACAACAATGTTATGTAGGACTATAAATGTAGTTATGTATGGTATGCCATGAACATACATCCTCGGATCCTTGATCAATCCTATTGGTTTGGTTGTAGTTTGATATGTCATCCATAGATTATAAAGAGCAAGTTTTAGTTTAGGTAACCTAACTTAGCTCTTAATTGTTCTATTTACCCTAGAACCCCCTGCATGCAAGAGGACATCATTAATTGTATTTTTGTCGATCTGTACTTGAATTATAGCCATTGCAATTATGCTAATGTCATGTACTACATACGTGGTTGTTTTCTCATTCATTGCCATGGTGTTCATTTGTGGTTTATTAGTCTTCATTTTCTACCACAAGTATTTTTTCAAATTTGTTGCTATTTTTATCAACTATCCAAGGTTCAAGGTATAATTGGTTTCCAACATCTACTTACTAATATCTTGAAAAATCTCCTCTATAAAAATGGTTATACTTGGAGAGGTAGTAGGTACTTCTTGAAATTTTGTTGGGTCTATAGGTTTTATTGAGCTTGGCATTCCCACCCAATACTTACCTACTCCATTCTTTCATTGAAGGAGTAGGTAAGTTTGGTGGCGAATTGACTACCTACATCTGTTGTATGGTTTCCATCATAAAAATTTTCAACTTCTTTTCAACTTCCCAATCTATTGTAGATTTGTTTTTCCTTGGTTCTTAGTTTTTAAACATTTGATTTTCATTTGTTTTACTTTGAGTGGTAACATTGACATCCACCATGTTAATTGAGGTAATAATCATTTTAAGCTTGGTTGTTGGTTTAAATTATGTGGGTTGACCTCTTTTATCCTTGAACATACTTTGCATGTCACTAAATTGGGTATTTTGTCAGTTTGTGACCCACTATTCCACAAATATGACAAGGACAATTTAGTGGTCTTGGAGGTTTACCAGCCTAAATGGTAGCTTTAGTAGCAGCTATAGTAGGTTCTTCCTTCTTCTTGCGTCTATAGGCCTCTACGTTGTGGTTTGTGTGATGGAAATTGGTATAGTACATACTTGACTTTGCAGCTTTCTACTTTCCCATAGCTACGTTCCCTATCCTTGTGGTTTGCGGTACAAAGAGTGTACTCTATGCTTCAAACATAGAAATACTTTCACAGATTAACATCGACTTTTTGTGCTATTGTAGAGTTTCCCATTTTATTCCCGTAGTGGTAATGTGTAAATAAAACTATAGTCTTGGTTAGAACACCGTGGTCAAAAAATTGTCAATAGTAGGTGTTTATAGATTATTAACCAATTTTAATAATCTTTATAGTACACCTTTATTCTTTCTGTGAATTCTTGTTTCAAGTTCTTTAATTGTAGACAATCTTGTTCATCATTTTGCATTATTTGATAACATTTACAAAAGGCTTATTTTAAATTTGCAAATTTGCAATTGGGATTATCTCGCATATAGTTGTTACATCAATTAGATGTGTTATGTCTCAATGTAAAATTGAATAGATTGGCTATTTCCTCATCTATTGTTTCATCATTAACATTGATAGCGATTTTGAATACTCATTTGTGAGCATTCGGATTAGAGTATTTTTTATATTCAGGATAATTGAATGGTTTCCTAAAAGGCCTAGAACAAGGTACTATAGGTTGCACAATTGTTGTTGTAACACATCTTGGGGGTTTTGGAGGATTTGCTCCAGGGTTTGGTGGTACATATTTAGTAGTAACTATATTGTGGAAAGGTTATCTTGATAGTAAATTCACTAGTATTTTTGCATTAAGGTCTATTATTATAAATTGTTTAGCACCAAAACAAATAGGAATTGCATTAAAGCCATTATAATGATTTTTTTTTTAAGGCTTCAACAAGCTTTGTACGAATTTTGTTGTAGAAAGAACTATTTTCAAATAACACTATAGGGATTCCATCATTCTTTACAGATATTGGATATCTAGCCAGAGTTATAGGCATATATCTGGTTGGGTGTGTAGCCATCATAGGAATTCCTTGCACCCCATCAGTAAATGTTGTACAAAATTGTGATACTAGTCTTTCATGAATTTGTATGCCATTGTTGTTTAACAATGTGGGATCTAGTAGTGCTTTATTCCTTGCTTTGGGCATAGACTCTGTACTTTTAACGGTTGCAAGTCTTGTGTGGCTTAGAAAAAAATGGTTGGCAGTCATCTTTATTATTTTTGGCATGGAATGACACAACCTAGTGAGTTGGGGTATTATACCCTTTAAAAATATTCTCCATACATCACCTTGCTTAATGGTATTGCATGAATTTTTATAATTTTGCAATTGTGTTGTTGTTACCACATCCTATGGAATAGCCAATAGATTGTGATCATCTTTTGAATTATGGTGATTATGTGCTTGAATATGGAAATGATTGAACATTGCATATTATACATCCTACTCAATGAATGGACAATCTGTGAGTGAATGATCTTCGTGTCTAAAGAATCTACAATGACTAATGGTGAATCTGTAGTGATGGTTTGTGTTTGGACCGAATCTACTCCAAACTTGTTCTCATGGTAATAATTGTTATTGACAACCGGATGTAATTTTGGACTCATTGGTTTGTAATATATTCACTTGATCTACTTGTAGTATCTCAATACCAATCATCATTATTGGTGGAATGTTGTGTTTAGTTCCATGCTCCTTCTTGGTTTGATACATTGCTTTAGTTACAAAAGTTTGTTTCTCCAGAGCCTTAATTTATAATACAATTTCAACATACTATGGTGACAACTATACAACCTCATCGTTGTCCAGGTCTTCATCCCATTCTTCATGGTTATGTTAGTACTTAAGTGAAATAGATTGCCAAACATAGCTTCTATTAATGGATCTTGTTTCCATACCTCCATGTATTTCTTGATACGTATGTAATATCTCTTTGAATTTGTACAAAATGCCATCTCTTTGGGTTGACAAATTCATTTTTATTCTTTCCCATTCCCTTCATTATAGATTTGCAGGGGTAACTTTGAATGCATTGTCTCCCCATACTTTTTGTTCAACTTTTGGAGGTTTTGCCTTCATTGGTAGCCTTGTTTGAACATTGGGTTGCCTCATTGCTCTACTAGTGAATGCTTTTAGAGGTTCCATAACTACTACATGTGGCATCTTGTACCTTGCAGGGTGCTCCTCTATCCTAGGTATTCATATTATGGTATAATGTTTTTTTTTGGAATATGAAACTTTGTTGCATCACTAGCGAATGGAAATTCTCCCTCCATTTTCATCTTCATTGTGCTGCATGACTACCTAGTCTAGTTGTCTTTGCAAATTTTGGGTTACTATTCAATTTATGTTCGTTGCCATTTTACTATTCATTATTGGGAAAAAAATTTGCCACAGATTTAAATCCTTACAGCAATTGTTTGTTCAGATTCAATTCCTCACAAATTTTCTTCACCAATTTGAATTTGTAGTTAAAGAATAAACAAAATTATTTGCAACAACTTTTTTGTACCCGTTGCCACACAATAAAACCAAAGCAATTCATACAACTCAAAATTGTAACCGCAAATTCATCCCAGGGATGGTCGCCAAATGGTAGATTTTAATATTTAATATTATTTCAATTGTAGTTTTCTGTTTTTGTACATATTCAATTTTAGTTATACAAAATATGTACTAGAAATCCATACATAATCCAAAATGTTTCAACAACCACATTCCTCACAGCCTAAGTATCTGCACAATTATGAATATGTATAATTCTACCACAATTTATTTTTCATATTGATATGAAGGAAAAAAAATTAGATCATGGAAAAAAACTACAGAAAAAAAAAGATCCAAGATTATAGTTTAGCAATTCTGTGCACATCCTCAAAATTGTTCTATTTTCATGACTATTATTATGCTTTCTATTGTTTATGTACTCCTAATATTTAACATAAAAAAAACTAGTTAGGAAAAAAACTTCTACAAAATATCCAATGTTTCCTTAATCCTCAACTTTCCTACCTAAAATCATCATTTGAACTTTTCTTTAGTAGTCTTAATTTCACCTACCCTGTACTTATTTAACCTGCTCTATTCTACATGTCTCAAAATAGACATCATAGTGCCTACTTCCTATGTTTATCTGGTTTGATTACTACAATACAATCTTGCCCTTAACAATGTATAGGTTATATCAATTTTGAGATCATAAAGTATGCATAAATTTAAGGTAAATCAATTTAAAAAAGGTTAAGTTATATAACGTACCCTAAATATACTCGACATGTATATTTGGGTAAAAAAAAACTGCACAACATTGGTTTTCACCCTCTTTGACAAGTCATTCCAAGGTTTGGCCTCTTTTTTTACTTGATCCCCTTAGTCCTTTCCTTATCTTTGGTTGTAAACCAAGGTTGCAACAAAAGTTATGTTATTACAAGCAAATTTGGAAAATAAAAACAATAGGAACAAAAAATGAAAATACACTTTTGTAATTTAAAAATGACAAATAGTGACAAAATTTTTAATTGGTAGTACAAATAGATTATTAAATTCTTACAAATATTCAAAGTAACTAATTTTAATAGGAAAAATGACAATACCTGAACTTTATGAAACAAATACAACTTTGAAATGCACAACATAAATCTATAATGGGAAAGACATCTTCAAAAATACAAGAACTCGAATTATAACACATGTACATCAAAGTACAATACACTAATTTTGTTGAGTTAAGTTATTCAAAACTTGACCTTTAAGCACACTAAACAAATTATGCAAATCTAAGTCCAAAATGGTGATTTTACTAAAAATAATATATTTTGTATATTCTTTATAAAACTAATAGAAGTCAATCTTATCAACAATTTAGAAAATCCTAACAAGTAGTTGCATATAATCATTAATTTTTTGGTATTAAAAATAAGTAACAAATTTCGGTAACATAAAATTGATAATGAGAAATTGATAGTTAATTTTTGATAGTAAATTTGATAATCAATGTTCATGCACAAAAAATCATAACAATAATTTTTGTCCATTGACAAAAAATAAGAAACATTTAAATTAAAAATTTCATTAAATGTTTGGTGAATAGTACATTTATCAAGAGCTTGGGTCAAAACATGCTAATAGGAACCAAAATAGGTGCATTATTATGAAATGTAGATGTAGTTCATTAGTCCCTATTCAATAGACTAGTGAATGCACTGCATCCCCACTAGGTCCCATTCATTGCGACTAGTGAATTCACTCAAAATCTAGTGAAATCACTTAACATACATGGACGTTTTTTTGTTGTAATGGAGTTTTTGAAAATTTCAAACTATAATATATATGTTTTTGTTTTGACATTTTGAAGTTATGGTAATCATTCTAAGCTGTGCTAAATAATTAACATGAGTGTTGAAGAATTCAAATAAAAATTCATTAAATTAAGTTTTGGATTTTGGTTTTAGTAAAAGATTTTGAACTTGAATAACAATCATGTCAAAAGTAGTCAATTTTGCAAAGGACAAAGGTAAAGGACTATTTTAATTTTAAAAAATTGATGGTAAAAAAACTAACATGATAATAACCTACTACCAAGATTTTAAAAACATTCACATTAAATCTGAAATTTGTGGAATTTGCAATTATTAAAAATTTGAACTATGTTTCAAAATCTTAGAATTTCAATAATCTTTTATCACATCTAAATGGGGTGTAATGTACATAACATATATAAAAAAGTTGTAATTTATGATATAAGAAACTAAAAATTAAAGTAGTTAGCATATTTTGGTATGATTTGAAATCACGATAATTTTCAATTTGAAACATATACTTTGATAAAATTCACACATTTTGAAAATTTCATATTTACTCAACAAAAACTGAAAAAAGTCATTTATTGGGGCAATTATCTATATTTTTTAAAAGTTAAAAAATATTTCATTCAAATATTTTTTATATGAAAAAAATGAAAGGACTAAAAAAAGACTTTTAATCCTTCTAAAATAATACTGTTGGTTCCTATTAACATGTTTTGACTTGGTTGCACAATTTTTCGAACTTCAATGATATTAAATTTTTTTTTTATTTTGGTGTTCTTAATCATTGCATTTAAAAAGTTTCAAAAATGTAACAATGTAAATTTTTCATGAGCTTTTTATTCAAGAAGACAAGTTTGAAACATGTTTTGAAATTTTTTAAAAGATACTTTTGATGGTATTCAATTTGATTTTTTATTAAGCAATTTATTCAGTAGGTATGACTTAATTATGAATTTCCAAAGTCAATGAGTGTGATTCTTGAAAAAATCATAACTATTGATAATATAGTTGTATGAATTTTTCACTTTTTTTATTCCAATGAAAAATCAAAACCATATATTTTTGCATGCAAGGAATAAACATGTGAAAAAAAAATCATAATTGTCAAAACATTTTAAAAAAATGTTGAAAAAAATGATTTGACTAATTTTAGATCTTTGACCATTCTTTGAGGTGATTTTTAATGGTATCACCGAAGGATGAGTTTATCTTAACACCCAATTTCATTTAATAATCGTTTAGATTGTTTTGGTAGACATTTGACAACAACATATGTTGTAGTTATCATGGTTTTTGTTCACAAACTATTATCCAATTTCAATTATTTCAACATATATCACACACATTCAATAAATGTTCAATTTTTCTTTTCAACTATTGCATTATGCTTTAATGTGTATATAGTGGTTGTCTATTTCACAATGCCATTGTTTTTATGAAGCAATTTGAAGTTCTTAGAATTGTGCTCCCCAACCTTCATCAAGCATGATTGCTTTCATCTTCATAATGCTTAAAACATTGAAACTAAATGCCACAATCATCATTTAAAATAATGTCAAAATCTAATATTTCGTTTAATCGTTCCTTTTTTCTTGTGAATGACATGCTTCAATGCCAAGTTGAAAATAAAAAAATTATAGATGAAAAATTTAAAATAACAAAAGGAAGGTTTATAACTTTATTGAGAACTTTCCACCCAACCTTGGGAT
>Ga0116229_10003514_pt1 | contig 25792 bp, 10 predicted proteins | sample S1TSphgellanicum_3_FD_87313 | JGI IMG/M metagenome (GOLD analysis project Ga0116229, IMG submission 87313) | Host-associated microbial communities from peat moss isolated from Minnesota, USA - S1T2_Fc - Sphagnum magellanicum MG | ecosystem: Host-associated > Plants > Peat moss > Unclassified... | reverse complement strand
TTTATTTTTTTTTTATTTTCACCTATTATAGTAGTATGGTTTTTTTTTTTTTTTTTTTTTTTTTCTTACAAAGAATTGAAAAAAATTGGGTTTTTAGTGTAAATTCAGAAAAAAAGATTGCTCAAAATTTGGAGAAATTTGGCAAACTTTGAAAACCACAAAACTGAAAAAAGAAACCCTGAAAGGTGTATGTTGCCTTGTTGGGGGTTTTTTGACAATACCAAAAGTGGAGCCATTGGGAAATTGGCCCACTTGTGATATTTTAGACAAATGTTTTGTTTTTTCAATTTTGTGATGTAGCAAAAGTGGCTATCATTTGTAATAAGATTTATCCAAATTTAACTATGAACACGATATTGAACAAAAGAAGAAGTCTAAAACTTCCTTTTGTATGTTGGTTACCAACTTGAACCTAATATAGATGTCAATCAATGTCTAATAAAAGTGTTTTTTTGGAAATTTGGCAATTCAAAACCTCAAAAATCCCCACTTTTATTTATTTATTTATTTTTTGGGTTTTTTGTTTTGAGGTTTTGGTTTCAGGCCACTTGTCCCCCAAAGCCAAAGAAAAGAACATTTTGAAGTGGTGAGACATTTGCCATTTACACACATAACTCAAAATTTCAATGGGAGCTCCCATACCCTATCCCACAATGACCATCTATCTTGATAAGATCACATATTCATTCCTTTAGTCAACTTCATACATCATGTAAAATCATGATATTTTCACAACATGCTCCCAAACTTCAAAGCACTAAGAGTTCAAACTTTGGCAATTTGCAACTGATTTTGACTTGAGAAACATAATTTTATATTATTGAGAGACTATAGGCTACATTCACACAATGGTAGCTATGGCATCACCACCTTGCAAGTAGAAAAAATGGAAGAATTTATTTTTGGATCATTTCCAATGAAACCTCCAAATGGGGTTGATGTACATTGTTCTTTTGTCATCTTCAATTAGACTTGCATGACAAGTGTGATCTCAAAATTGTTCTTCATCAATTTCCAAAGGCAATTTGCAAAGGATGATGATGACAACATGATGCAATCCTGATGTTCCAACTTCCCAACCTCCATTCCCACAATAACTTTTCCATCATTTTTTAAAATTGTGGGATATGTCTTCCCATTGGGTAGGTCAAAATGGTGGGCATGACTCAGGTAAATAGGATACACCTTGAACTACCCTATCTATGCTTTGAGGGTGAATCCAAGGGTCATGCCAAGAACCTAAGCTTCCTACCTTTTCTTTTAATCTTTGATCAACTTAGGTGGAGAGGTATATTGTAGATTCCTTGCATGATCCCAAGGGAGGGAAGGGAAGGGAAGGGAAGGTCACCCTTGAATTCATAGGGTGGTGGTCACAACTTGGCGGGGGAATTTGTTTTTGTCCCCAATGTGTTCCCAAGGGGTTCCTCAAGAATAGACTTTAATGAGGTATTAACATATTATAATGCAATAAAAAGAGGTTATTAATTATTTTATGTAAAATTTGATTTTAAACTTGATATTCTATGTAACTGTTTTTACTACTCATTTAGAGTTTGTCCTTCTTTTTTTTTCCTTTCATTTTATTCATTTTTTTTGGTTTTAGCAAGTAGGATGGCATTGGGAACTTTCATGGTCTATTTGAGGTGGGTATAGGGTCTTCAAGACAGTTGCATGAAGCTTCATTCCACTATTTTTCAATGGTGCAAAGATATCCTTAGAGAAAGAACAAAGTTGCATAGTCGTCAAAATGGGGGAAAAGCAAGGGGGAAGTTATTAGTTATCAAAATGGGTAAGATTAAAAGCAAAGAGGTGTTACAATCTAAGATCATATTCCTTTGTGGCCCCTTCCAACAATCTTCGAATATCAAGACTTTGAAAGAGAAGAGCAAAAAAACCGTCTCCTATCTATTTGCATGTCAAGAGAATACTCTCAATTATCAATTAGGTTGGTTATCTTTTTTATGATACCAGCATGTTATCATAAGGGTCAGTTTTCAAATACTCACCTTGAGAACTGTCTAATGTATTATTACCCATATAGATTTTAGGGTTTAGTTTTTATTTTTGGGGGTCTTATTTTCAAGAAAAAAGAAAGAAATGGAAACATGATACCTTCTTAACCAAAAGTCTGCCAAATGCTCTCATGCTTTTTGTGACCCTTTGTAATAGGTAAGAAAATCAAAGGTCATGCAAGCCAAAAGAGAGCAAATTGAGTTTCGATGGGAATTTTTGTGCATTGTTTTGAATACAAACCCACATAATTGTGAGCACAAAAGCGAAATTCAAATATCAATACTAAACCATAGCCCTCCCCAACTCCATACTTAAGTGCCCAAGACAAACGCAACAAAGGTAGCAATCTATTGAGACTTCCAAAACTATTGCAAGAATCCACTAGGACAACCTTGAAATGGAGATGGATATAAACATGAATTTAAACAAAAAAAAAAGTTGTAGGCCTTTCATTTAAATGTGAAGATTGTGAAGTGAAATTGTCCATAGAAGTTTTAATCCATGTTTAAAGAATTTTAATGGTCACAATTTAAAAGCTCATCACACCACATGATAGAATTATCACTACAGTCAGAGCATCTCCAGCGGTGACCCTGCGAAAATATATTTCACATCCAAGTTTAGTTATGTATTCTTTTGCAACCCCACCCATAAAACTGAAACTTGGACACCAAATAGGTGGAGGACTACCAATAGCAAACAACCTGGACCAATCATTATGATGGACCAATCAGAAACACTAAACAGCGGTTAGATCATATTTATTACACACCTTTTGCCAGCCATGGCAATGTGCGCAATTATGCAGAGCCAAAACCATTTTCCTGAGCCAAACTGGCATATATTGGATTTTCTTCATCCAATTTTACTGTGGAGGAGTGCATACTGAGCACTGTTGGAGATGCTCTTAGTCATTGTAAAATGACTAGCCTTGTCCAACACATGCAAAACAAATTTAGGGGTTTAAGGATTGAAAACCAATCTGGATGAAAATTTCAAGCATTCAAGTAGTTTATTAGATATTAAAAAATAAGGGTCTTGTTCTCTAGATGGGTTCTTGTCGATGGGGTTCATTAATCAATTTTTAAAAAATGAATGTAGTGAAAAATGTGGACACTAGGAGAATCTCTGCCAGCACATTGCACAAGATGTTTTGGGTGAAGATGAGTAAAAACTTGATGGATAGGCTCAATCAAATAACATTTTTGCTCAGGATGCTGAGACTAACAAAAACAAAAACTATTGCACAATCTAACATCTTCTCTTGATTGGTCACATATATTGATTGGTTTAGGTGGTTGTTATTAAGTAGCCTTCGACATTTTATATTTCCAGTTTCATGTTTATGGATGGGGCTTGAGAAACAATGAATAAGTAACCTTGGATGTGAGAAATAGGTATTGTTACAAGGTCAAATATTGAGTATGGGTGGAGTTGTGTCTAAAGAGGTTTAAAATGAATGGAGGTGAAAAACTTATACATCCAAGACACTATGAAATTATAAATGAATGTGGTGAAAAACCTATGCAATCAAGCAGCTAAAAGGCTAGAAATGAATGCTATGATTTTTATGATACACATTAGTGTTGTGTGTGTATCATTTTAGGACTTACACATAGTGTAAATGTAAATGGCATAACGAAATTCATTTACATTCCATGTAAATGTAAAAGGCCCACCTAAATCTATATAAATGTATAACGTGGGACATGTAAGTGTAAACACTCAGGAAGTCCAATTATGTGATGTCAAATTGGTTTACACTTACACAATTTGACATGATGTCAAACACTTACACAAATTGACAGTTTTCATGAAAGAACCACATTGATGGACCTGTGGTTTTATGGCCAGTCATGTACAAGACAAGCCGATCTTTACCGAGGTGTGACTTACTAGCAAAACAACAAGATTGATCCCCTAAGAATTTGGTACAAAAGAAACACACATGAAAGCAATTTGATACAAGTAGATCCACATGGCATGCATCTTGTTTGTCCAGAGAGACTCCTCATCTCCCCCTTTCCAAAAGCAAGGTGCGGAGGAGGAGGAGGAGGAGGAGGAAAGATGTCCCCCAATTGAAGAAATGCAAATATGCAACTTCTGGGGGCTTTCTCTGGCCTCCCTCTCAAGACATGTTGTTTGTATTACAAAACTATTAACATGATGATAAGAAACAATGAAAGAAGTTTCAGAAATCAAAGAAGACTTTTTCCAAAGTATCAAAATTGAACTGACATTGTTTGCACAAGTACATATGTGCCAATTAAGTCAGAGTGACATCACAAGATGGGTTTGTAAAATTGATGTTTATGTCCTCCTCTTTTTGAGGCTTTGGTAATCGTGATATCATCAGATGATGGGTACTTAAACTTACAACTAGGAAATATCACCAACTGCTTACTGCTTTGGTTGAAAACTCTGAAAGCAATAGTATTTTAGATATCACAAAACTCCTGCAAAGTCTTGCCTGGGGCATCAATATCACGGCCTGCATGGGCAAACATGGCACAGATCTTGAGGCATATGATCATGACACTAGTAAAAAGAAAGATTGTCACCCTGGATTTCCAGGATTCCAGGACTTCTATCCATCTTCACAGTTCCTTATGGATAGCTGATTTGGTTTGATCCCCAAATCAGACTCTTTTTCCTGCCCATGGTGGAAAGGAAAAATAAAATAAAATGAGAAGATCATGAAGTCCATGAGATAAGAAGACTTCAAAAAAATGATCTGACTGGGCAAATGGCAAATACAGAAATGAAGGCAAAATTTGGTATGTGCAATTGATCCAGACGCAAAATGTCTGGGGTCAAGTCACATGTAAGTGCACAAAACATCCCAAGATGCCCATGTGTGAAGAACAAAGAAAAGGGGAGATCTCAAAAGGAGCAAGAGATTGTGACTACCACAGAAATTACGATTATGTTGGCATATTTGGTGTTTGCTGACAAAAACACTATGGAAACTCAAGAGTGTTTGTGTGCACTGAGAAATCCCAGGCATTTCTTCAATCATTGACTCACTAGCCATATTCAGTCAACCAGTTTAGAGAAAAAACAAAAGATAGAATGCGACACCTGTTTTGCTCAAAGTTGTCATCTTTTCTGTACATGTTTTGTTGCATGCTTCATGGCAAGTTCAGATTTGAGATTTTGTACCCTAACTGATTCAGGTTTTGCGTCCAACTGCCTCTTTCCAATTGAATCTAAGGAGAGGAATGGACAAAATTATGTCTCTGGTACTTGTGATGATGGACAAGAGAAGGGCAGCAGCACAAGAAAGCCTGACAAGATCTTGTTCAAGCAATCCTTGCCTTTTGTGAAGCATTGCAGAAGATGTTTCACAATGTGCTCCAGAGAGTTTTCTTGCTGTTAAAAAGACAACACTTCTGAATGCGCATGTCCAAGGTTCTAATGGAAAGCGACCAACTTGCTGATGCAAGCACCACATAGGTTTAAAGATGGATGGCAAGAAATGGACACTTTGAAACAACTAGCCTATAAGACACTAAACATGCTGAAGCTCTTTCTTATTGACAACTTTACTGAAAAACGCTTGCATTTCACTCCAAAGCTCTCGAAGAATGTTAATGAAAAACTCCACCAACTTGCATCTTCCAAGATCTGTGAACAACCACCAAGGGAATATGGTGAAGCGTTCTCCAAGCTCTTGAGCCTGAATGTGACAAAAAAGCACACCTGCCAACACTTTCCATCCTTTCACTTGTCACATCTTTCAACTCTCCCACAATAACAATATGTCACATACCTAGATGCATCAAGAATCCCATTGGCCATTGTGATTGTTCACAAGATCTCATGCAGATGGCAAATAAAAGATCTCTTCTAACGGAAAGTAATGATGTGGGCTAGATAAACTGCAGCTGGCCTTCAACCTGGTTGCTTGCCATAGGTTCTTGCACCTGCAAACAGTGGGCCGGCACACCCTACAACAACCACCACATCTTCCCCAAAACCTCTGCCCTGACAATTCAGCAAACAGCACTCAAAACATCATAAGTTGCTTCATCGGGGGAGAAGTTTGTACCCTAATTGCAACTCCCTCTTTGGCAACACACAGGTTGGCAGATGACACACTCTAAATGAAGTGAGAAATGACCCATCTACTCATGTATTCATTTCCGCTGCTGAAACATTCTTTCTCTCCATTTGAGCAATATTCACAACTGATTCCAATCTCTTGAAAGTTGGGTTAAATGTTTTAGATGCCTAGAAAGAGATCAACTTTCAAAACCATTCCCAAAAGGATCCAACAAAGCCCCCTTTCCTACACTCCAAGACACAGGGTTTAGGGTTTATCATCTAAGTTGTTCTATACCCTTGCCAAGTTTGAAAAGAACTTGGTTCACTCAGTGAAACCCTGAGCGAGTTCATCACTCTTGGATTCATTCTCTGCAAGATACCTCTTGCTCAATAGTGTGCTCCAATTCCATTTTCACTGCAACAATACAGTTGCTTATCTACACTTCTTAATTATCTTAATGTACAACATAGAAGCCTCTCCTGGACTTCACTACCGCAAGTATCAATATGAAAACACCTAGGAAGAAACCAAAGTCGAAACCATCAGGACCACCAGTGCCCTTCTTCGCCCTAGACAACCAGCAACCTTCAGTTTCAAGCTTGGAACCTTCTATTCTATACTAAGCATGACAAAAGGGTCTGAATTCATTGGATTTGCCATGCCAAAAAGGGATTGCATGTTTGACATGCACATATTTTAGACATGCTAAAATTGCTCAAGCCTGTCGCAATAAGGTGTAGCTGAGGCCTGGCCCCATCTCTGCAACCCAAGCTCCATCCTACAATTCTGAACAAGAATGTCCTTGAATTCTCCTTCAACCTGTGCTTCCACCTGTTGCCGAGCATAACTGCCAGGAGCATACTCCTTATTGAAACGATGTGACTTGACATAGTATCTCACCTCACGGTCCCTTGTTTTGTGCTGAATCTGATATGGTGCTACAGAGGTTAAGCTGTAGACTGGTTGAGAGAAGGGGAAGAAGGTGACGATGACCAAGATAAGGATTGGAAGAAGCTGCAATAATCCAAGAAGGTTGATAGAAGAGTGAGTTTCTCCCCTGGCTGCTGTGTTCCATTGAGGCACTTGAGTCTGCACAAAATGGGTTCTCTGAAAACTTCCATTTGCTTGATGCATGCCAAAGAAGGCATTGAAGATGTCATTGGCATCAAAGACAGGATCTTCATAAAAAGTGGTGGGAGCAGCAGCTCCTCCATGATGGCTGCTTGTGTGTCCTCCCTGCTGACGGTAGATGCGCTGGGTGTCCTCCTCCTCCTCAGGGCCATGCACATCATATTTGCGTCTCAGTTCTCCATCACTCAAAACTTGGAAGGCCTTGGAAACAGTCTTGAATGCTTCTTCCGCACCCAAAGTTGGATTCTTATCAGGATGGACCTTGAGAGACAGCTTCCTGTAAGCTTTCCGGACTTCATCTTCTGTGCAATCCTTACTCAATCCTAGAATCTGGTAGTAATCCCTTGTCCTTCTTATGTGTTGAACAACCTCAATCTGTTGTTGTTCTGCTGCTGCAGCAGCAGACGCTGAAGAAGTGGAATTGGAGCGATGGAGATGGTTGTTTACGTCGTCACAATTCCTCTTCCTTGTCTGCTTGTCGTCACTTGCTGAATCTTTGTCTGAATCCCTTTTCCTGCCTTCTTCATTCATGCTCGTCAGCAGCAGCAGCAGCAGATCCTCCTCCACTTGTGCACTGGGGTATAGACGCTGTGCCATTCTCAGGAACTTGAGAGCCCTGCCCTTGTCTCCTGCCTCCATGGCCTCCTTTCCAATCCTCAGACACTTCAATCCCTCGTCCTTGTTACTGTCCATGGGGGTTACGAATTCTTCGCACTCTAACTGCAGCAAAAGTGCTAGAAAATTCTTTCTTGCAAGGAAGGAAGGAAGAAGAGGATCTGGTCTAGGGAGGAGCGAGGATGAAAGCTCTTGTGATCTTCAAACCCTAATAAGATTCTGTCCTCTCTCGTGTTTATACTCAAACCTCGCTGCAAGTTAGCAAGCAAGCTATGATATCTGAGGAATTGAACACTACTTACTGAGATCTGCACGAACGTGTTGCAATGCTCAAAACTCTGCTGCCACAAGTCTCCGCAAAAAAAATTTAGGGTTTGCAGCTCATCTGTGCAGAAAGTCTCCTGTGATCTTCAAACCCTAATAATAAGATTCTGCTTCTTTCCTGCCTTTTGGGATTGTGGGTGCGCGTAATAATATTATCGTTCACAGAAAAACTCCAGAAGAGGTGCACAGATAAGGCGGCCGAGCTTTGGATCGACAATTGCTCAACGTCTCCAAGGGCAGCAGCAGCAGCAGAAGAAGAAGAACAAGAAGCAGCAAGAAGGAGGTACCCATTACCAAAAGGAAGTTCTACTCATTTCTTTTGATGATAAGTGAATAATTCTTCATTTGTTATTTGAATGCTTTGTGTTCATTTATTATATTCAACTTTCAAATAATTTAGTCTAGAAGTGAATGGTAGAAATAAGAAAAGGAAAAACTCAACAAGTTATATGAGGTATGAACAGTACATTGTTGTGTGTGTATATGGTTTAGGACTTACACTCTGTGTGACTGTATTTTTCATAATGAAATTTGTTTACACTTCTCCATGTAAGTGTATAAGGTTTATCAATGTTTGTGGAAATATAAAATGTAGAACACGGGATGTGTAAATGTAAATTTGTGTAAATTTATATTTTATGTTGTGTAAAACAGTTAAAGGTGTAAAATAATTATATTTATTATGATTTTACATGTCTGTGTAAAATAATGTAAGCATTTGTGTTTTGGTATGCATGGCAATCAATTAAATTGATTAATATGAATTATAATAAGTACCCAAGCTCGAGCTTGTAAAAAAGGATTAGAAACAAAATTAAGAATATAAATTCTACTCAAGCAATGAGGTGAGGCAAAGTGCACCCAAAAATGTGTGCATCCAAGATATTCCCTTGAATAGCATCACAATTTGTCCCCTAGCTTTTGCCCAAAAGTTTCCACTTGTATTGCATATAGATGGTTAAGGGGAAGTGTTACCATAGTAGTGCCACATTGATAGAAAACGTTATTAAATCATTCAAAATCACCTCGTTGATAGAATGTTCTATTTGGGGAGTATTAAAAGCATCATGGTTTTTTTTAAAGGACTAATCAAAATGCCCCATTGCAAAAAAAACATTGAGCTTTGGAATACACCCACATTTGGATGTACCCACAACTAATTAATATGGATTGCAAGTAGGTATGATTATTAAAGGTATATAATATATACATTTACATGCCTTGAAACATTTACATGGCATTGTGTTAGAGTAAAAACAATATATATACAACAATAATATAAGTGTAAAAAAATTTGGGATTGTTTACACTTTCACAAGATTTACATGCCATATATGTAGCTATTGACACTTACATGCACAACATTGGAGCATACTTAATATAACATTTGTCATGACATTGTGAATTAGATGCAAGTTGTGATCATATGTGCTCTCCCAAATTCTAAAACCTAATAACAAGAATCACTAGTTGCAAGGAATGGCTTAATGGTTTCGTTGTTGTCTTCAAAGGTTGAAGGAATTGATCTATCCATTTTATAAATTATTTTGCTCAACTATGTTGTCTTATGACATGCCATTTTTATATATAAAAGGATTGGATTCAGAATTTGAGGAAGATAGTGATTGAGCTATTATGTTGACACAAGTTGACACACCTCTTTGATGCACATGTTTTTATGCATGGGACAAGTGCAAGTAATATTTTGGATACCATTGTTAAGAGTATACAAGTATTTAAGCTTCATAAGAGTAATTGGATTTTTCTCAAGAAGAGATGAAAATGACCAAATTACAACATTCAAATGATGATGCACTCCACTCATGAAGGCATTGCAATTATGCTATAATTTTTTTTTACTCTAAATTGAATTACGATTTTGGTCAAAATGCCATGTAGATTATGGAACAAATAATAGTTTGAAAATGTTGCACATAAGAATTCGTATTTGAAAGCTACTCCTTAAACATTATGTAATATGAGGGGAGGTTTTTATATTATTGTAATGTCAAAGCTTAACAAGGTCTAATAGATGTCATGTTAGAAGCTATGTTGAGCTTGGGAAAAAAAATATTGCAATCCTTTTTTTTTTAAATTTATGAAAAAGGTGTGAAACACCAAATTTTAAAATAATGAAATAAAATTTTAGACATCTAAGGATTCGGATTGGTAGTGAAGTTGTGTGGTTGAAGTTTATGAAGATGCCTTGTGATGTGTATGAGCATCTCCATCACCTGGTGGTAAAGACCCCTTTTCATTCAATCTTGTAGTAGGATAACATGCTCTCCAGTAAACACCACATAAAATGTGCTATGATCATTATATCACAAAATTGGCATTTGAGTTTGACCAGTGGTTGTTTATTGGCCATAATTTATCATTTTGGTCTGATCAATGGCCATTATCGAACATAATTGGCATTTGGGTATGACCAATGACCATTATCAAACATAATTGGCATTTGGGAATGAGCAACGGCCATTATCAAACATAATTGGCATTTGGGTATGACCAGTGGCCATTATCTGACATGGTTTCTGGCATTTGGGAACCTGACCAATGGCCATTATGTGCCATACCTAATTGGAGGGTGGTGGAATCTCTCTCTTGGATGAAGATTATGTAACTGCAGTATTAGTAAGTTAGGTCCTATTGGGTTTGGCAATGAAACCTACTAGGAGTTGCTCAAATAGATAGTATAATTTTGTTTACAGTTTTTGTACAACCCAGCCTACTTGCAGGCACATTCAAGGTAGTTAGAATCTGAATGTAACATTGTTTTTTCTTGTTTTGAGGTCCCTTCAAAATGGGAAATATTGCCTTACTCAAATACATCAATTTCTGCAAAAAATGCTTGGAGTATGAAAAAAATTTAAATATTTTTTAAGGATTCAAAATGCTAGGTGCAACATGCCATAAGTGACCCCTAATCCTCCACAAAGGCCATATTTTCCCTGTCCAAGTATCACCTCAGCAGACAGTATTTTCATCCTGTTTAGTTTTCATCCATTTAGGGTTTCATTGTCCCACACTTGATCAATCTATGTGATCTGCACAGATATTGTATGTCTTCACTTTGTAAAGAAGGGGATTTATGTGATTTAGTACCCACCAGTGCACCAATCCATTGGAAACCCATTATGACTCAGTTGTGTTTGAGTTTCACCAAGGTTTCCACTTGGTAACCTATCTGTAAACCCTCCTACTTCCACCTCACATTGCCTAAGGTAGCAACAACTGTTCTTGGGCAAGTATGGCCGGAGTGAACCAACCCCCATGACTACCAATTGGCAGTTCCGTGCATAGGATGGGCTGGATGATTCGCCTCTTTTTCATTCACCTCTTTACCTTCCGTTAACCAACATTCCTACCACAGTTAATCTTTTTTGGCTGCTGACCTTTGATCATTTTTTTTTTGTCATTGCCAATTTTTTCCCAATCCTGACCTCCATACTACCCACCCACCCACCTAGCTACTACACTGACCTAAATCTTAGCCTTGCCTACTAACTAACAATTAATCCTTTACTTACCTTGGCAAAACTCTTATCTTCTCTTGGCTAAACTTATCATTTTTCTTGGCTAAACTTCTATCTCTTGGCAAAACCTATATATTTTATTGGCTAAATTTCTATCTCTTGGCTAAACCTATATATTTTATTAGTTAACTTTTATTTCTTCGTTAAATTTATATTTTTTCTTGATTAAACTTCTATGTCTTGAGTAAACCTATGTTTTTTCTTGGTTAAACTTATATTTCTTGACTAAACTTTTATCTTTTAGCTAAACCTATATATCTTATTGGTTAACTTTTATTTTTTGCCTAAACTTATATTTCTTATTGGCTAAACTTCTATCTCTTGGTTAAACCTAAATTTCTTTTTTGTTAAACTTATAATTTGCTTGCTAAATTTTTATCTCTTAACTAAACCTATATATCTTATTAGTTAACTTCTATTTGTTGGTTAAACTTATATTTCTTCTTGGTTAAATTTCTATTTCTTGGCTAAACCTATATTTTTTCTTGGTTAAACTTATATTTCTTGGCTAAACTTTTATCTCTTAGCTAAACCTATATTTCTTCTCGGTTAAACATATATTTTTTGGCTAAACCTATATTACTTATTGGTTAAATATATATATTTTGGCTAAACCTATATTTCTTATTGGTTGAATTTATATTTCTTGGCTAAACTACTTTTTTTGGGTTGAACCTTTTTTGGCTAAACCTATATATTTTACTATCTAAACTTATCTCTTTTGGCAAAACCTAAAACTCTTCTTGATTAAACTTATTTCTCTTAGTGAAACCTATATTTCTTCTTGGTTAAATTTGTATATTTTGGCTAAACCTATATTTCTTTTTAGCTAAACTTCCATTTCTTGGCAAACTTTATATATCTTATTGGTTAAACTTCTACCTAATTCCTATTCCAAAAATTAACCAAACAAATAGATACATTTTTTAGTAATTCTATTCTAATTATTTGCAAAACATTTACTTATTGCCAAAACCTACCTACCCACACGTCATAATACCTACCTATGCACTTGCAAATTATGGACTTCAATTGTAAAAATTATAATGTAAAATGTGGGTATTGCAATTGCGAGAATGTTTTTGGTGGTAATCCTCTACCTCCATTTTGGACCATCTAATGCAAGATGTACTTAATTTAATTAAGGAATAGGCTTGATAAATTTAGAATTAAAAAGACATCAAACATTTATGAATATTTGCACAATTTTTAATACTAATCAAAATCAATCCTAGGTTGGATTTTGGGGGGGGAATTTGGCCAAATCTTCACATATAAATACTTGCAACAAGGTGCATTTTATCTCTTTTGAAGGTGAATGAAGAAAGTCTCAAGTTGAAGTGACCACATTAAAAGTAAGAGAATAAACTTTGATTTCATTCATTTAATTTTTTCTTTTCGTTGTGTTTCAATTTTAATTCATCACTCACTCTTAATAGATTATTTTGTATGGCATTTGTATATGATTATATAGTTATTAATTTTTATGGCATTTACCATTAAAATCGTTTAAGTTTATATATGAATTCTTGGGGTGATTAGTTTTAAACTCTAAGGCTAATGCTTCCATTCATTATAATTTTTAATTGATTAACTTTAAAATTCAAAACATAGTTGTTATAAATGTTTTTTGTATTCCATTTTTAATTTTGTTTATATAATCATTAGGTTGAGAGCATTTACCATTAGGATTATTTAGGGTTTTAAGTTTAAGGTTTAATGAAATGTGTGTTGATTTATTTAGATTGTGTTTTCAAATCAAGATACAATTCCTTTGAATGTGATATCATCTTTTAACATCAACGGTATAATATTTTTTCTTAATCATTTTCTTATGTTTTTTTATTATTTTGTTCGTAATTTAAGGAAATCAATTTCCTTGGATGGTTTTAATATGGTCATCAAATTCCACTAAAAATGTTCCATGTTTGATATATGGATTTAGCATTTTGGCCTCCCATAGAGTGTGGATTTAGGGTCATAATGTTAATATTACATTTTGCCACCCACATATAGTGTGCATCTTTAAATTGTTATGCAGGTATTGCATTTCCCTCTCCTTATATAATGTGGATTATGATCATAATGTGGGTATTGCACTTTGCCTTCACATATAGTGTGCATTTTTTAATTATCATGTAGGTATTGCATTTAGGGCTCCCACATATAGTGTGGATTAGGGTCATAATGTGGGTATTGCATTTTCCCCCCATATATAGTGTGCATCTTTAAATTATCATGTAGATATTACATTTAAGGCTCCCACATATAGTATAAATTAAAGTCATAATGTGGGTATTGCATTTTTCCCTCATATACAGTGTGCATCTTTAAATTGTCATGTAGGTATTACATTTAAATTATCCATAGATAATATGGATTTAAAATTTAAAATTATGGCCATAGACCATATCATATGTTTTTCATATTTAGCATTTAGGGTATTATGTGCATGATTGTATAAGGTTTAGATGAGGGATACAAATTAAATACTTAAAACATGTACATTTGCATTAATATTGAATATGACAATTAACATGTAATACAACATATTGCAAATATAAAGTTTTGGACATCAATATTAATTTATTGTATTTTCTTGTACAATAAGTTCAAGGAATAGTTTCAAACATGGGTTGTGTTTCAAAATCTCAATATATTGAAATTCAAAACCCAAAGAAATCACCTTTTAACAACATGGAATTAGTGTGGAAAAAAAATGTTTGACATGGAGGGGCACATATAATCGAGTATGAATGTGCATACATCCCACCTGCACAAATTTCAAAAATTTTAAACAATGAATGAAGCCATGAAGATTCGTCGATGGAGTGAAACATTTATAAGCGGGTACCCTCACAAGAAAATGTAAAAATGCCAAGAATCCAAAACCACTTCGGCCATATTTGGTATGATGTTTTATTATTCATTTACGTTATATGGAACTTGTTTTTTAACCTTATATTGTACCAAACTTTAGGTCCTAAATCAATTTCACATTTTGTAAGTATGCATGTGGGTATGGGTTGGAAGATAATCGTGGAAACCCAAATCACCATTGATTCATTAAACGAGGTTGTTTAGCTCAATTTTTGATTAGGCTATTGTACACACAACCCAAGGTGGCAGAAATAATCTTTTACCATCGACCTCATACACGAGCCAATGGTGAGCTTGCACATGGCAAACATGACCTTGATTCCATTGCATGAGCATCTTTTTTTGCTCCATGAATGTCACAAGCCCTCAAGGACCACATTTGGACTTAATTGGGTTTAGGCTACGTCGTTAAGCAAATATATGATAAGCATAAGGTAATACGGTGGTTTAGAATCAATGTAGGAGAAGCAATGACAAGGGATGATTCCATTAAACAACTTGGATCATAAACACAAAAAAAGGAATTGGCATTTACACAAAAATCTAGCCATTTCCTTTTGTACATGGACATTTAGTCATCTAGATGATGTGTTTTATTTTCAAGATGCAAATGAAAATAATGGGATTCATGTCCCATTCATAATAAGGATACAAACCCCATTTCAATTGCAAGCCATGGTTTCATTAAGTGATAATGGGGCAATCTCAATGGATGCAACTTTTGGCACCAATGATGTGAATTTCATTTGTTCACATTGATGGTGTTTGATGCACATTGCACTGGAGTGCCGATTGCATGGAACATTACAAGTTGCCAAACATGCAATGATTTGGTGGAATGGTTAATTCCTTTGAAAACAAAACTTCTAAGGAAGAACTTTAAATGGAAATCTTCATGTTTCATCATTGATGGTGCTCCATACGAGCTACAAGCATTGTAGTGAGTTTTATTTCATTCTACTTTTTTTTGAACTTTTACATACATGTAACCATTTCAAAATTTTATCTCTCATTCTCCATTGTAAATAATGTTATTAATTGAAATAATAATGAATTGGTATTTTATGCATGGTTAGGATTGTGTGGGGCGATGATCAAGTGCCCATTTACCTTTGCACATGGCACGTTTTAAAGGCTTGGCGCTTATGTTCAATGGAAAAAATCAAAGACAATGAAAGTGCGACGTGTAATATTAGATGACCTTCACACCGTCATTTACATGCCCATTTAACCAAGTGAAGCATTGAAACCTTCATGACTCATGGGAGAACAAGATCATTGAAAGCTTCACCCAACATTTACCTAATGATTCATGGACTCGATATTTTTGGACCTATTATTTCCAAGTTGGTACATGAATTAACTCTCAATCCATTATTGTTGTTCCACCATGTTGTGCATATCCCAAAATATTCACTCTTTGAATTAAGGTAAAAACACCAATGGTGGATTTAACAATCCCATGTTAAATCCACATTAAGACCTTAATCCACACTATATGTGGGAACACTAAATGTAATACTTGCATGACAATTTAAAGATGCAAACTATATGTGGGGGCAAAGTGCAATACTCACATGATGACCATAATCCACACTATATGTGGGAGCCCTAAATGCAATACTTACGTGACAATTTAAAGATGCACATTGTATATGGGGGAAAAATGCAATACCCACATTATAACCCTAATCCATATTATATATGGTAGAGGGAAATGCAATACCTACACAAAATGGATGCACATTATATCTTGTTGTAGATTTGTGGATGGTGGGGTTTTGACAAATGCCACATTCAAACCAGGACACAAACATCAATTCAGTTTTACCATGGGGCATTGAAATGTTGGTTCTCTTTGGAAACGAAAGGGCTTTGAGGTCGACGAATTGATTAATTAGTGTGGAAATTCACAACAACAGTTGCAAGACATTACATGTACACATTTGAAATGAAAAAACGTGGGTTCATAAAAAATAAGGTTGTGGAACGCACTGTGAAAACGAACGTTGAGAAGGCCACATTGATCCCTCACACGAATGTCACCAATGGGATAGTGATTTGAATGAAACTGGCCATGCATGGATGGTACGAAGCTAACAACATTCGAATATGACATATAAGGTCCCATTTCCTTTCACCAAGTATGCTTATTACACATGTGAATGGGCGTTGCATGCAAATTTGTGTAAACATCAAGTTGCCATTTTTTCTTACATGTACCAATCATTCAATATTGTGGGACATGGTATGGATCTAATTATGGAGGTTTTGTTGCCATGTTTGAAAACCCTACCTATTTGCACATTTATGGCAATGTATTTAATGGTGTAGAAGCCGATGAAAATCACTCTGAAAAACCATGGGTTGTTGATATGTGTGAACTTATGAGATTGGATGATACCTCCCCCAATGTGGAAAAAGAGAAAAATCACAACCAACCTTCAAGTTCATCCACCCCCACGAAAAAAACGCTTGTTCGAATGGGTGACATAATGCAAGAAAACATCAATGAAATCAAAGAAGGTGGGGTTCAATTCATAGACCGCACCACATCATTGTTGCGTGTTATTGCAACAAATGTACAAAATATTTGCCTTTTTAGGGCGAACGAAGTCATGCATCCCGACATGGTATTTCATTGTGTCAATGATGGACTTGATAATTCAGTGCACCAGATGAAAGATTGGCTTGAAATGATGTTAAAACATGAAAATATTCGTAAGAAGAGGGCTCATGAGTAAAAAAACACAAACTTGTTTGTACCTATCCCTCATTTTAATTTTTCATTACTAAAATGTGCATCATATTACAATTGTGTCAAAGAATATATTATTTATGTGTTAATGCGTTGATTTTTGTATTAGTGAACATATAGGGTTTGAAAGTTAAAATAACATTGTTAAGGCTATATAACACATATCTTCTAAAACTCCCAAACAAGAATGTTTCATTCACACATCATATAAAGGTGGGTATTGCAAGTCAATTGTATAATAATCACCAGGTCAATATGCGGTAATACTTACCCATCTTGTTTCTTGTGGCATTTAATTGGTATTACATGCAAGTATTGCAAGGTTTAAGGTATATCATAGTTAGAGGTTAATGAACACTAACACAAGTATTACATATGATTTCATATCTTTCGTGGGTATTAATTATGTTAGATAAAGGTATTGCAAATTCCCTACTCCTTCTAGAGGGGGATTTGACCACTTAATGCGGGTATTGTCATACCTTTTTTATTAGAGTGATGATTTGCTTTAGTTATAAATATCATTTGGATATTTTTTATTACATTCAGTCCATTAAATGTAGGTATTGCATGAATAAAATCTCCTTAAATAAACCTAGATGATGAGGGACTAAGTTTTTGCAGTACTTGCATAATAAATTTGTATTAACCAAAACGAGGCTTTTGGTGAGGGTACACAATATAAATTTATGTAGGTATAATGATAAGCTTGATTGGTAATATTACATTATAGTAATAAAGGTAGAATTGCCTTAATGATCACCTTAACACTCATTACAAACGATGTAGGCATTGCAAATTAAGGTTTGGAAAAATTAGGACATGCCCATAATCAATGCTTACACTTAAAGATGAAGGTATTGATAATTGGTTTATTTTTTTTAAATAGGTATCTTTTGGATATGTCCTATTGTTTTTATACACTAAATGCAGGTATTGCATTTGGTAAACAAGATGATCTTACATAACCTTAGATGATGAAGGAATAGGTTTTTGCATTATGAAATCAAGGGGGGTTACATAACATAAATTTACCTAGGTATTGCAATTTGGGATTTAACATAAGGTGATAAGGTACGGTATTACAAATTGAAAACTTTAACGTTCATCATGTAAACATTACAACCTAATGGATGCATAGGTTTAAATTTGAAAAATTAAGTAAACCTATATAATGAACCTTAAAATGGAAAATTAAAATCTTTGTATGTAACAAAAAATCTTTACATTGACCCTTAATTGACACAAAAAGAATTAATTGCATAACTTTAATGGCGGAATTTAACAATTTTTTAAGAACTAAGTGTTAAACCCAATTTTGGAATTATTTTTGCATAACCCTAAATTGTGTACATATTATCAACTTATGTTTTAGACCTAATTTGGGGGGGGGGGGACCCCAACTAGTGGGAAGGTTTTTTCATCATTCATACCTTTGTCACAGAATCACTTTCATTCTCCTTTCCTTTAATGAAAAAGAAAAGAAAAATAAAGAACCTCATTAGATATATGTGTGTATATGAATACATAAATTCACTTAAAAAATATTCCATGAAAATAATATAAATTTTAGGAAAAAGGTTACTTTAAAACAATTAATGACAAAAAGGTGGGCTTAATTTCCCTAAACCCAAAGTCCCCCCTATTTATTTGAAACATATATTAGGCAAAAGTTTAGATTAGGGTAATGGAACATGAACATGAGTTGGTTGATATGTGGTTAGATGCAATTTGAAATGCTTTATGGAGAACCCAACCATAAACAAGAGAAGATCAAAAGTTTGCAATACTTGCATAAACAAACCGATTTATGCACCAAGGGGTCCTTCATGAAAATGGGCAATGTAATAATATAAAAATATTAAATTACATTTTTTCGTTAAGGTTATTGTGTGAGTATTTCATGATAAAGATAATGAAAGTATTGTTTAAATGTTCTAGCATGGTCACATAATGTGTTAACCCTATTAGATGAAGGTATTGTTCATTTGGTTTATAGTAAATGTAATTGGTTGTGATGGATGGGAGTATTGTGTGCAACGTGGCATAAGATTAACCCAAAATCTACAAATCCCAAAATTAGAGTTCAAAATTAAAACAAATGGATTGATACAAAAATATTCAAGTAACCACACTACAAAAAGGATGGTGACAAAAATATATCATGCTAAGTTAATCTATAATGGCTTGATACAAAATGGTGCATATGTGCATTAAAGCTATATCTATAATTATTCCTCCAAGGAGGATGAACTAGAAGGAATCCCCATACCGGTGCGATATTTTGCTACAATTTCTACAACTTTTACTGTATGGTGATGAATAAATAGTTAACAATGCTCAAGCATAAATCGAATTGCATTTGCAACAAAAGCCTCCTTTATTGTGCCCTGAAACCTAACACAAAAAAACAAAAAAACAAATTACATTCCAATGTTAAGATGCAAACAATGTTTTTAAAAACATATATAAGTATGGAAATATACCGCCCATGAATGATTTCGAAATTGTGATATTTGGATATTACATCCATTTCTTTGACTTGGTTGCATTTATTAGACTTCAATGTCCAATTCCGAATGCCCCATGCAACTTTCAAAAGCTTTGCATAAGTAATTATGCTTGCCCAAATTGTTTCAACAAAGTTCTTGTTCTTTTCAAGGTGCGTCCATGCATTTTGTGGGATGAACCCCACCCCCCATGCCGAAATCCCAATGATGCCCAACAAGATTTCGAAAGCTAAACGTACCAACAAAGGCCGTTTAACCTGTTCCATTTGTTGTGTTTAAGCTTGCAATTCATCCCATTTTAACTTTGCTTTCTTTTTCACTTTATTGAAAGCCTTATTTTCATTCCGTTTTTACCTTGCATGTGGGTTGCTCAAAATTCAAGTGTTCATAGGATGGTGATTTTGTTGCCTTGGTCTAATATGAGTAGAAGGATAGCTAGATTTGCCTACCTCCATGTGAAGCCCGTGTTTGTTGTCCAAATGCTAACGAAGTAACCATTTAGCCACATAAGCGTTGGTGCATCCATTAATCTTGCACTTCCACCTTGACTTTTCGTGCACCCAATTTACATCTTCCATTGCATGATTTGGTGGTACTTCTATTTGATCATTTTCATGTGAAGCCACCAAAGTCCCTACAAGAACAACATTCAAAATCAAATAAAAAAAAAATCCTTAAAAATGATGAAAGTATTACAAACAAGCCAACAATAAAAACTTACAAAATATGAAGGTATTGCAAATAGACCAACAAGAAAACCCTATACAATATGAAGGTATTGCAAATAAACTAGCAAGAAAACTTTAAAACTATGAAAGTATTAAAAATTAGCAAATAAACACTAAATACAAGGAGAGCATTACAAATAGGCTAGCAATTAAAACCTTTAAACAATGAAGATATTGCTTGGAAAAATTTGGGCAAAAAAACACCCCATCCCCATTCTCAAATAGAAAATGAAGATGGGGTTTAGGGTTTGGATTGGATTTTTTATTCATAATGTGTTACATTACATTTTTTAAAACCCTATTATGTGAAACGTATCATCCATCACAACAAATTTACTTTTAAGAATAGGAGTGGGATTAAGGTTTACCTTCAAAAGTAGGAGTATAGATGGTAATTATTTGTTCCACTTCAATTTCCTCTTCATTTGCTACAACATTCACTTGTTGATTATCAGTAGTCACCTTTCTTTAGCATTTAAGTTTCTTATGAGGACATGCCATCCTACAACAAAAGCATTCAAATATTTAAACAACAATAAATCCAAAAAACAAAAGCAAAAGCTTAAATCTCCCCAACAATAGCAATTGCCACCACTACCCAAAAACTTCAAGCTCCCTTAAACAAACAACTGTAAACAACATATAAAAAGGGATTGAAACTTATTTTTTCCAACTTGTTGCAACTTTTTTATACAAAAACAACTTGAAACAAGAAAAATTGCAAATTTAAATGTTCCTAATATCAATAATAATAAATATTTTTCATTATATTTAAATGCTTAAAAGCCCTATACCTTAAAAGTTTTATTTTTGATTATAAATGATTAATATAGTCTAATTATAAAATTTAATTATTATAATTATATTTTTCATTATAATCAAATTGAATTAATATTAAAATCATAAAATTATATTATTAAATTTATTTTTATTATAATTATTTGGTTATATTGACTAATTATTTACATGAATTCATTGTAAATTAATTTTTATAATTGAAAATTTATTAATAATTACATTAAATGTTGGGCATGGCACATGGTGCCTTTGTGTATAATAACTAAAAAAAACAGTAAAAGATGACAAGTAGTAGGTTCGTCGTCGTCTTTTGCACTTGAGAAAAAAACCAAGAAATGACAACGAATTGGGAGCCTCCCAACTCGTTGTCATCTTCTACATTTGAGAAAAAAACCAAGAGATGACGACAAGCCGGGAGGTTCGTCGTCGTCTTCTGCACCTAAGAAAAAGACCAAGAAATGATGACAAGCCTTCCAGTTCGTTACCATTTGCTACACCTAAGAAAAAAACAAAGAGATGACAATGAGCCTCCTGGTTCGTCATCATCATCTACACCTAAGAAAAAAAACAAAGAAATGACGATGAGCTAGGAGGTTCGTTGTCATCTTCTATACTTGAGGAAAAAACCAAGAGATGTTCATCGCATTCCTTGTTCTTTCCCTACATTTTTTAATAGCTGAAGAAAGCCAAATAAATGTAAATTGTTGTGGTTATATTGTGGGGTGCTTGTGATAGCCTAGTAGATTAATAGGGGGAGCTCTGAATGATCTCCATGAACAACATATTATTCTATAGAAAAAGAAAAGTCACTGGCACTAGAAAAACTTACAAAGAAAATCAGGGCATGAATGAAATTTCTTTTCTAAAAAAGAATAAAAAAAGAAGAAATAAATTAAAGATCTCTCAAGAGTCCCTATGTTTCGAGTCTCTACTTCCAATTGCAACAATTTTGAATCCAGCATGCAAAGTTGAGGAATGGGTCAACTTCAAAATTATGTTAGTTGTGAACTTTACAAGGCTTGTGCACATAGGCTTTTTCAGAATGCAGTTTAGGTGACACAGTGATGACATCCAATTACCTAGGTTCGAGCATTAGGATATGTTTGGGTTGGCCATGAAAGAAGCTTCAAGGTGAGACAAGTCTTTAGACCTCACATGTTAGTCTATTCACACCTTTTGTATTATTCCCTTTGTGTGCACAGAATTTGTCTATGCATTGGTTTCCTTGTGGTAGTTTTTACTTTCACATAATTAAAGCAAAATAACCAAAGACGATGATGAGCTGGGATCCCGGCTCATTGTCGTTGTTTCTTGCACTTGAAGAAAAAAAATCAGGAGATGACAATGAGCCTCTTAGCTCGTTGTTGTCTTTTGCACTTGAAGAAAAAAATATAGAAATTGACAACGAGCCTCTTGGCTCGTTGTCATCTTTTGCAACTGAAACAAAACAACCAAAAACAATGATGAGTCGGGATCCCGGCTCATTGTCGTTTTCTGCACTTGAGGAAAAAACCAATATATGACAACGAGCCGAGAGGCTCATCGTCGTCTTTTACAATTGAAGAAAAAAATGTAAAATACGACAATGAACCGAGAGGCTCATTGTTATTTTCTACAACTAAAGAAAAAAAAAACCAAGGAGGACAACGAGCTGGGATCCCAGCTCATTGTTGTTATTGGCAACTAAAGAATAAAACCAAGAGACGATGACGAGTCGGGAGGCTTGTTGTCGTCTTCTACAACTGAAAAAAAATGCGCAAGATGACAATGAACCGGGAAGCTCGTTGTCGTTTTCTATTGCTAAAGAAAAAACAATCAAGGACAACGACAAGCCAGGATCTCAGCTCATTGTCATCTTTTACAACTAAAAAAAAACACACTAAAAGGTTACGACAAACTAGGAAGCTCGTTGTTGTCTTCTATGACTGAAGAAAAACAATCAAGGATGACGATGAACCAAGATCCTAGTTCATCGTCATCTTCTGCAAGTGAGGAGAAAAAATAAAAAACGATGACAAGCCTTCCAGCTCGTCATTGTTTTCTACAAGTGAGGAAAAAAAACTAAGAAACAATGATGAGCCAGGAAGCTCATCGTCGTCTCCTGCAACCCAAGAAAAACCAACATCAAGGTTTTTTTTCTTGGGTTACAAAGGATGATGATGAGCCGGAAGGCTTGTTGTCCTCTTCTAGGTTTCTGTGATTTTATTTTTTAATTGTAGAAAACGATAATGAGTTGGGAGGCTCGTCATTGTCTTCTATAATGTAAGAAAAAAAAACAAAAAACAAGGATGAGACACGTTCGTTGTTGTCTTCTGCCCTCATTTCATCAAAAGAGCAAAAGACGAGAATGAACATTGCATTTTTCGTCATCTTTTGCCGTAATCTTGTAAGGATCACAGAAGATGAAAACAAGTGTAACACTCATAATCGTCTTCTTTGCAAGGGAAGAAAAGTGAAAAAAAGTCAAAGAAAAAAAAAGGGCTAATGTACATTTACTTGCCACAAATGCATTGGTTATCTTTTGGAGGAGCATTTTCTATAACACCACTTCAGCAACGTCTTCTACAATACTATTTCAACACTATTTTTGCAACACTGTAGCATCGATTCAACATTGCCTTTGCAACATTGTCTTTTGCAGCATCGTTTCAACACCATTTCTCTTCTTGAATGGCAGCAAGGTTTAGGGTTTTTGTTGGGGCATAGATAGGTAGTTGGGGTTTGAAATGCTCGGGTAGTCAAATAGATTTTTTTTATGGGTAGCCTTGAAGTAAATGAGGGGAAAAAAAAATGACCCAACCTCAATGCGTGCAGAAAATCCAATAATTGGGATGAACTTAGGTTCATCCTAGACGGAACTGTTGCAATCATGGGGGCTAGGTCATTTCGGCCGGCAAGTATCCCAAAATGGTTGAAAATAGAGTAAGTTTCAAGCCAAGTTTCAAGTTCAAGTAATACCTAAGGTCATACCCTATTTGAAACATGTTCATCAATTCTCACTAGACCGAGAACCCACCATTGGAAACCATGTCCTTATTTATTTATGTTTAATTGATATTTTATTCAAGTATTAAATAGTATTATGGTGAAGGTTTTAAATTTTACCCATTGGGTTTAAGGTTTAAGAGGTGCTATTGGACAATGGTTGCCTTTCAATTTATAAATAAACTCTTTTTACTTCCTTTAATTATAGTAATTTTTTTTACAACTTGGACTTTTGCTCTTCCTCCTTTGCTTGTTAGCATGTGAATTCTTTGTTTTTTTTTTTCTTGTTCCTTTGCTCATTGACATCTCTTCTTGTTTTTTGCTCTTGTTTCTTTGTTCATCGTCCTTTCTTCTTGTTTTTTTTATTCTTGTTCTTTTGTTTGTTAACACCTCTTTTGATTTTGTTGCTTTTGTTCTTTTGCTTGTTGGTGTTTTTCTTAGTTCTATTGCTTTTGGTTGTTTGTTCATCAATATTTTTTCTAATTTTGTTGCCCTTGCTCCTTTGTTCATCAACACCTTTCTTCGTTCTACAACTTTTGCTCCTTTGCTCGTTGGCATTTCTTTTGGTTTTGTTGCTCTTGCTTCTTTGCTCTCCACATTTTGTATTTTGTGTAGTTCTTTAAATTTTTAAAAACAAAAATTACAAGTTTGAAATAAAATAACTTTTGGAAATTGGTTTGTGAAAATTGCCTTTGAATTTCAACAAGTTTGAAATGTGTGAAATTTAGCACCTTGAAATTGGGGTGGAAATATTTACAATAGTACCATCCTAATAGTACCATCCACAAATGTGTTTGCTCCTTGGGGGGCACATTTAGTATAAAATTTGGGATTTATGTGTGTCCAACAATTGTTTTTAGGGGGGTATTAGATAATTTTCCAACTTGTTTCTTGTCAATTATTATTATTATATACATATTAAAACCACCCTATATTAATTTAATCCATTATTTCAGATTATTACATACCTTATTTTATAATTAAATTGATTATTTAAATAAAACATGTATCCAATTTTTTTAACTAATTAACTTATAATTTTTACCCAACAACTGATAAATTGCACCTTATATTTTTACTCGCGTATTTTTATTTTATTTTACTAATGTCCCCTTGAGGGTTTTCTCATAATAAGTGGATAAACCATAGGGTAGTTATTAAATTAGTAGATCTATGTGAATGGTGAGTACATAGTTAACAACGATGGTTAATTATAAAGATAGGTTTGCACAATTAAAAGTTTTTTAATCCAAATATTAAGTTTTTAATATTTTTTTGCAATTTCAAAACTTGAAATAACTAAATTAGTGTAAATTTTAAGTATCAAATTGCTTGTGTGTTACTACTTATTATTTAGGTTTGGTTTGGTTTGGTTTTTTTTTTTTTTTTTTTTTTTTTTTTTTTTTTTGTTTATTTTCTTTTTTTATTGTAATTTCAAAATTTTTTTTATAATTAATGGGGAG
>Ga0116229_10003513_pt1 | contig 25792 bp, 17 predicted proteins | sample S1TSphgellanicum_3_FD_87313 | JGI IMG/M metagenome (GOLD analysis project Ga0116229, IMG submission 87313) | Host-associated microbial communities from peat moss isolated from Minnesota, USA - S1T2_Fc - Sphagnum magellanicum MG | ecosystem: Host-associated > Plants > Peat moss > Unclassified... | reverse complement strand
GTCGTCGTGAGCCGCCACCGTGTCGTCGTAAGCCGCCACCGTGTCGTCGTGAGCCGCCACCGTGTCGTCGTAAGCCGCCACCGTGTCGTCGTAAGCCGCCACCGTGATGTCCTGAGCCGCCACCGTGTCATCCTGAGGCTCTCGAAGGATGGGCATGAAATAACGCTGAGTGGCGCGCCCATCCTTCGAGAGCCTCAGGATGACATGGATTCTTGCGACGATATTTGCTTAAGAACTCAGGCTATTGATCGACTGAGTTCATCAATTGTTTCGGTAAAATACGTTTACTTGTTGCGGTAAAATACGTTTACTCGAGCGCGCTCGTGAAGGTCGTCTCTTTGATGTTGGTGCCAGCACCATGTCCGCCTTCGGTGATTCGTAGAAGAGATAGGTTATTTGCTGCGGAGCGCGGTTACCGGGTCGACGCGCATCGCGCGCAGCGCGGGGCCAAGAGCGGCGATGAGCGCGCACGCGACGATCACGACGATCGCACCCGCGAACGCCGGCGGATCCCACGGCGAGGTTGCATAGAGCAGATCCGCGATGAAACGTGAGAGCGCGGCGCCCAGGACGATGCCGATCGCGATACCGAGGGCCGTCGTTTGCGTGGCCCCGGCGAGCACCGCGCGGACGACCGCTCCCGTCGTCGCGCCGAGCGCCTTGCGGAGGCCGAATTCGCGGCGGCGCCCCTCGACGGTATACGCGCTCACCGCGTACACGCCCGTCAGCGAAAGAATGAGCGCGATGCCGGCAAGCGCTTCGAAGAGGATCAAACGCGCCTGCGCCTCGCTCCGGTGCTCGGCGAACACGTCGTCGTACGATTCGAAATTCGCTTCGGCCAGCGTCGGGTCGAGCTGCGTGAAGATCGCGTCGATCGTCGATGCGAGCTCGGGGACGGGCCGGTCCGTTCGCAGCGCAAATTGGCCAATATACGGAAGTTGGGGCGCCGGGAAATAGGCCATAGGCTCGTAGGGAACGCCGAAATCCTCGCGCACGGGCGCGACGACGCCGACGATCGTCGCGCCATGATCGAAGCCTGCGTCGTCGATGCGCTGGCCGACCGCATCGATGCTTCCAAAGAACCGGCGTGCAAACGTCTCATCCACGATCGCCACGCTCGGGCTGCTGCGATCGTCGCTCGTTCGAAACCCGCGTCCGGCGACGATGCGCAGCCCGAGCGTCGAAAAATAGTTTGGCGTGACGCCGTTGATGAGTATTTGTGAGACCTGGCGGCCACCGATCTTCATCCCCGAGGTATCGCAGCAAAAAAATGGCAACTGCTGCGCGCCTGCAACCGCGACGACGCCGGGAATGGCGCGCAGCTTGGCTTGCGCCTGCTGCGCGAACGCGAGACGCGCATCATCGCTCGCGTAGCGCGGACCGGTAAGAAACGGCGGGCTCACGGCATAGAGCCGATCGGCATCGAATCCGAGCGAAGCGCTTGTCAGCGCGAGGTAGCTGCGCAGAATCACACCCGCCGCGATCAGCAGCGTCGTGGCGAGCGCAATCTCCGACGTTACGAGCGCGGTGCGAACGGCGTTTGCGAATCGGCGCTGACCGATTTGCGTCGCGGCCCGTAATCCGGCGGCGAAATCCGTGCGTCGCACGAGCGTCGGCATCAGTCCGGCGATGAGCGTGATGACCGGCACGAGTGCTGCCGTATAGAGCAAGATGCCGCCGTTGACGCCGACCGCGGCCCAGCGTGGAACGAGGGCCGGCGCGAGGACGCGAAGCGCACTGAGCCCCGCGTTGGCAAGCACGACTCCGACCGCCGCTCCCGCGATTGCAAGCAGCGCGGTTTCCGTCCCGAGTTCGATCGCGATGCGGCGCCGGGTCGCGCCGATCGCCGCAAGCAGAGCGAGCCGGGACTCGCGAGCGATGTTGCGTGACACGTGAAGGCTCGCGACGTTCAGGCATGCGATGAGCAGAACGATCGAGACCGCCGCATACAGCGTCCAGAGCAACGGCCGAAGCGGCCCAACGACGCTCTCGACGAGCGACGTCGCGCGCGGCGCAAAGAACCCCGCCGGCTGGTGTTCTTTCTTGGTGAGCAGACGCAGCGAACGAACGATCTCCGCAGTCGCCGTCGGGATCGCGCTGCCGGTTCGCACGCGAACCAGACCATTGAAATTGTATGCACCCGGGCCGGCGTTATGCAAATCGCCCGGGTCGATCGGAATCCAAACCGATGAGCGCTGCAAGCCGAACGGCGTCGGGTCGAGGAGACCCGGCGGGGCGACGCCCACGATCTGATAGGCACGACCGTTGAGTATCATCGTTTGCCCGAGTGCGCCGGGCGCAGCGCCGAGGTGCTCGCGCCAGAAGCGGTCGGAGATGACGACATCGCCGAGCCCGGACGTGGAGCCGAGCAGGCGGCCGAATTGGGCGTGAATGCCGAGCGTAGCGAAGTAGTTCGGGGTGACGGAACCCGCTTGGACGTGGAGCGGCCGCCCGGGTCCCGTCCACGTGAGGCTATTGAACTGCGAGAGCGTGAGGTCGCCGACCGCGGCGATGCGCTTGGCTAGCGCGGCCCCCTCGGGATAGGTGAGCGAGTGGCCGAAATTGGTTGCCTGCACGACGACGAGCTGGTGCGGATCGGGGTAGGGGAGCGGTTGAAATAAGACGCCCCCGATGATGCTCGCGATCACGACGTTGCATGCCGTGGACAGCGCAATTGCCGCGATCGCGACCGCACTGAAGAGCGGGCTACGTGTGAGCGAGCGCCCCGCGCGCGAGACGTCGCGCCACAGGAGTTCCGCGCGCAGCTGGAGCCCGGTCCATGCGATGTCCGCCGCGGAATGAAATCCGGCGCCGTGTTCCGTGGTGAAGCGTGCTCTGAAATCGCGCCGGAAATCACCGGGGCAGAGCAGCAGCGCACATCTTGACAACCAGTCGAAGTTCGACATATATAAGTTCGACAGGTTATTACGGCCCCGCGCCGATTCCTTCGAGGCTTCCCGTGCTCCACCGCAACCGTGATCCCGCCGCCGTCTTGCCGCTTGCGGCGAGTGCGTTTCAGATTTTGCTCGTCCTCGCCGACGGCGATCGTCACGGCTATCGCATTACCAAAGAAGTCGAGGCGACCACCGGCGGGATGATTCGGCTGGGGTCGGGGACGCTCTACCGGCAGCTACGTCAGATGTGCGCCGACGGCTGGATCGCGGAGATCGATGTCGACGACGACGATGCGCTCGGGCGCCGCCACTATCGCATCACGCCGTGGGGCCGGCGGATCGCGCAAGCGGAAGCCGTCCGGCTCGAGGCGATCGTTGCGCTTGCGCGCTCGCGCCGGCTGTTGCCGGCTTGAGCGCGGGCGCCATGGATGTCGTTCGCGTCCGTTCCCGGCATGCGTTGCCATGGCGGCGCATTCTTTCGATCCTCGCGCTTCTGCTCGCCGCGGCCGGCGCGCTATGGTCGCTCGCGCTCCTTTCGCACGTGCGCGCCGAGGCGCCGGCGATCGACCGCGCAACGATCGTGACCGATCGCGCTACGCGCGGCCCGCTGACGCTGACGGTTCCGGCGCAGGGCGTGTTTGCCGCCGAGCGCGTGCGCGTGATCGCCGCGCCGCAGGCCGGCGTCGTCGATACGATCTTCGTCAAGGACGGCACGTTCGTGCGCCCCGGCACGCTCGTCGCGCAGCTGGAAAACCCGGCGCTCGTTCGCGCGCTCGGCGCGGCGCGATCCGCGCTCGCGGTCGAGACGGCGACGCTCGAGAGCGAACGCGAGCAGTCACGTTCGCTCCTCATTACGAGCCAAACCGCGGTGGACGACGCCGAGGCGACGCAAGCACAGGCGGAACTCGACGTGCGCACCGACGCGAAGCTCTTGCACGACGGATACCTCGGGCGGCTGCCGTACGAAAAGGCCGTGATCGAATCCGATCGGAGCCGGACCGATCTGCGCCGGAGTCGCGAACAATTGCTCGTTGCCGCTGCCGACGCGCGGGCGAAAATCGCTGCGGCGCAAGCGCGTGTCGACGACGCGCGCGCGCAGGTCGCGGCCGTTGCCGCGCAGCTCGACGGTCTCGCGGTGCGCGCGGCATCGGGCGGGGTCGTGCAGAGTGTTGACGTCGATCCCGGCACCAGCATCGCGCAGAGCACGGAGATCGCGCGCGTTGCCGACGTCCGCGACCTCAAGGCGGTGCTGCAAGTCGCGGAGAGCGATCTGCCGTCGATCGCGCCGGGCATGGCGGTAAGCGTGACGGGCGGTGCCGGCAGCGCGATCGGCCGAATCGCGCGCGTTGCGCCCGCGGCGCACGGCGGGACCGTCGGCGTCGATGTCACGTTCCCCAGCGGTCCGCCACCCGGCGCGCTCCTCTCGGCCAACGTCTCGGCGACGATTCGTATTGCAACGATCGCAAACGCCGTTTCGATCGCGCGGCCCGCCGGCGCCGCCGACAACGCACCGGTGACGCTCTTTCGCGTCGTCGACGGCGGCACACGCGCCGAGCGAATCCAGGCCCAGTTGGGCCGCGGCACGGACGAGCGCGTCCGCGTCCTTCGCGGCGTTGCGCCCGGCGATACGGTCATCGTTTCGGATCCCTCCGCCTTCGCCGATCAGCCCGTCATCCGTTTACGTTAGGAGTTCCATGCTCATCGAATTTGACGACCTCGGCCGTACCTATACCAGCGGGAACATCGAAACTCGCGCGTTGCGCGGCATCAGCCTTGCGATCGACCGCGGCGAGTACGTCGCCGTCGAAGGCCCCTCCGGCTGCGGTAAGTCGACGTTGCTCGCGATTCTCGGCCTGCTCGAATCACCGACCTCCGGCGAGTACCGGCTCAAGGGCAAACCGGTCGCGCGGCTTCCCGAAGACGCGCGAGCGCGCATCCGCAATCGTGAGATCGGTTTCGTGTTCCAGAACTTCAACCTGGTCGGCGACCTTTCGATCGCCGAGAACGTGGAACTGCCGCTCGTGTATGCGGGAATGACGCGGCGCGAGCGATCTGTCCGCGTGGCGGCTGTTCTGGAACGCGTCAATATGTCGCATCGGGCGGGGCACTATCCGGCCCAACTTTCGGGCGGCCAGCAACAGCGCGTCGCCGTGGCGCGCGCGCTCGCCGGCGATCCGGCGCTGCTGCTCGCCGACGAGCCCACCGGGAACCTCGATTCGGTCAACGGTCAGGCCGTCATGGATCTGCTTGCCGAATTACACGCCGACGGATCGACGATCGTGATGGTGACGCACGACCCCCGCTTCGCCAAACAAGCGCAACGCACGATCCACCTGCTCGACGGCCAGCTCGCCGGAGAATCGCTGACCGCCACCGCGATGTCCTGAGCCGCCACCGTGTTGTCGTGAGCCGCCACCATGATGTCCTGAGCCGCCACCATGATGTCCTGAGCCGCCACCGTGTCATCCTGAGGCTCTCGAAGGATGGGCATGAGATAACGCTGAGTGGCGCGCCCATCCTTCGAGAGCCTCAGGATGACATGGATTCTTGCGACGATATTTGCTTTAGAACTCAGGCTATTGATAGACTGAGTTCATCAACTTTTCGGTAAAATACGTGTACTCGAGGGCGCTCGTGAAGGTCGTCTCTTTGATGTTGGTGCCAGCACCATGTCCGCCTTCGGTGACTTCGTAGAAGAGATACGGATCGTGCATAGCGGCGAGCTTGGCGGCGAACTTGCGCGCGTGCTGCGGGCCGACGCGATCGTCTTTGGTCGTCGTCCAGATGAACGGCTCGGGATACTTCACGCCGGGTTTGAGATTGTTGTAGGGCGAGATCTTCGCAAGGAATGCGCGCTGTTCGGGGATCGAGACGCTGCCGTATTCGCCGACCCACGACGCGCCGGCCGCGATCTTCTCGAAGCGCAGCATGTCGAGCAACGGTACCTGAATGTCGACCGCATGGAACAGCTCGGGATGCTGCGTGAACTCGACGCCCATCAGCAGGCCGCCGTTCGAGCCGCCCATGATCCCCAGCCGCCGCGGGCTCGTCACCTTGCGCGCGATGAGGTCGCGTGCGACCGCGGTGAAGTCGTCGTAGGCGATTTGGCGATGCGTTTTCAGCGCCGCTTCGTGCCAAGCGGGGCCGAATTCGCCGCCGCCGCGGATGTTGGCGAGCACGTACACGCCGCCGTGTTCGAGCCACAGTTTGCCGAGCGTCGCGCCGTACGTCGGCGTGAGGGACACTTCGAATCCGCCGTAGCCGTAGAGAATCGTCGGATTGTGGCCGTCGAGCAGCATCGTCTTCGGATGGATGATGAAGTAGGGGATGCGCGTGCCGTCGCTCGAGGTCGCCTCGTACTGTTCGGCGACGTCGTCTGAGGCGTCGAACCGCGCGGGCGCGGTTTTGGCCACGGTGAGCCTGCCGGTCGTCGCATCGCCGCTCCAGATCGTCGTCGGCGTCAGAAAGCCGGTGGCGTAGACGAACATCCGGCTTCCGTTGTCGTCTGCGGTGATCACGCCCAGCGACGAATTATCGGGCAGCGTCAGCGGTTGCGAGGTCCAGCTGCCGTCCACGGCGGGCGTGTAGATCGCGGCCCGCCCGCGGACGTTGTCGTACGTGCAGAGGATGAGCCGGTCGCGCGTCACCGCGAGATCGCCGATCGATTGGCGCGGCCCGGGCGCGAAGACGACGTGCGGAACGAGATGCGCCGGATCGGCTTGCAGCGCGGCGAACTCAACCGAGATCAGGGTGCCCGAAGCGTAGGTGATCCCGTTCGTCGTCCAATCTTCGGCGATGCGGATCAGCACGTGACCGTCGACCATCCCGACGAGCGATGCTTTTTTCGGAATCGCGAGCGGCTTGAGCCCGTCCGGCGTGAGCAGCAGCGTCTCGCTCTCGAAGAACGAGACGCCGTGCCCGACGTACGCGAAGCGATGCCCCGTGGTATCGCTCAGCTCGCTCGGATAATCCCATACGTCGGTCTTGGCGCCGCGGTAAATTTCGGTAGCGGCATCGAGCGCCTGACCTCGGCGCAGGCGCTTGACGACATAGGGGTAGCTGGATGCGGTCATCTCGCCCGGTTGCCATTCACGCGATACGAGTAGCGCGTCGTCGCTTTCCCATGTCGCGCCCTGCTTGCCGTGGGGCAGATTGAATCCGCTCGGGACGAAGGCGTTCGTCGTGAGATCGAACTCGCGCAGCGTCGTGGCGTCTTCACCGCCTTCGGAGAGCGAGATCATGCAGCGCGTGCGGCTCGGCGAATCGCAATCCGCGCCCTTCCAGACCCAATTCTTGCCTTCGGCTTTCGCGAGCGCGTCGATATCGAGCACGGTCGTCCAGGTCGGGTTTCCCGTCGTATAGTCTGCGACGGTCGTCATACGCCAGATCCCGCGCACGTGCGTTGCGTCTTGCCAGAAATTGTAGAGCCGACCATTGATGAATTCGGGGAAGACGAGCCGGTCTTGCGCTTCGCCGATTTTCAGCGCGTCGGCGTAGTAGCCCGCGAAACGGGGATCCTTTTTCAACACGCCGAGGGTGCGCGCGTTCTGTTCTTTGACCCAGGCGGTCGCGCGCGCGCCGCTTACGTCTTCGAGCCAGAGAAACGGATCGTCACCGGGTGCGGCGCGGGCCACGGTCAGCAGTCCGGAGCCCAGGATGGCGAGACCGGCCACGGCCGCCGCGATGCGTGTGATGCGTTTCAAGACGTCGACCCTCGATAGCGAAGCAGCAAAAGCGAGCCGGTTTTCCGGGACGGGAGCGCCGCTCCCTGTGCTCGTTTCAGTAGCCGCCGCGCGCCGGCGTCGCCCGCATGACGGTCGCGCCGCAGCGCACGAAGATCGCCTCGAGCCCGCGCCAGAAACCGATCCGGTCGAGCACGGGATTGAGGTAGTTCGTGAACGTGCAATAGCGCGAGCCGTACGGGCGGGCGTGGTGCTGCGCGTGCTGCCGGGTCGATTGCAGCAGGCCGATGCGTTGTAGCCACGCGATCGGACGTGGCGGATTCGCCGTATGTGCCCACATATGGATTTGATTCGACTGCGAGGTGAGCGCGATGACGAGATACACCGGCCACGCATGGACGCCGGCAACGGCGCAGATGGCGGCGGCGCCGAGCGCGAGCGTGATGCAGACGTAGTTCGTGGTCCAGTAGGCTCCGCCGCGGATCGAACCGGGCGTCTTGTGGTGCTGGATGTTATCGCGCACGATGTAGCGGTCGAGGAGGGCATTGCGCCCCGGCGCGGTCCAGGTGTCTTCGGCCCAATGCAAGAGGCCGGTGATGAAGTCGGTGGCGATGACGGCGCCCACGATGTCCAGTGGGATCGTGACGAACGGCGGAACGAACATTTCGGTGCAACCTCGGGTGGGTGGTGAGTTGCACTGATGATGCGGTCCGGCGAGGGTCCGGGGCGTCCGTGGAATTACTGATCGTCCGAGCCAGGGACGCTCGCGCCGGAGAGAGCAACGGAAACGAATGTCTCGTCCGCTCGCCTTCATGATCGCTGCGCTCTTCCTCGTGGGCGCCGCGCCCGCGCAAACGCCGCCGGAGCGCGCGACGGCCGCGCGGCTCGCCGCGATCTCCCACGACCCCGTGGCGCTGCGCGCGTTCTTCACCGCGATGCCCAAGGGCGGCGACCTGCACAATCACCTCGACGGCGCGGTCGACGCGGAGTACTACGTCGATTTGGCGGCGCGCGCCGGGTTCTGCTACGACCCCGCTTCGCTCGCGCTCTCGCCGCCGCCGTGTCCGGGCGGCCATATCGTCCGCGCCGATGACGCGGCGCTGCGCTCGCGCCTCATCGATGCGTTCACGATGCGCGATTTCGTCCCGGCCAGCGGGTCGAGCGGACACGATCATTTCTTCTCGACCTTCGCGAAATTCGGCGCGATGTTCGAGGACCAGCCCGCGGTGAGTTTGATCGACGCGGCGCGCCATGCGGGCGACGACCGGCTAGATTACGTCGAGTTCATGGTGCCCGTCTTCGATGCGCTGCCGCTCTTTGCAAACGCGCTCGCCGGCATCAAGGACACGGACGACAACGCGAAAATCATCGCCGCGGTCCGGCCCGCACTTGCGGCCGCGGTCGCGCACGAGCGCGCGCGTATCGATGCGTTCGATCGCGGGCGCGCAAGTTTATGCATCCTTCGTTCGAGCGATCCGGCGTGCCGGCCGACCGTGCGCTTCATGGTCGAAGTGATTCGCTCGCTGCCGTACAAGCAGGTCGTCGCCCAAGCGGCGCTCGCGTTCGCGCTCGCGCAGAGCGACCCGAACATCGTCGGCGTGAACTTCGTCGCGCCCGAAGACGACCCGGCAACGCTGACAACGTACGCGCGGCAGATGCAGCTTGTCGCTGCGTTGCGTGACTCCGCCCATCCGGTGCATGTCTCGCTGCATGCGGGTGAACTCACGCTGGGACTCGTGCCGCGCGAAGATCTCCGCGATCACATCGCCTCCGCCGTGAACGTCGCGGGTGCGGAGCGGATCGGCCATGGTGTCGACATCGCGTACGAAGACGACGCCCTGCAACTGCTCGCAAAAATGGCGGCGGACCATATCCTCGTCGAGATCGGCCTCACCAGCAACGATCTCATCCTCGGTGTGCGTGGCCCCGATCATCCGCTTCCAACGTATCTTGCGGCGCACGTTCCGGTCGCCTTGATTACCGACGACGAGGGCGTCTCACGGATCGATCTGACCAACGAGTTCGTACGCGCCGAGCGCGACTACGGCCTCGATTACGCGACGATCAAAACGATGGTCCGCAACAGCCTCGAATACGCGTTCGCGCCTGGTTCGAGTCTCTGGATCGATCGCGACTATACCCGGCCCGTTGCTGCCTGCGCGAGCCTTTCCGATGACCCGGCTCCGGCCTGCGCCGCGCTCTTGCAAACGAACGTGAAGATGCGTCTGCAGTACGGACTCGAACGTGAATTGCGCGCGTTCGAAGCCGTTGAAGCGATGTGACGACGAGATCGAGCGAACCTCGATCGATGTGCTCGGGGTGAGTTCGGCCGCTCCTATCGAGGTGTGTGTCAGCCCGGGCGCCCGCTTCGATACGCGTCGAGTACGTCGCCGCGGTGGATGGTGCCGACGTGCTTCCCCTCGGCGTCCACGACCGGCAACACGATGACGGATGCGTCGGCGAACAAATCGGCCGCTCGCGAAAGCGGATCGGCCGGATCGAGCGTCGCCGTAACGGGCACCGTCAACGTCGAGAGCAACGCACGCGGGTCTTCGGCAACGGCGTGCGCGAGCGACGCAGCAGAGACGGCTCCGATCACCGCTCCCGACTCGATCACGGTGAATCCGTCGCGCGCGCCGAGACGCCCCGCGGCAGCGCCGGCTTGTTCGCTGCCCGCGAACACTTCGTGGTCGATCGTCGCCAAGATGCCTGCAACGGATTCTTCGGCGAGCGCGTGCGGCCGGCGGACGTGCTGCCAATCGATGCCGCGGCGTTCCAATTTCATCTCGTACACGGTACTGCCGAGCAGCCGTCGGCCGAGCACCGACGCGATCACGGTTGCGATCATCAGCGGCAAGATGATCGTGTAGTCATCGGACATCTCGAACACGATCATGATCGCCGTAATCGGCGCCTCGGCGGCGGCGGCAAAGACCGCGGCCATGCCGACGAGACCGTACGCCGCGGCGGTCGCCGTCCAGCTGGGAAACGCCAGGTGCGCGATGCGCCCGAACGCATCGCCGAGCATTGCGCCGGTATAGAGCGACGGCGCGAAGACGCCGCCGCTGCCGCCGGCGGCGAGCGTGAGCGACGTGGCGACCGGTTTCGCTGCCGCGAGCAGCGCCGCGCGACCGGCGTCGACGTGTCCGTCGAGGACGTGCTGCATCGCGCCGTATCCGACGCCCAGGATCTGCGGCAAGAACACGCCGATCGCGCCGACGGCCGCGAACCCGGCGAACCCCTTCACGATCGCCGGCGCTTTGATCGCGTCCGCCTTGTCTTCGCAGAAATAGAGCAGTTTCACGAAGCCGGTCGCCCAGAACGCGCAGATAACACCCAGCAGCGCGTAGAGCGCAAGTTCGTTCGGCGAAACGAGATAGAACGCGCTCGCGTCGAACGACGGCCGGTTCCCGAGCAGCGTGCGGCCGATGACGGCCGAGGTGACGCTTGCGACGACGATGACCGCGAACGAGCGCGGCGCGAAGTCGCCGAGGATGACTTCGCTTGCGAAAAACACGCCGCCGATCGGCGCGTTGAACGTCGCCGAAATCCCCGCCGCGGCTCCGCATGCGACCAGCGTGCGCACGATGGGCGCCGGCGCGCGCACGAGTTGTCCGAGTACCGACCCGATCGTGCTGCCGATCTGGACGATTGGGCCTTCGCGGCCGGCTGCACCGCCGAAGCCGATCGTCATGGCCGATGCGAGCGCTTTGATGACGATGATGCGCGGCCGGATCACGCCGCCTCTGAGCGCGACCGCTGCCATCACTTCCGGGACGCCGTGGCCGCGCGCTTCCGGCGCAAAGCGGGCTGCGATCCAGGCGGCGAGCGCGCCGCCCACGCCGAGCGTGACGATCAGCGCAAATGGTCCCAGCGGGCCAAGGAGGCGCGTGAGATCGCTCGCGATCGTCGTCGCGAGCGCGATGAGCGCCCGGAACGCAACCGCCCCAAGCCCGCCGCCGACCCCGACGAGCAGGGCCGCGATCAGCAGATACGTGCTCTGTGGAACGCGCAGCGTCCCGAAGCGCAGATCGTAGCCGCATGCATTGCGCGAGAACACCGCGCCGAGAGAACTCACGCCAGGTTATTGCCCGCTTGCCTGCATCACCACACGTCGCAGATCGGCTTGGGCGGCTTCGGGCAGTTGAAGGCCTCGTACCAGCCCGGCACGTTTGCGACCGTGTTGTTCACGCGATCGCGCGGGATCGGATGCGGATCGGTCAGCGCTTCGCGCTTTGCGGCTTCGGGCCGGACCGATTCCGTCCACGATTGCGCGAACGCGAGGAAGTAGCGCTGCTCGGGCGTGAAGCCGTCGATCTTGTCGTGCGACTTCCCGGCGAGCGACGCCTCGAGCGCGCGATACCCGATGACGGTCCCGCCGAGATCGGCGATCGCTTCGCCCGAGTCGAGCCGGCCCTGGTAGTGGGTGGTGCCGATCGCGACCGTGTTGTCGAATTGCTTGATCACGCAGTTCGCGCGCGTATCGAATTGGGCGAGGTCGGCGGGCGTCCACCAGTTCTTGAGATTGCCGTGCAGGTCGTACTTGTGGCCCTCGTCGTCGAAGCCGTGGGTCATCTCGTGGCCGACCGTACCGGCGCCGGTCGCGCCGAGGTTGTCCGCATCGGGTGCGCTCTCGTCGAAGAACGGTTTCTGGAGTTGCGCCGCCGGTAAGACGATCTCGTTCGGGCTGATCGCGTTATAGGCGTTGACGGTCTGCGGCGTCATGCCCCACAGGGAGCGGTCGACGGGCTTGTTGATCTGCGCTTTGTCGAAGTCGTAGGCAAAGACGTTCCCGCGCATGACGTTGAGCGCATACGTGCCGGGCGTGACGCGATAGCCGGCGTAGCTGCGCCAGTGATCGGGATAGCCGACCTTGAGCACCATCGCATCGAGTTTCGCGATCGCAATCTTCTTGGTCGCCGGGGTGAGCCACGTCAGGGCTTCCATCTCCGCACGGTACGCCGTCCGGATGCGCTCGCTCATGTTGAGCGCAGCCGCTTTCGCCGAGGGCGGGAACGTTTCGGCAACGTACACGCGCCCGAGCGCTTCGCCCAGCAGCTGATCTTCGAGCGCGATGCAGCGTTTCCAGCGCGGGAGTTGCTCTTTCGTGCCGTTGAGGATGCGGCCGTTGAAGGCGAAATTTTCATCGCCGAAGCGCTTCGGGAGAACCGGCGCTGCTGCGTCGATGAAGCGCCAGCGCAGGTACGCGCGCCACGCGGGAAGCGGCTCCGAAACGACGAGATTGTCGAGCGCGCGAACGTAGCCGGGCTCGGAAACGGTGATGATCCCGCTCGCGGGAACCTTCGCCTCGGCGAAGTACGCGGGCATTCCGAAATGCGGCGCGAGCGACGCCAGCTTCGTCAGATGCATCGGGTTGTAGAGTGCATAGGGATCGCGCAGATCGGCCGCCGGCTTCGAGGCTTTGGCGAGCGCGAGTTCGATCGCGTACGCCGCGGCCGCGTCGCCGGCCGCCGCCGGGTCGCCGCTCAGCGCGAGCATCGTTTGCAGATGTTTGCGGTACTGCGCCCGGAGCGTCCGCGACGCCGCATCGGGCCGCAAGTAATAATCGCGCTCGGGTAGACCCAGGCCGCCCTGATCGACTTCGGCGATCATCATCTCGGCATTTTTCGGGTCGGGCGACGAACTGACCGAGAACGTCGCGTTCACCCCGATCGTGCGCAGATAGGCGATTGTCGAGACCAGCGCGGCACGATTGCGGATCGCGGCGATGCGCGCGAGGACCGGCTGCACGGGGGCGAGGCCGGCGCGCTCGATCGCGATCGTGTCGAGGCACGACCCGTAGAAGTCGCCGATCTTCTGCGTATCGCTGCCGGTCGTGCCGGGGTTCGCGCGTGCTTTGTCGAGCGTCGTGCGCAGAATGTCGCGCGTCTGATCGACGAGGGCTTCGATGTATCCGTACTCAGAGTAAGCGGCCGGGATCGGATGCTCTTTGCGCCACGTCCCCGTCGCGTACTCGAAGAAATTCGAGCAGGCGTTCACGGACGTATCCATCGCCGCGGGATCGAACGGCTCGCCGAGCGAGGCGGCGGCATGCACGGCCGGCGGCCGGTGCGAGAACGCGAGGACGGCGACGAGAGCGATCCCGGCGGCGGCGCGCAGAAACAGCGAAGCGGAAAGACGCATCCCCGTCTTTCCGCCGTCGGGGCGCGGTGGCCCTACGCCGACTGCTGGCGGTTTTCGGGCTTGTCGGAGACGATGTTGTCGGGATGGTTCTCGGGGACGCCGCTCGCGGCATCGGGGACGAAGGCGTCGAGCGCCGCCTGCATCGCGAGATCGCCGAGGTGCAGGTCGAAGAGTTCGTCGACGAGCCGTACGTGTGCGAGCGCTGCAGCTTCATCGGTCGTCGACTTCTCGCGGATCTTCGCGATCACGGTATGCAAGAGGCGCGAGACGACGCGCAGCGACATCCCCGTGACGAGGGTCTTGTCGCGCTCGCTGAAGTCGGGGCAGCGGGAGAAGAGCCGTTCGGTCTCGGCTTCACGAATCGATTCGGCTTTTTGCGCGAGCGTCGCGATCACCGGCACGGTAACGCGTTCGTCGTACCACTGGACGAAACCCGAGACGTGCTCGGCGATGATCTCTTCGACCACCGGGATCGCTTCGCGCCGGCGTTCGATCGTGATGTCGATGACCTTGCCGAGCTGATCGACATCGGTGACTTTCACGCCCGGGACGCGCGCCGTGACCGGATCGACATCGCGCGGGACGGCGATGTCGATGATGAAGAGCGGCTGCGCCGGACGCGCGAGCATCGCCTCGGCAACCGTCCCGGCCGTGAGGATGAAGTGCGACGCGCCCGTCGAGGTGATGACGATGTCGGCTTTCTGGAGTTCTTCGGCGAGCGACGGCAGTTCGGCGGTTTCACCGACGCCGAGCGATTGGACGAGATCCCGCGCGCGCTGATGCGTGCGGTTCATCACGACGATCTTCTCGGCGCCTTCGAGTTTGAGCCGTTTGGCGGCCGTTTGGCCCATTTTGCCCGCGCCGATGAGCAGGATGTTCTTGCCGCGCACGTCGCCGACGTGCGATTTGGCCATCTCGATCGCGGCGGTCGCGATGCTGACCGATTCGCCGCCGATCTCGGTTTGCGTGCGCGCCGTCTTGCCGGCGTTGAGCGCATCGCGGAAGAGTTTGTGCAGCGTCGGGCCGATCGAGCGCGCGTGCTGGGCTTGATTGTAGGCGTCTTTGACTTGACCGACGATTTCGGCTTCGCCGATCAGCATCGAGTCGAGGCCGGTCGTGACGCGGAAGAGATGTTCGGTCGCTGCGGAGCCGATCAGCGTGTAGAGATACGGCTCCATATCGTAGCCCAGCGTCGCGTGCCGGAAATTGATCAGGAATTCTTTGAGCTGCTCGACACCGACCGCGACCTCGGTGACCTCGGCGTAAATCTCCAGCCGCCCGCAAGTCGAGACCATCACGGCCTCGCGGATCGCCGGGTAATCGCGTAATGCGATCAGCGCCTCGGACATGCGTGCGGCCGGGAAGGCATGACGTTCGCGCACCTCCACGGGTGCCGAGCGATGTGAGAGACCGAGACAAACGAGCGACATCCGGGGGCCTCCTAGCCGTTCTTGATCGCGAGTTGCTTGCGATACGCCGCGATCTCGACGTCCGAGTCGAGTTCGTTGAGTCGATCTTTGAGTTGTTGCTCGAGCGCTGCGTCTTCCCACATCCCGCGTTTGCGCGTGTCGAGCAGGATCTCGCCCATCTCGCGCGTCTTGTGGACGTTGGCGTCGGCGATGCGGTCCCATTCGGTGAGCGTCACCTCGACGGTGCGCTTCCAGAGCTCCGGCGAGATCGTGTCGCCGAGCGCGGCTTCGGTCGAGCGCATCGCCTTGAACATGTCGCCGAATTCGAGCACGCCCGAGTAGCCGTGCTTGAGCATGCTGTCGCGCCACGCTTGCGAATGGTAGCGGGTGAGCACGCCGTTGACGACCATCGTGCGGAAGTCGCGCACGCGCGGCTGGCGCTTCGTGAGGTCGGTGACGACGATCATCGTGTCCTCGTGGCCGATCGTGCGCTTCGCGGCGCCGAAGGCGGAGGTGAACGAGGCGAACATGTCTTCTTTGACCGGACCGCCCGCGCCCATCGAGACCAGCGGCTGCTGGATCACCTCGACGCGTTCGACGAGGTAGCCCTGCACCTGCGGGCATTGCACGAGCGCGATCGTGTTGTAGGTCGGCAGCATCGCGAAGGAGTTGTCGCTGATCCAGGCTTCGCCGATGTCGCGGAAGTCGGTGAACGTGCCGCGGTCGAGCATCGCGCCGACCTGGCCCATGAACGCATCTTCGGCCATCCCGAAGCAGCGCGCGACGGCCAGCCGCCGCTCCACGCCTTGCGCGACGAGTTCGTCCGTGTGTTTCTTGACGAAATTCAGCTCGTGCGGTTCATCGGCGTTGGCCGCGAGGATCGCGGCATCGTGGATGAGCCGGATCGCGCCGGGGAACGTATTCTTGAAGACGGTCGAGGTGTTGGCGAGGATGTCGATGCGCGGGCGGCCGAGCGTTTCGAGCGGGATCAGTTCGGGGCGTTCGGCGCGGCCGAACATATCTTTCGCCACTTTGCAGCCGAGCAAGTCGAGCGCTTGCGCGATCCCGACGCCCTCGCTCTCGAGCATCTCGGAGCCCCACAGCACGACGCCGACGGCTTCAGGCATCTTGCCGCGCTTCGCGACCGCGTTCTCGAGCAGTTGTTCGACCGTCGATTTGCCCTTGCGCTGCGCCATCTCGCGCGGCAGCATGCGGACGTCGGTCGACGACATGTTGCGGCCGGTCGGAAGCACGTTCCAATCGCCGATGATCTCGCCGCCGGGCGACGGCGCGAGGTAGGTGCCGGCCAGCGTTTCGAGCAGGCCGCTACGTTCGCCGTCGCCGACCCGCCCGAGTTCGTGCCAGAGCGTGCGGGCCCGCACGATGAACGTTTCGAGCACGTCGAGTTCGTAGGGATCGGTCTGCAGCGAATGACCGGCGATCGTCCGCGCACGCAGGATGCTGGTGACGGCCTTGCGGGCGGCACGATCGCTCGAACGGAGCACTTCGCTCTCGATCACGGAGCGTGAGGCGTCGCGAATCTCTTCGATGATGTCGTGGTTGTACTCGCCATGCGCCGACTTGGCGTGCGGTTCGCGGTTGAGTTCGTCGTAGTCGAGGCCGTAGCAGCCGCCGATGACGCGGTGGATGTCGACGTCCGCGTACTCGAGGCAGGCGTGGAACGTGGCCAGGCGATCTTCTTCGGAGAGGTTGCGCCCGTAGATGTGCTGGCCGGCGGGTGCGAATTCGCCTTCGAGCGAGACGAGTTCGTCGTGGACGGCGGCGATGTACGACTTCTCATCGGTCTTGCCGTTGAGGTCGATGCGCAGGCCGACGCGGGTGACGACCTCGGCGATCTCTTCCGCCCATTCCGCGCGCTTGTCGAGTTCGTCCGACTGCGTGTTGTAGTAGTCGTGGACGAGCCGGTGCAGGTTGCGCAGATCGCTCGAGCCTTCGACCGCTTTGAGCGGCGGGCACATGTGCGAAAGGATCGTCGCGTACGAACGGCGCCGGGCGATCGAGGCTTCGACCGGATCGAGCACGTTGAACATGTAGGCGTGCGGGCAGCGGTCGATCAAGAACTCCGGATAGTCGCCGAACGCGGGCGACCATTCTTTGCCGCGCGACCATTCGACCAGACCGTGCGTCCCGACGTGGATCATCGCATCGGCATTGAACCGGCGCGTCGCGTAGCGATAGGAGGCCAGCAGCCACGGTGAGGGCGGCGCCTGTTTATCGTGGATCACCGAGAGATCTTCCATCCCGCGCATGTCTTGCAACAGCACGAGGACGTTGCCGTAGCGCAAGCCTTTGACCGGGATCGTCGCCGGCGGCTGGCCCCAGACGTCGTAGAAGAGTGCTTCGTGCTTGGCGGGCAGATCGTGGACCCAGTCGCGGATCTCGGTCGAGCTGACGACGCCGACGTTGTGTTCGCCCGCGTACATCTCTTGAAGTTTCTTGCTGGTGACGACGTCGCTTTCGTCGGGTTCGCCGACGTTGTAGCCGGCGGCGCGCATCGCTTCGAGCGAGCTGCGGATCGAACCGGCGACGTCGAGGAAGTAGGCGACGCCGATGTTGCCGGGACCCGGGGGGAAGTTATAGATGAAGAAGGCGACTTTCTTGTCGGCGTTCTTCAGATGCTTGAGGCGCATCCAGCGCGTGGTCACGTCGGCCAGCAAATCGATCCGGTCGGGGATCGGTTCGAGCGCCGAAATCTCGAGGCCGGGTTCGCGCGAACAGATCGGCGGCATCGGCTGGATGCCTTCGGTCTCGGGCGTCACCACGTTGCCGATGTATTCGAGCATCGCGACGCCGAGTTTCGATTCGGCGATGTCGGCACGCGAGAGCGCCGCGTTGACGGGCGAGGTATAGACGCGCGGGTTGCCGAGATCGTGGATGAAGTCGATCGACGCCTCGGGAGCCCCGGCAAACATCGATCCCGCCAAATAGAGCGGGACGTTGTGGTAAACGGCGGAGACGAGCGGCTTCCTCGTCTTCGTGTGGAGCAGATGCTTGCGTGAGACGATATGCGCGTTGAAAACGGCCGTCATCGAACAGATCACGCCGACGCCGCGGGCTTCCCAGCCGGCGATCGCCGCGTCGAGGACGGGCGTATTCCATTCCGGCAGAAAGAGGTCGTGGGTGATGAAGCCGATGTGGTCCCACGGCTTCTTGCCGTACGTCTTTTCGAACCACGGACCGTACCACTTGAGGTAGGCGACCGAGTCGGCGAACATGCCCTTGTGGGCGGGGTGGTAGATGCCTTCGTTCTCGACCTTGGCCGGGTTCGGCACGTCGCCGTCATACGCGTTCATGAAGTGCTTCATGAGGTAGAGGAACATGTTGCCGACGTTCTCGACGCTGCGATTGTTCCAGTAGCCGCACATCACGAGCGTCTTGAAGACCGGGTTGTTCATGAACTTGACCATGAACGGCGCCGAGTCGACCATCTTCTGCATGCCGAGAAACTCTTCGCGCGCGGTCCAGAAGACGTCGGTCGTCTCGTTCTTGGCGCGGGCGACGAACTTCTTGAGTTTCATCGTGAGCGCGCGGCCCGGGCTCGGTTTCGTGTGGTCGTACGCGAAGCCCATCGAGCGGAACATCAGATGCTGCAGCTTCGGGTTCGGGATGTCGTACCACAGAAATTTTAGATGGTCGAGTTCGCCGGCGGCGTCCATCTCGACCATCAGATTCTTGAGCCGCTCGACCGTTTCGATCGACATCGACTGCCAGCCGATCAGGATGTCGCATCCCTTGATCGCTTCACGCAGACGCCCGATGGCGCCCGGGTCGTTGAAATCGGCCGCACCGAAGTGCTCCATGGACCAGTCTTGTCCCGTTTTTTCGCGGAGCATCGGGAAGGCGAGTTTGATCGCGTTCGCGCGCTCGTCGGGTGCCCAGGAAGAATAGCCGACGATCTTCATAGGCCAACGCTACGCCCGGAACACCCCGCCCTCCGTGATGACTGTCACGGGTTCAGCCCGATCGGCTGAACCGTTCGGACTCCGCCCTCGGTGATGACCGCCGCAACGCGAGTCCGCCGCAAGTGGTAGCGTTCACGCGTTTCACCGTGATCGGCCACCATGTTCACCCTGAGCGGCCAGCATGTCACCCTGAACGGCCAGCTGTCATCCTGAACGGCCACCGTGTCATCCTGAACGGCCACCGTGTCATCCTGAACGGCCACCGTGTCATCCTGAGGCTCTCGAAGGATGGGCCTGCCACTCACGGTTGCCGCGTGCCCATCCTTCGAGAGCCTCAGGATGACACGGTGGCACGCCACGACACGGTGGCACGCCATGACACGGTGGCACGCCATGACACGGTGGCACGCCATGACACGGTGGCACGCCATGACACCGTGGCACGCCATGACACGGTGGCACGCCATGACACGGTGGCACGCCATGACACGGTGGCACGCCATGACACCGTGGCACGCCGGCTTTCGATTACGCGATGCGTGCGACGATGTCGTCGATGGCGAAGTAGCGGCCTTTCGCGAGGGTGGCGAGTTCGCGCATGAGGCCCGATGCTTCGTAGGCATCGAGGTTCACGAAGGTCGTGTTCGCGCGGCCGGCGAGTCGCGCCGCGAGCGCGCGACATTGTTCCGCCGCTTCATCCGAGAGCGTACGGCCGTCGGCGTTCGCGGCGAGCAGGCGTAGCAGCTCCGGTTCGCCGCCGAGCGGCACGTTCGCGCGGCCGTCGCTGAAGACGGCGATCTCGACTTGCGCGCTCGGGTTCGCACGCCGGAAGCGTTCCGCAATCTTGCGCGCTTGTTCGAGCGCATCCGCCAGCGGCGTCAGAGTGCGCGACTCGTCTGGCTCGAGTTCCGCGAGCCGTCCGGCAACCAAATCCACGTTCCGGCCGACATTCTCGTCGACCACGACATCTGCCGCGGGACCCCAACATGAGATGAGCGCCGCGCGTTCGCGTTCGGCGTAGATCGGCCGCAGCAGTTCACGTGAGGCCGCCTGCACCGCGGCCGCGCTCTTGATCGTCGACATCGACGCGTCCACGATGAAGAGCGTCAACCGCAGCGGCGTCGCCGCGTCGATGCTCTCTTTGGGCTCGGCCTCGAGCGGCGTGCGCGAAACGAGACTCTTATTGAGGACGGTCGCCGGTACATCGACCCGGCCGCCGGCGAGCGAGCGGATCTCGAGCGGCTGCCCTTCGGTTTGCGTTTGCGGTCGCGCGCGTAAGCGCGAGCGCTGCGTGAAATCGGGCGACACGACGGTCTGGCCGGATTGCTCCTGCGGCGTCTCGGCGCGGTCGGTATCGGCTTCGCCGTTCTCGTCGAGCGCGGCTTCGATCGCCGCATCCTCGGCGAGATACTCCGTGAGCGCTTGCACGCGCAGGCGGCTGCGGCGCAGGCGCGCCGCCATCGGGAAGACGCGGCGCACGTCCTCCGCGGTCGCGATTTTGCGGCCTTCGTAGGCGGCGAGCGCGCAGGCGGCTTCGAGCGCGACGAATTCGGTGCGGTGCGATTCGATCCCGAGTCGCATGACGGCGTCGATGGCCGCGTCTTCGGCGCCGGCATCGGCGGAAACGCTGGGTAAGAGCGCGATCGCCTTCTCGACCTTCGTGCGGAGGGCTTTCGTCTTCGCGGCATACGACGCCGTGAACGCTTGCGGATCGCGGGCGAATGCCGCGTTGCGGCGGTAGATTTCGGTACGTTCCTCGCGGCTCTGCGCGGGTGCGACGAAGACGCGCAGCCCGATCCGGTCGGTGATCTGCGGCCGCAGCTCGCCCTCTTCGGGGTTCATCGTCCCCACCAGCACGAAGCGCGACGGATAATCGATCGTGTGCTGACCGCGTTTCACGTGCACGATGCCTTGCGCCGCGGCGTCGAGCAGCACGTCGACGATCGCATCCGAGAGTAAGTTGATCTCATCGACGTAGAGGATCGATCGGTTGGCCCGCGCGAGCATCCCCGGCCGGAACGCGATCGTGCTCGATTCGAGCGCCGCCTTGAGATCGACCGTGCCGACGACGTCGTCGATCTGCGCGTTGGCCGGCAACTCGACGATCTCGGCACGCACCTTGCGCACCGTCTTCACCGTCCCGTCGGGATGCGCTTCGCAGAGGGCGCCGGCGGGATCGCAGCCGTAGTCGCAATCGGCGCGCTCGAGCATCGGCAAGAGATCGCCGACCGCACGCACGACCGACGTCTTGCCGACGCCCTTGGGCCCCGAGAGCAGGACGCCGCCGATTCGCGGGTTGATCGCGGCTAAGAGGATGGCGAGTTTCGGTTCATCTTGCGCGACGATCGCCGCGAACGGAAACGGAACGTAGGTCGCGCGCCGCGCGGTCTTGGCGCTCACGCGACCGCGGCGTGACGCTTCTGGAGAATCACCGGCTCGACACCCGCAAGCTTGATCGATCCCTCGGCCGGCATCGGACACGCCTCGGTCCAACGCTCGCGCGGCAACGGCGGATGATTGTAATTCGGCTGCAGCATAAGTTTGATATATTGAACGACGTTGTCGACGTAGTTGACGTACCGCATCAGGTACGCCGGAAACCGGCGCCAGCCGGTCTGTTTGCGCCCTTCGCGATTAGCCGCGTTGTTTCGCGACATCTTGCGCAGACAATTGAGGAAGAACGTCGAGTCGGTACGGATCCCGCCGCCCCACACGTCGCGCGCGCCGCGTTCCGTCTCGTTGATGACCTTACGGTCGAAGGCTTCCCAATCGATCCCCATCCGGCGGTAGACCGTCGATTCGAAATCGCGCAGGTACATCGTGACGTAGACCGCGAGCGTGAAGAACTTGATCGCGAAGCGGTGCTTGGGCCCGCGCAAGAAATCGGGCTGGCTGCGCATCATCAGCGCGAAGAAGCGGCTGTGGCGTCGCTCGTCCTTGCACCATTCATCGAAGTAGGTGAAGATCGGATGGAAGCGATACTCGGGATGCCGCTTGAGGTGATCCGAGATGTTCTGATAGCGATAGAAGCCGACGATCTCCGAGAGATAGGTCGTCACGAAGATCCACTTGGGGTGCATGTACTGCAACCCTTGGATTTTCGGCAAATTCTCAAGATCGAAGCGTCGGCCCATCTGGCGCATCACCCAGTTGAGGAACGACGAGTGGCGGCCTTCGTCGCGCGCCATGCACTGATAGATCTTCGAAACCGAGGGATCGCTGATCTTGCGGCAGACGTCGCTATAAAGGAGGCAACCCGAGAATTCACCGATCGCCGAGCGGTTCAAGAACTCGTAGAACTCGCTCCAGAGCGGATCGTAATCGATGTCGAGGGCTTCGTCCGACCACTTGAAGTGCGCGCGGTTCCAATCGGCCTCGAAATCTTTCCGTAACTCCTCGAATTCCTCGCGGCACCAATCGACGCTCAGCGAGTTGAGGATCTCGTTGTCCGTGCGATACAAGCGCGGACGGAGAAGTTGCGGTGCCTCCGACACTATGCGCGCACGGCCTCGAAGAGGAACGAATCGTAGAAGAACTTCTTCACGCGGCGCGTGCGCTTCATGTGGAAGCCCGCGCGGTAAAGCACTTGTTCGACTTCGTCGTAGGTCAGCAGGTGCAGGCTCGTCATCCGGTTCTTTTTATGGAAGAACTTCTTGCCGATCATCATCCAGAGCGAGTTCATCGACGTCTTGACCGCAAACGAACCGATCAACTTGTGCGACGAGAGCTTCGCGAGGTTCTCGAGCATCACTTTGACTTCGTCGTACGGATAGTGGAAGAGCACGTCGAGGCAGCAGACCAGATCGTAGGAACGCTCATCGCCGGCGAGCGCGGCGATGTCGCCGACTTGAAAGTGCGGCTGGATGCCTTTTGTCCGTCCGAAGCAGGAGTAGCGCGCGTAGGAGACCATCGGCGCCGACTGATCGAAGCCGTCGACTTCATAGCCGTGATCGGCGAGCGCGAGCGCCAGCGTTCCGGTACCGCAGCCGGCGTCGAGCGCGGTCCGCGTCGTATCTTTCTTGACCCACTCGATGACGGTGTTGATCGCCATGCGGTGACCGTCGCGGATCACGGTCCAGATCGGCGGGATGCCGCCGTCGCCGTAGATCGCGGTCCAACGCGAAAATCCGGAGGACTCGAAATACTTCGAGACCCGCTTGCTGGTCTCGGATTGCGTGATCGTTCGGAAGAGCGAGGTCCGCTCGAGTTTGGGAGCGGCGGTGGTCAGGTCGAGTTGCTCGCGCATGGGCGACATGGTCCCTTTCACGGGATCGAAGGTGGCCCAAGCGTAGCGATTCGGATTATTGGGCTCGGTGATAGCGGTCACGCTCGCCGGATGAGAAGTTTTTGGGTATACTCAAAAAGATGGATCCGTGGCGCGGCCCCGTACGCGTACTCATCGCTGCGGAACGGGCGATCTTCGTTCTTGCCGGGGCGATGTTTTTCGTGGCCGCGTTCGCGCTGACGTTTCGCGCTGCCATCGAGCTCTGGCAGCTCATCGTCGGACCGGGCAGCGAGATCATCTCGGCCGGCACCGACTTCCTCGACGTCATGCTGCTCGTACTCATGGTCGTCGAGCTGGCCTATACGGTGATCATCTCGCTGCGCGGCTCGGTGTTGCGCGCGGAGCCGTTCTTGCTCGTCGGACTGATCGCGGTGATCCGGCGGATGCTGGTCATCACGATCGGCGGCTCGGGCCACGGCGTGACCTCGGCGCAGCCGATCGAGCTGCTGATCCTCACGGCGATCGTGCTCGTGCTGGTGGCTTCGCTCGTGGTGCTGCGCCGCATCCCGGCCGAGCGTAACCACGACCTGGACATTTTCGGAGACAAAGACCACTGAGCGAGCGCATCGACCTGCCCTCGGGCGGGGCACTGCACGCCGAGGGCGTCGCCGGCGCACCGGCGTTCCTCTTCCTGCACGGCGTCGGCGGTGCGGCGTGGTCCTGGAAACCGCAGCGCGCCGCGCTCGCCCCGCGCTTCGCCGTCTTCACCTGGGAAGGCCGCGGCCACGGCGAGGCGGCCCGGGTCGCCGATGCCGGGCTCGCCGATTATTGGGAAGATGCGGTCGAAGCACTCGAGGCGCTGCAGGCCCGCGGCGCGACCCCGCTGACCGTGGTCGGCCACTCGATGGGCGGCCTTTTGGCGATGCGGCTCGCCACGCACCGGCCGGCCGAGGTCGAAAGCGTCGTCCTCGTCGATCCGGTCTACGCCCCCGACGGCAGTGCCGGCCATGTCCCCGGAGCGGCGGGACGTTTCGCCGCGGCGGCGTTCTCGCCGCTCTTCCATCAAGTCGCGGTGAACGGCCCGATCGCCCGCGCCATGGGACGCTGGGTGTTCACGAACTCATTCGAAAATCGCGACCGGATGGAAGCCGCCTGGCGCGATCAGCAGACCCAGATCCCGGTCGAGTACCCGCGGATGCTGCGCGAGGCGTTCACCGGTCCGACCGGGATCGAGATCCGCGACGATGCAAGCGCCATCGACGTCCCGACGCTCGTCCTCGAAGGCTCCAGCGGCCGCAAAGCTCCTCGCTTCCCGGGCCTCGTCGACACGCTCCGCGCCCGCCTCGCCGACCGCTTCCGCTACGAGTCGATCCCCGGCGGCCACTACCTCCAGCTCGACGAGCCGGATATGATCAACGCCCTCCTCCTCGAGTGGAAAGAGCGGTCGAGCCCCGCCGTTACGAACCCTTGACCCGCCGCCGCCGGGCCACGATCTAGCCGGGCTTGCGGCGGATCCAGAACAGCGCTGCGCTCGTGCCGCCGAAGAAGACCAGGAAGCCGCCGACGAGGATCGATCCCCACACGAGGCCGAGCTTCCCGCGATCGATGGCCTCCGCAATCCCGGGCGGTGCGACCAAGATGGCGCCATACGGGGCCGGCGGCTGCGGTTCGTCGCCGGCGAGCTGACCGCTCGGCACGGGTTTCCCGGCAACGATCGACGCGCGCAGGGACTCCACGCGGCTCCAAACCGCTGGGGTGACGACGCCCGCGGCGGCGGCGGGGCGGGTGAGCGAGATCGCGCCGTCCGCGAGGCCGAGGCTGGTCGTGCCGCTGACCGGTTTGAGGCCGATGCTGTCCTCGCAGGCTTGCTGGACGGCGGCCCCGGCGTTCGTCACGACGCTGCCCAGCATCCGGCCCGGGGCAAGCGCATCTTGATCGGCGTCGACGCCGATCACGTAGCCATGCGGCCGGGATTTGATGAAGGCGATCGCCGCAAGCCCGGCGCGTCCAGCGACGACGAAGGTGACATCCGCCCCCTGCGCGGCCAGCCGCCCGGCGGCCACTTCCGCCTTTGCCGCGTCGTCAAAGGTCGCCCGAAGGTCGCTCACGACGCGGATCCCCGGCCGGACGGCCCGCGCGCCGGCCGCATAGCCGGTAAAATCCGCCCGCACTTGCGGGACCGAGGCTCCCCCTAAGAAGCCGATCGTTCCTGAAGAACTGACCTGCGCCGCGAGCGCCCCGGCAAGATACGCCCCCTCTTCCCGCTTGAACCGGATCGTGTCCACATTCGGCCCGATCGCAGGCGCGCCGACGACGGTAAAGTGGGTCCCCCCGAAACGCTGCGCGAGGCTGCCGAGCGGATCGGCCGTCTGGGTGCCGATCCCGATGATCTCGCCGTAGTCCTGGGTCGCCAGGCGCAGGGCGGCGGCCGCGATGTCGTCCGTGTCGTGCGGCTCGACGATCCGGATATCCGCGCCGAATTGGGCTTGGCACGCCTTGAGACCGGCCACGGCCG
>Ga0116229_10003511_pt1 | contig 25797 bp, 20 predicted proteins | sample S1TSphgellanicum_3_FD_87313 | JGI IMG/M metagenome (GOLD analysis project Ga0116229, IMG submission 87313) | Host-associated microbial communities from peat moss isolated from Minnesota, USA - S1T2_Fc - Sphagnum magellanicum MG | ecosystem: Host-associated > Plants > Peat moss > Unclassified... | reverse complement strand
TAAAAAGTTGTGTGGTTATTTGAAATTTGGAACCGTTGATCGATTTCGGTTCTTTGAATAACTCAGAATCAAAAGAACAGGGAGTGCTGGTTATTTCAAATGCCTTAAAGAACCTGCGGTTTTCATGAAAGAGCCTTTGGTTTTATGATTCAAGCTAAACTATCAGTAATTTCTCAAGAATAATCGGCCTCGGTATTTTTTTATAAAAATTCACAATCAAAGAATCCACACAGCCGATTCTGATTCTTTGAAAAACGCAGAGTCAAGGAACAGAAGCCGATCCTGGGTATTTCAAACACCATAAAGAACCTGCGGTTTTATGATTCAAAAGAAACTATCAGTGCTGTGCAGTTGTTTGAATTTTTAAAGAACCACCGGTTCTAGTTTTTAAAATATTTTCAGACTCAAAGAATCAACTGCTGGTTGATTGGTTGGTTGGTTAGTTAGTTAGGACAAGTGAATTCATTAGTCTATATTTTTAGTTTCACACGAAAAATCAAATATAAAAAATCTGATGATTTTTTCTAATTTTTTCCTCTCACTTCTTGCATTGGAAACTTTCAAAATCACTTCATTTTCAAATTTATAATTTACAATTTCAATTTTTGGCGAAGTTTTGCCAATTTTAATAATAATAATAATAAATAGCCTGATTGTGTGGGTCCCAGAACCAAGATGATTGGGGCAGTCTTTTTAATTCGGCTGTAACCACAGGGCAGACCATATGCATTGATGTAAGATTTGGGCATAAAATTTTGGCTCAATCCTTGACCCCATTTGAATGACACTTGGAGTACTACGTGTGCATATGATGGATGGACATGTTTCATAGAAGTGAATGCATCTGGACGAGAAATTTCTGGATCCTGTAATGGAAGTTTGAGACTATTTTGCCATTTGGAGAAATTTTGCCAGAAAAAAAGAAGCTCTACCTCTAACTTAAATGTTCTATGGAATGGTCAAGCCCCTGGCCATTATGTTACGTAAGATGCTGGGCAAGCCCATTACGACGAGCTTCACGATGCACCCAACATAATGGACAAGGGCAAGATCATTCCATGACATTAATGTCTGGGGGGGTGGTAGATTCAACAATTTGGGTCAATATATTTTGGTCACTATAATGAGCGTAGGATGATCACTGGAAGATTACATCATGTAATATGGTCAAGGAAATGACATAATCCACCACCCCAGACCTTAATGTGCCCTTTCTATGCATATCAAAGAGCAATTCAAAGCCTGGCAATTATGAACCATTGATCAAATCTCCTTCCTTGTAGAATCTCCATCTCAAAATAAAGTTAGTAAAATGTTGTGAATTTTATACGACTCACTATAAATATGTGGAGTAAATATAAAATAATCATATATCACACAATGCTAATTAATGCCCTATTCATTAGCAAATTTATTACAACTCCTACCAAACTTTCAAATATATATATATATATTATTTATTTATTTATTTATTTACAATTTGTATTGGTCAAGTAACCTTTTAAAGGTTACGTTGTATTTTCAGATCTGTACATACATAATATGTATTCAAATCTCAAAATTCTCTCATTATTAGGCAAAATGATGGTATATATTTTCTGAATCTTCAGACATATCAAGAGAATTTTCTCAATTTTTTCAACATTGCAAAATTTAATTAATTTGTGTTGAATCTGACATTAACCTAGGGTAGTATATGTGTGCTTTTAGTACAATGTATGATACTGTCTCCATGGGTTGCTTTTTTTTTTGGGGAGGCCAAGTAGAAGGTACCAAAAATTCTGGAAGGGTTTGAAAGCAGACCCTTCTCCTGGGGCATGGTGAACCAGCACCCACCACCACACCATCCACTGGATGTCCGTTTTTTCTCAGTTGTGGATGAACCTCAACTAAGTTAATATTTGGTTTCACCTTGGTAACTAATTCTATAAAAAATAGGTCTCATATATAGGTAGATAGGTAAGAAAATAGGCAACTACTAGGTAAGTAGATGGTTAATACATAGGTAAGGGCTGTTTTTACTACCTACCCACTAAGAACCCACAAACAGGTTGTTAGAAGGGGTTTCTAACAACCTGCTTGTGGGTTGTTAGTGGGTAGGTAGTAAAAACAGCAACCAAGCTAACCATCATGGTTAGCTAGGGAGCTAGAACCCAACAAAAAACAGTTTCCTAACCACTTAGCATCCATCCTTCATTGGTGGGTTTCACCATCCACTAAACTTCCCTCCTTCCATGTTCACACTTCATTCATGAAGTGTGAATACCATTGTGTGTAGTTTAGGATTTAGGGTAAACCCTAAATAGTTTACTTTCCTTCCGAAGATTTGTTTGTTGAGCTAAATGGTAGGAACTTGAGCCGTGCTGATTTTTCGCATAGTTGATATAAATCTGGTATGTAGTTGAGAATTTGCATTTGTGAATTTCTGCATGGATGAGAACATAATTCTATGGACAAGAATGTAGGGAATTAAACACAAGCAACACAGAAAACATGATTTTGTTTTGGGATTGATCAAATTTGGCTTCTTACTTGAAATTTCTCTTGAAAACACTTTGATTTTCAAATAGTTTGTGTTTGGAACATGTTTAAGTTCCTTTGCAAAAGCACAGTTCCAGTTGATTAACATGACATATGTGGTTGATTCCACCAGGTGCTAAACTAATGACTCATGAAAGACAATGTGTTATTTGGGTTATATATGGTATGTTCTTTCCTTTTGTGCTGCCTCCCCATCCCCCCAAAAGTTTGGAATAATTTGCATATTGTTGCTCCCCAACACGTCAATCATGTTGTGCTCAGTGGCACAATTACTGTAACTGCATCACAGTTTTAGGTTCCTAGCTGTCAATATCTGGAATGTAGAATTCCATGTGCAACTCACCAGCATTGCCATCACATTGTTCACAGATGCAAGGATGCGAAGGAGTATGCTGTTAAAACTAATCTATATTGTGGTCGTCAATATTTGGAGTATAGAGTTCCACAGGCAGTTCACCATTACTGCCATTGGCCCATTGTTGACATATGCAAGGTTGGGAAAGAATGTGCTGTCAAGACTAATTTGTATTGTGGCTGAACTTGTGCAAGGAATTAATGTGCATGGCCTGTGTTTGCAGTATGCTGCAGGAGAACAAATAAGCTCGTGGATGGGCCAAATGCCTCACAAATGACCCGAACTGCCTTGGATAGATGGGAGGAAAGATTGGAAAATCTTTTCCATGGCTAGCCTTATGATATGTTTAATGTTGCATTGGCTGACACAATTGCCAAATACCTTGTTGACATTTAGATAACTCCTCAGCTATGTCAGGCTTGCACAAGCAATTTCATGCAAGCAATCATACTTCTCATGCTGGGCACTTCTACCTAGAAAAGGACAATGTGTGACATGCGACAACTGCACCATTCTGTTTTTTGAGGCCCTTATGTTGTTGGTATCCAAGCTTCTTCCCAATTGTATTTAGGCCCAAAGGTGATTGCTTGCTTTTGAGAACAGTAATAAAAAATTGACATCTTGATTGGAAGACTCAACGAGAATGGTTGTGAGTGCAGCCCTTCAGAGACATGATAACTGAGATGTGTATGGACATGGTGAAATCTTGTTATGCCAATTTTGATGAGCTTTATCTCTACTACTATGATGTGGCTAGCACAGAAGGCTTGATGAGTGTGCTTGTCAAGGCAACCATTAAGAGTATATACAATGTAGGTCTTCACCCTTGGCATTGTTAATCAACTTACCAATTGTAGAAATAAATGTAGGTTGGCAAGAAACTTGGATGTATAAAACAAGGTATTGTTATATGCATGGAGATAAGGATGCACAAGTTGGACATAGAAAACAAGGAGATGTTATCTTGCATGGGATTCATAGGACATATTAGTGCCAAACAAAAAACTATATTGAAAAATGCAACATTGATAAGCAATTGTTAGTACATTAGTGACTCATTAGTTTGAACATGAGTATTTAGAAGCATTTCTTTGCTAGGGAATGCATCCTTCTACTCGTGATTATGCATGTAGGTTGTATTGTGTTGCTGAAGCATTATGTAAATAATCATTGTTGTAAAACATTTGAGTGTTGCTTTGTGGTTTTTTTTCTACTATTTTCTTCAAGTTATGGGCCCACAACTATCTATATTCTTCCATTAATAGATAGAAAAAGAAATTGGTTTTGCATGATTTTTGTTGCTTCTTTGTTTGGTATTTTTGTTGAAAGATCACGTGAATCCTGGTACTTTTAGTTCAAAAAAAAACTAGAGATGGAAAATGAAGATGATGTAGTTGCTCTCATAGATCCAAATGAAGTGAACAGAAGCATCAATAGTTTTGTTGTTGATGAAATAGTTGTTTGCATAAATCAAAATGAGGTTAATAGAAGCATCAAAAAGTTTACTCGAAGCAATTTCCAAATATGGAAGTTCCAAATGACGATCATCTTTCCATCAAAAGAACTACTAAACATTATCGAAGGCACAAAGATGATTGAAGATATTGATGATCAAAAAATTTGGAAGAAGCTTGATAATCAAGCCATGACGTTGATCATTAGTGCAATTGATGAAAAGTCTATGGCAAATCTTTTGAACTACAAAACTTCTACAACAATGTGGCAAAGGTTATCTATGATGCATGAACAAAACATAAGGGAAAACAAGCACATACTCCAACAATATTTCTTAATCTTGCCATGAAACCTAGTCAAGATATGTCCGGTTTTATTTCTCTATAGAGGCAGTAGTTGTTTAACTAAATGACATGGGAGAGGTCACAAGAGAGAATGCAATCATCACTAAGATCCTATGTGCCTTATCAATTGAATATAGAAGTGTTGTAGCAACATGGGATGCATATCAAAAAAGTGACAACTTCTTAAGAACCTAATGGTTCGTTTGCTTAAAGCTAAGACAATGAACAAGATCTACAAACAAAATGCGTCAAAAAAGGCATTCTACACTTTTAGCTCTCAAAATGGAAGGAGTAATTGCAACTTTGAAAAGAAAAAAATAATAATGAAAGAATTGTAGAGTTGAAAAAGAAAACAAAATATAACTACTACCATGAAAAGGGGCATTGGGCAAAAACATGTGAGAAGAAGAAAGAGGATAAGGAGGAAAGCTTTGTTAACCTCATTAAGAGGTCTAGCTTTGTCACAAGTGCTGATTATGCAATTACTACAAGCCATGGACCTACACATCAAGGCATCATACATGACTGGATAATTGATGCAAATGTTTCGGAACATATGATTAACCCAAGAGATTGGTTCTCAAGTTTGGAAATGATTGAGCCAAACACATGGGGAGTAGATCTTGCTAATAATCAAAAGTTTTGGGCTCATCGTGTTGGGACCATACATGTTAACCATTTGGTGAGTTGAAATTGGCATAAACATGTGCTGGAAGGAGTTCTTTACGTGCCTTTCTTGAAAAAAATTATTTTCAGTAGGTCAAGCTATTGACAAAACGCTTGTTATTACTTATAGAAAAAACACATGTTTTTTCACTAATGCTAAAGGGGAAGGCAAAGTGGTCATGGTAGGATTCAAACCTTGCAAGTTGTATAAGTTACATATCAAAGTGGTGCCATCAAAGCTTGTTCCCAACACAAAGTGGCCTAAGCTAAGCAATTTTGCTTTGTTTGGAAATTCAAGAATAGACAATAGTTTGTAGACATGGCATAACCACTTTGGTCACATTCACTTTGGCATGATTCTACAAATGGTGAAAAGTAGATCGGTGATGGATATGCCTCTTAATGACAAGGAGGAAATCAAATTGTGTGAAAGTTGTGTTTTAGGCAAAAATCATCGCTAACCATATCCAACAAGTGTTAAAGCTTCAAGATCCAAAAAAGCTAGAGAGTTTTTCCATTTAAACATGTGTGGTCCAATGAGTGTAAACTCATTGGGTGGAGCAAAGTACTATGTTCTCTTCATTGATGATTTTAGTGGATACCAATTTGTGTTTTGCATAAAAAACAAAACAAAAGTATTGGAGTGTTTCAAGAAGGTGAAAGGTGAAAGCAAACGAATGACAAGAAATTTCATGTTGAAATTTCAAAGTGATAATTTATGGGGGTGAGTACATCAATTAGGAGTTCAAATAGTATTTAATGAATGTTGGAATTCGTCATGAAACTAGTACACCATATTGTCTTCAATGTAATGGAAAGGTTGAGAATGAGAACATGACAATCACTAAAAGCATGTGCAGCATGTTGCATGCATGAAGGTTAAACTTGAATCTATGGGGAAAAATCACTCAAACATCTATTCATGTGCTAAATTGAATTGGTTCAAGAACACATGAAGGTGTCAATGCCTATGAACTATGGACAAGATGGAAGCCTTTAGTGGGGTATTTGAAAACATTTGGGTGCATGACATATGCATTTGTGCCAAAAAAACTCAAGAAGAAGCTTGATCCTAAGTTTGTGAAGATTATCTTTGTGGGATATAACTTTACTTTTAAGGCTTGCAAATTATTGCATCCATTGAAAAATAAAATCATCATATGTTGTGATGTTGTTTTTCAAAAAGAAGATACACCTAAACATACAAACAAGAATCCTGAAAATGTGGAGTTTGTTCATGTCACTATACAGGATGTAGAACCTCATGCAACCTTGGAACCAATTCAAGTACTTGTCCAATTGGATATGAGTACCAAGCAGGAATCATTTGATCCTCTAATCATTGGAAATCTTCAAGATGTTCATCTTGAACTAAAAACATAAGTTGAACACAATGTAGATCTTGGTGATGGTTTTTGAAACCAATGAATCAGAGGTCCACCCCACAAGCTTACGAATTATTATGTTCAAGGTGCACCATCATTTGCAAGACTCATTGAGACTAAAGACCTACTTGAGGAGCCAAACACTTATGTTGAAGCTATCACTGGCCAACAATAAAAACAATGGGAGAAAGCAATGCAAGAAAAATATAAATCTTTGTTACAAAACAAGACTTAGATTCTGACATATTTACAAGTGGGTCAAAAAGTTGTCAAGTGTAATTAGGTTTACCGATCAAAATTAATGCACAAAGGGAAATATTTAAGTACAAAATGAGAGTTGTAGCCAAAGGTTTCTTTCAAACATTTGGTATTGATTACAATGACACTTTCTCCTTGGTCGTCAAATATGATTCCATATGGAATGTTTTAGCAATAGTTGTTGCTGAAGATTTTGATATCATTCAATTTGACATTAAGATTTCCTTCCTTTATGTTGATTTAAATGAAGAGATATACATGTGTTAGCCTAAAAGGTTAGTTGTTCCAGGAAGTGAAAACAAAGTATGCTTGTTTCACAAAAGTCTGTATGGGTTTAAACAAGTTAATATAAAGTGGAACAAAAGGTTTAACAATTTTTTGGTGTCTTAAAATCTTAAGCCCACAAGTGCTATTCCTTGTGTGTATGCTAACAAAGTACAGCCAAGTCCCATTTGTACTATATTTGTAAATGATGGACTAATTTGTAGTGATAAAAATACTAAATAGAAAGATGACATGATCAATAGAATGAAGTCAAAATTTGAGGTAATATTCATAGATGCCAATGTATATGTTGGACTTCACATCCATTAGAATTACACACAACAAAAGTTGTGGATTAACTAAGCATTGTATGTTAGTCAAATTATAAAATGATTTGGATGGACATGCTACACCTATCAACACTCCGATTGATCCAAATGTTCACCTTGAATGTTCATTGGTTGATGCAACATCTGTTGGACCTTTTTCCTATTATCAAACAGTGGGATGTTTCATATGTGCATAGAATGGCAACAAACTTGACATCTTTTATGTTGTAAGTAGTGTTGCAAAGTTAAACCATCAACCATGCATTATGGAATTGTTCACCATATTTTTAAATACAAGTTTATGAGGCAATGTTCATTTAGGTTTGTGTTATTATGGAGGACTTAATGCAAACATTCTTCAAGCATACTTTAATGTTGATTTGGTTATTGATTTATTTGATAGAAAATCACATAGTGGTTTATTTGTCTCCATGAATGGAGTTCTAATCCTTTGGGGCAATCGAAAACAAATTGACATTGTTTCATCAACAACCGAAGTTGAATATGTGGTAACCAACATTGCTACAAGCAAGGTTGTATGGACATGATACTTGCTAATGAACTTGGGATTCTAGCAACATCGTCCCATGAAACTTTTCAATGATAACCAAAGTAACATTTGACTCATTCACAATCCAAAGTTTCATCATCGAATTAAACACATCAACATTCAATATCACCTCGTTCGTGATCACCAATCACAACAAATGGTCAATATTTTTTACGTCAATAGTCATGACCAGGAACTGCAGACATCTTCATTAAAGCACCGCCATGTGATTGTTTTGCTAGGTTTTGTAAGTTTCTTGGTCTTCATAGTGTTTTTCAAATAACTATTGATTCAATTAAATTAATGGGAGTGTTTTCCAATATTAGTGTTACATGTCGTAGTGTAATGTCACCTACTCCATGAGTGGGAGTGTAGAAATAAATCTAGGTTGGCAAAAAACTTGGACGTAAAAAGCAAGGTAGTGTTATATGCATGGAGACAAGGATGCACAAGTTGGATGTAAAAAACAAAGAGATGTTATCTTGCATGGGATTCATAGGATACATTAGTGTTAGCCAAAAAATAAACTTGGAAAATGCAACATTGATAAACAATTGTTAATACATTAACTACTCACTAGTTTGAGCATGAATATTAGAAACATCCTTTTGCCAGGGAATGCATCTTTCTACCCATGATTATGGATGGAGGTTGTATTGTGTTGTTGAAGCATTATGTAAATAGTCATTGTTATAAAACGTTTGAATGTTGTTTTGTTTGTTTTTCTATTGTTTTCTTCACCAATATTTTGTGTGATGTTGGAGAAGAGTGTGGCTTTTTTTTGTCTTGTCTCTTGCTGACATAGAAGTTTGAACTCTGCCCATTTTTTATTTAAAATTTTGATCTGAATGAATAATAACCTTTAGTTGTGTAAATGCAAGTTTTTTGGGGTGTTATTTCCTTGAACTAATTAAAATTGATGCCAAGTTTGAGATTATGGGAACTACTACTTTGAAATTGTGTTGGGTATTAGGTTGACATAACCTTTTGCAAAGATTATATAATGCATGAACCTAGCTTTCACATTGGAGTATTTTTCGTTAAGAGAATAACCAAATACCATATTAGTATTGTGACATGCCTAATATTGATAATGCTAATGGGTGGACTACAATGTACAACATAAAAGAATATATCTACCTCAAGATGAATTGGTCCACTTCAAACTATCAGATCGGGTATCTTTACAGGGCACATGATAGAAAAATGGAACATTTTTATGAAAGATCAAATAAAAAGAACTTGCATGTTCTTTCTCGAGGCTAAAAAAGGTGTGATGGAGTTGGACAAGGATAGCTGCTGGCCTATATGGGCTCACAACTCCTATCCTTGGCTATGGACACATGAAATTATGCAACTCAAATTTCAAGATAGTTGGATAGTTTTCCTCACAAGTTTTGTGGCATGTAAACATCACTTGTCCATGTTTTACCAAACTATCAAATCAAATTGGAGCTTCGTGGTGTTGGAGGTAATGGTGGAAAGGAACATAATTTTGTATTTTTTAATCCTTGGGTCTTGTTGGTATTTAGGTGTGGACATCACTACTATTGTATTTGCTCTGAATTTTGGATTCAATTGAAATCAACAATTCTGACAATTTCATCAAACAAACATACATGGCAAGTGGAATAAGCTTTTGTTTATGCCTACTGCATATGCCCAGGCCCTGATTCCACCAACATCATCCCATGTTACAATTTACTGGGTTCCTCATGAACCCGTTGTACAATAAATTATCACAAGAATTTTGCCATTGTTGTAATGAGACTTGATAGATCAATAGGGTCTAACAGATTTCAATTAATTCAAATAAATAATGTCCATGTAGTTACATCGTAAGTGATAAACCCACACAACACACAAGGACTTCATGGTTCTTCTCAAATGTTTAGGAAAAGCTATTACATAACAATAGTCCCCACAATGTTCATAATTCCTAATTGATTCAAAGGTCATAGTAAAGACTTGACAAAAAAAATGAGCTCCTAGGATTTCTAGGAATATATAGGATGTACAAGTAATTATTATTCCTAGATGCAAATGGGAGAGCATACTCTTGATCACTTTAACTTCCATTTTCTTATTGACTAAGAATTTAATGACACTTTACTATTACAAGCTACTTGATATTGACCTTGTTTGCCCTAAGTAACTAGGATTAGAGAGCAAAAATATTAGTTTCAAACTAAAGAGGAGTTTTGGTAGACTTTCAAAGCTACCATGAAAATTTGTACACAACAATACTAAATTAAACCTCAATGCATATTTATGAAAGGTTGTAATGATCACAAGAGTACAAATTGTCCAACTTTGACAACTTTCTGCCATAAAAAAACATAGATTTAACACAATTCAATAATCAACATCTCCAATGCATTTGAAAAGTAATTTATTACAGGTTGCTTCCCCATATAGAGGTGCTTTACACTAGGCTAAAACCCTTCACAACATGGTTTTACACCACAAACTAAGGGTTTTGTGGACTTATGCTCGGTAAAACTCTTTATAACATCATTTTACATCATGCCCTTAAGGCACTCTGGACCTTGGGCTCCATCTTCAATTCACATTAATGTAAAGCCCTACTATAAAAGATTTATGGGCTCTAACAAACTGCTAGGGTTTTGGGCTTACGGTTGGTATGGCTCATTCGAGCATACCTATAGACCATGGCCCATTAAACCTAGACTTCTGCTAGGTGAAGCTTCATACAATACAACCTTACACCCTACCTTGAAGGTGCTTTAGACCTTGGACTCTGCCTTTAATTCACATGATGTAAGGCCCTACTATTAAGGTTTTACCCTTTATAAAACCCTAACATAATAAATAGGGTTTTGGATTTTGATAGGTTGTGAAACTTAATGACACTAAACCTTCCAAACGTGCATTTATCCAACCAAATTAGTACAAAATTTACAAATATGGAAATACTAAAGTGGAGGTTTATTATAAATTTTAATTTATTATGCATTTTTCTTATCCTTTGATTTGTGGAATTTAATATAATCTAAGTTACATAATTGTTCAAATGTCTTGTGATAATCATAGAATTGTACATGTCTTAATCTTCTTGTTTGTTTTTTCCTATTATGATGATGTTTTCACATCACTATGTATTATTTAAAACATCTATTTATTAATGAAGGTTTTTTGTGACGTTGAGATCTCCCAAATGACAATTCTCTTTACTATACTCACAATACCATTAGAAAGCTCTTGATAAGCAAAGGTGCCTTAAGGTGGTTTTGTAATGTTTAGACCAATGTTGGGTGGATATTCAAAAGTTTGAATAATATTTATCAATTTCAGTTTTGGGTATGCATACCTTATTTTAGTTCGAATCTTGATTATAATATTCATTGATATAACATGATTTTGGACCAACCTTACTATAGGATTTGGATGAAAGTTTGAATTTTAATAATCGTCAATTTTATAAATGTTTGTAAACCTTGCTTTGATATGATTTTTATTCCATCAAGGTTTCAAGTTTTTTTAGTTAAGGTTATGGCTTATGGCGTTTGGATTAGGGCTTACGGTGTTTTGTATATCTTCTTGTTTTGTTTTCAATTGTAATGCGCTGTCATCATTGATTTCTCCAACATGTCTCCATCATCATTTTTTTTGACCCATCACCATCATTATTTTCCCCAACACATCATCATCATCGTCATTTTTTCCAATGGATCGTCAATGTGCTTTGTTTTTTCACCTTTGGTGGTTGTCATCATCATCATCATATTTGTTCTTACCAATGTGGTGGTGGTTGTTAGTAATTAGTAACCGTAGTGTATTTCACCACTATGGTTATTGATAGCGTGTAACACCACCATCGACAATCAACAATCATTGCCATAAGTAAGTTTTTTACTTTGTTGTAGTTTTTTTTTGGTTTTTTTCATTTTCATTTCATGTTGCATTATTGTGTTCCATTTCACCTTTGTTTTGTGCGATTCCTTTTCTGACCATTGTTACAACCTCAATTGAGGTCATTGTTGTTACTTGTTTGAGGTCATCATTATTATTGGTATTGTTGCCTCTTCAAGGTTATCATTGCTTGCTTGTGGCATTGCTTGCTTTTGGTTATTGCTTATTCATGGTCTTCGCTTACTTGTGGCTACTAGTTGCTCATGGTTGTTGCCTTTCACTTTGTGGCTACTATTGCCACTACCTTTCATTCAAGTGGTTCTAGTTGTTGTTGCCAGTACTTTTCATTTGTGACTATTATCATTTTATTCTTTTGGTTATCGCTAACTTCTTTTCATGGCAATCATTATTTTTGACAAATCACCATTGTTATTTTTCATTCATTCCATTGTTGTGGATTGTCATTGTCATCACACACATTTGTTTTCAACATGGTGCTAATCTTGGGGTGCAAACAAGGTAAAGTAAATGGCTCATTACTCCTTGTCAAAAAATTTACATGTAGCCATGAAAAAGTTTTAATGTATTGAAAGTATATTTTTTTGGTACAATAATTAACATGATGATAATCTTTCAGTTTATGAATTTAAAATGTTGAAAAAACCCATCTTGAAAATATAATTAAGTAGAATTTTTAAAAATATTTCTACTTGCACAAAATGTCTGATCTTACAAAATGGGTTACATGTAAATGAAATATTGATTTTTAAAAAAAAATCAACTTAATGGAGCCTTAAAAAATACTTATGTATTATCAAATTATAAATGTGTATAATCATAATATATCACATTTTTAATATGAAGTAGGTTTGAACACCATTTTGACCTAGTTAGTTTCAAACATACTTTCAATCTACTTTTATGATACCAAAGTTGTTGAAACCTTGTATCCAATTTCCCATAAACTAAATGTAGGGCCCTATGGTTTTATATTTATACTTCAAAATATTTTGAATCTACTTTCTTGTGTCCATACCAAAAATTATTCCATTTTTTAATTGGATTTTGGGCAAAAAACATTTTGTCTACTTTACCTTGTCGACACACCCTTGATGGTGGTTGTTAACAATTAGTAATCATAATTTCCCTTTTCATCCAAATGTGGCAAGTTTTTATTAGGGCGTTACACCACCATTAGTCATACTTTAGGTAATTTTTTTTTTAAACCATTTTTTGGGGATTTTTTTGGTTGCATTTTTACAGCTTCATCCTTCCCATTGTCTCTTTTTATAAGAAACATTGGAGTTCCAAAATGTTATTTCCATTTGCTATGGATGGTAACAAGTTACACATTTGTCTTTTAAAGTGTCAACATTCTAGAGTTGTGTTGTTGTTAAAGTCATTAAAGATACATTTCTCCCTATTATGAAACTTTGTGTTTTAAACCAAAATCAAGGCTATTGGTTCTTGTTAGATGCATTTTTTCTTGCCTTCAACTTATGCATTCATGTGAAAGTTAATGTGTTTAGGATTCAAGCTTTATAATATCTATTAATGCATTGGGATTTTGATTTAAAATTGTAAGAATTCAAGTTGAGGATGATGAGACCAGCCATCAATATTCTAACATTTTTTTGGGCATTTGCATTAGCTTATAATTATGTTAAAGCCCATACCATGTTAGTTATCATGTTTGATCTTCATTTCAAGAACATGAAGATTCTACTAGACTTTATAGGCGATATAATTGCCTTGTAAATTGTGGTAAAATATGACATTAATATCTTGTGTCTTCTTTTATTATAATTTTTCTTTCATTTGAACCTTGTGAGGGCATTAACATAACCACTAACAATTGATGATGATGATTTGTTTTTTGGGCAAGTTGTATCAAATGATGATGCAATCATGTCCACTTTAAAAAATGAACTATAATTATTTCAATAGTTGTTTATGCAACCAATAAAAATTGAAAACCCACTAGTTTGGTGGGCAAGTCATGCTTTGCAATTTCCAAATGTTTTATTCTTGGTTCATTAAGTCCTTGGAATTGTGAGATCATAAATTGAAATTAAATGGAATTTAAAAGTTGCAAATGTCATCACTAATTTGAGATGGTCTAGGCTTGGCATTAAAAATCTAAACCAACTCATTTTCATCATCAAGAATTGGTCCAATGATGCACATGATGAGTGTGATGGACCTTTGAAGCCAAAATACATGGTTGATTTTTTAACATTTGAAGCTAGCTTCATTGAAAAACACAAGAAAATGTTGGAGCAACATGATTTGTTTGAAGAAACTTCAAACAAAGTTTGAATGTGATTACAATCTAGATTTTAGGTTCTAGTTATTTCTTTTTAGTTTAACTATGTCCAATGTTTGTTATTACATTTTGCTTTCAAAATTTGTGTGGGTGATTTGAAATTGTTATTTTCTTAGTGTTTGCAAGTTGGTTGAAACTATGTTATTATGGTGGAGTTGAAGACTTGCATGCCATAACAACATAAGTTAGAATTCAATTTGGGTTGGGACATAAGTTTTAAATTGTTTTTCAAGTTTTTCAAGGTCAAATATGCCCAAAAGCCCAAATTTGAAAAAAAATGTTGCACGTGTGAACAAGGAGTAGACATATGTATAAATTGGTAGGGAAAATTTCACATGTGAACAAGGAATAAAAATATGTATCATTCAAGAATGAAACTTTCACATCAATAGACTTCATGATTTTTAAATTTAAACAAATGCAATATTTGTATTTAATGTGTTTTCAATTGTAATTGCAATGAATATAGTTTTTTTTTTACAAGCAAAGCCCTAACCCTAAACCCTAAGTACTACTCGAACTAGCCCCTTGTTAAAAAAAACCTTATTATTCGAAAACCTCCACTATTTGAAAAATGAACATTATTTTTAACCGAAGGTTTTGAAATATATATATATATTTAAAAATCAGAACCTTATCCAAAGGTTTTAGAATTTTTAAAAAAATATTCAAAACCATATCTTAATTTTTTTCCAAAATCATTTAATAATAAGGAATTGACCTTAATTTTTTTCCAAAAAAAAAAAACTGGACAACCTAGTTTAAACTTATGATGTAAGAATTATTGAATATTGAACAAATTTTCTATTAAAAATTGAAAAATTGAAAAATCAAAATATTAAGAAAATTTAATAACATTTTTCATATTTTTAGTAAGCCTTTTGCGAATGGGGTTTTATGGAGGTGGTTTCATAATTTTTAAACCTAAAGTGCAAAGATATTAAGTTTTGGAATAATTTTTGTTATTAAAAATTCAGCTTAATTATAGGAAAATGATTTTAAAAGGATAAATTAATTGGGCAACAAGTTTCCAGTTGAGCCAACGACACATGCCACATTAATCTATGCTGAAAAATATGCATATATCATAAAAGTGTTGTCATTTTATTCAATTGATTATAAATTGGGTAATAGTAAGAATTTGGTGGTCTTAATACAACCTTGGTTATATCATAAACCCCATAATAGACAAAACCTGTCGCAACCCCACTTTGAAGGAAGTGTGAGGTCGCCACTCACATTCTCGAAAATGGGACTTGGGAGTCCTTCGGGACTCCCGAAAACTCAGAACAGGATTGTAGGGGTCAAAACACCTTGCATCGAGGTGTTCTTTATACTGTTGGAAAGGTCTTGAAGTGTAAATGTCCGAAATGGCCTTGCATGAGCCATTTGGACATCTGCAACACAAGTTACGGTTGAAAGAAGGGCCGAGAGTCAAACTGACAGTTTGACTCTCGACCACTAAAAGTCGAGAATCGACCTGATCCCGCTGTGTGCAGGTGGAGTGCGACACATCGTTGAAAAGCTCTCAGGGAGGGCTACAAGTTTGCTTTAGACCTCGTCCCAATCAGAGGTTGGAACGAGAAGTTATGAACGCCCAAAGTCTCGGGAGTCCAAACCGGGACAATTTTGGGACTCCATTTTGGGAGTCCTGGGAAAAAGTGCCATTTGGATGCAAGTGCGGCGGTGAGACGCAAAGAATACTATATGGGGGAAAGTGGTGGCTTCTCTCAAGTTCGGGCCGTGGTGAATCAAGTGAGTCCAAAGTTGCCCGTGGCTTGTCCTAGCACTAAGGGTGCTCCAAAAGGCAAACTAACCAACTTGTTGGTTGGTTTGATGCAAGTTCGAGTGAGTGAATAACTTGTCCCTCTTCTTAGTCAATCTCGAAACTTTAGCATGCCCCTTTACCCCTTTTAGTGCTAAGAGTTGCGAGCGTGCCCCGAATCCTTCCCAATTCTGCAACTTGAGTAACTTAGTCCCAGCTTAAGATTAACCAAGGACTTGGGAGCGCGTCAAAACCTAAATTAATCAAGGGAGGTAAAATTTACATCAATTGTGCATAAAACCCATAATATCCATAATTCACGTGACCAAAATCCCAAAATCAATTAAAGGAAGTAGTTAATTTACACTTGGTAATGCCTTTGAACAAGGGTGTAACCAAAATGCGAACACCACCTTAACCATTGCTTTATGTGATACCATTATTTTGGTACTATCCTTGACCTAACCTTATTTCATATCACCTTCAACCTTAGGCTTTATTGAATTGCGGTGGTGCTAACTAACATTTTGGTTGAGCCCTTGTCCAAGGGCTTAATGAGCATAAAACAACCATTTCCTTTGATCAATTTGTATAGAGAAACATTTCAAAATGAAATGTTTATCTTTAACCCTTAATTGACGTTTGATTAAACCGGTGCCAAGTGATAGGTAGGAGTTGCAACCATATAACCTCCCAATAATTGGAATTTTGTGAGATTTTTGGTACTAAAAATGCATAATTTGGGCGAGAAATGATAAATCCCCATCATTGAAAATGAAATTTTATGAAATACATGTAGCTTTCAAATTTTGATTTTTTTGAGTACTTGATTTAATTTAGCCATCATAGTTCAATGATCCTAAAACTTTTTATAGTAGAATGGAAGGTGGAAAAAAAAATTCAACATTTAAACTTAAGATGAACTAGAAATGAATGATAAAAGTTGCACATACAATGGTCATTTAGGGAGGAGAACAACCATGAGTGACCACTTAAGTGCTTAAGGTAGGCCAAATCCAAGAAGAGGGCTCCGTTGTTTTTGGTGTCGAAACAAAATTTGAACTTGTCCTGTTGGTGCATCTAGTGCACTAAAAAATCGTTAAAAATATTAGAATTGAGAAAGTTATGGCCCCCCAAAGTAAAGGGGGTCAAGAACTTAATCAAGAACTTAAAAAAACAAACCACTGAACACTACAAAACCTAAACCCAATCACCAAAAAAATTCCTTGTATGCTGCTCTATTACTATTAGAGTTCCAAGATGATTTGTAAAACTGAAGATGACACTCCTATAGCACTTTGAATCATTTAAAATGAATGAGAAATGAGAAAGTTAGAATCTTTGAAAGTAGAAGGGGTCCAGAGAGAAGAAAAAAAAAGAAAAAAATGCATTTTGTGAGTGGGAAAGCTTTTTTTTTTTTCCTTGCTATTTTTTCATTGCTCCTTTTTCATTTGCACTTCAAAGACGATTTCTAAAGCGTGAGGTAGCACTCCCATAACATTTTAAATCACTCAAAATGAAGCACAGATGATGAAGATCTAAGGAAGTGATCGGTGATAGGGTAGTGATCAGTGATGAGCAAGCAAGATATTTTTACTGTTTTTAGGGCATGTTGTTAGGGCATGTTGTTGAGGCCCAGTGCTTCCCAGAACCCTGCCAACTTCACTTTCAAAACTGAGCTTTTCACTGCATGGTCAGATAGCAAAACGTGATGATGTGCTTGAAGAAGATATTTCTCCATTTTCAAGCTCAAATTTTTTATATAAATAAGCTTGAGAGACGAATGACACATCAGTGGGGGGGGGGAAGACAGAACAAGGAAGGTGTCCCTTTTGACGTGGGATAGTATAGAAAGGTGTCCCGTTTGACCAGGGTTACTATAGGAAGGTGTCCCAGTATAACACACAGGCGTCAGTTATGACCTGGGATAGTATAGGTAGGAGTACTACTAGGGAGGACGATTAAAGGGTTTTTTCAATACAATCCTCATAAACCATGGTTAATTTCGTATGTCCCTAATTATGTCCCAAGAATCCAAATTGTGTCTTATTGAACTTCAATACATGTGTCAAACAAACTCAATTCCTCCCCTGGTTATGTCCTAATTCCTCACAACATTCTTTACAACCATAATCAATTCAAATTAGCCCTAATATAGCTAACACTATGAATGCTTAATGAACCTCCTTCCATCCAAAAAAGCCCTAAATCAGCCCTAATCAACTTGATTTGTTTCTGGGTCCAATTTTTTACATTTCAAACCAAAAGTTCAGAGTCAGTGATTTTTTTTCTACCAAACAAATTAGAAAAGTTTCGTATTTCCAGTCTAAATTTGACTAGTTTTTTTTTCTATTTATATATATATTTAAAAATATCCAATTTTTTTTATCACAAAAATTGGAAAAGAAAAGAAAAAAGAATCCAATTTTACATTTCAAACCAAAAGTGCTTCTCAAAAAGAAAGAGTCACCCAAAATTGCATAAAATGCTCTTATTTGGTTGATTCATTTTCGGTAGGGCAATAATTGTTTACCTACGCCAGTTTTGCTCTTGTTCACACGTTCAACTAAGTGTTCACACATAGTGTTGTTTTAATTGTTTGGGTTTTGTTTATCCCCCAATTTTGTAGTTTCGAAGAATTTAGAATTTTTTTTCGAATTTACACTAAAAAAAAAATTCCCAATTTTCTATTGTCACCACAGTGCGAAAATTCGCCAAATTGGGGCGGGAAAAAAAAAAAAAAATCGCTTTTCAGAAGCACATATTTAGAAATTAAACAAAATGGTTCCCTTGACTTGAAAACAAATATCCATTTTCACACTCAGAAAGGAATCGGTAAAAAAATAGTTCGGTCATGGGTCCTGATCGGAAATTGGGGGTCGGTCCCACATCCCTTGTATGGGGCCCGTATATCTGAAACTGACCAACCCACGCGCAGCATTCTAATCTCCATTTGTTCGCTTTCTAGCTCAGCGCTCCCACAACGTTATCCTGGCTATGGACTACGCTCTCTCCTCTCTCGCGTCTCTCTTCTGCGTCTCTCCAGTTGCTGTTGCTGTTTGTGCTGCGGAGGAGGAGGAGAAGGGTGTTGTTGCTGCCTCTGTCTTTCTTCTCCCTTTCACCATCGCTACCACAATTCCGACGTCCACAGAAGAGTTTTTTCAACTAAGGCGCGGATTTTGGTACTGCATTTTCGCTCCTCCTTCCAAATTCGGTGCTTATCTTTTCACTCGGACGACGGAACTACTTTCGTGTATGTATACATAAGTTCTCCTTCGTGTGTGTGAGCGTGTTTTTTCCATTTTTTTCCTTTCTTTCAATTTTCCTTTTTCTGGATTTCCTCGAGTAGCGTCAGTCAGGATGGGAGTAGCTGACTGAGATGGTCCGAGACTATCGACACTATAACGGGATTTAGACGAGGGAGAGAAGAAGTAGAAGAACGAAGAAGAAGAAGAAGAAGAAGGAGAAGAAGTCGAGGCGGTTGATGACACCGAGTATTGGTGACGACCATCTGACGCAGTTGTATTGATGGCATTCGAAGTCTCTTTGACAAGAGGTGCTCTCAATCGATTGGAGACTGGATCGTCTGTTTCTTCCAAGAGTAGTGTCTCTTGTAGTGCAAGAACAGCGGCGTCGGCGGCGCCCTTCTTCTCGCGACTGGAGTCAAGAGTAACAATGCGGTGTCTTAGCACCTCTGTAGCCAATTATTGGGAATGTAGCACTTCTCGACAACAGTGCCCTCCTCCTCAGGTCCACCACTTCTGCGGCGGTCCTCAGCTCGACTCTCCTTTCTCAAGTTCATCATCTCGGATTTCACTAGGTAAAAAAAAGGCGTCGAAATGCTTGTTGGAATGGGAGGCAAAGAACACGGCCAGAACAGGTGCAACCAGTCTATCTTGTCAGCGGAAGCTCGCTCACGCCGCCAGGGAGGAGACTCATGGAACAAGTTGTGCAATCATGGCAGCAGCTGCTGGTACTCTTGCTCCTCCTGTTCGAGAGGATTCATATGCAGATGAGCAAGATTTCATTAAAGCTGGAGGAGAGGAGCTTGACCTTGTGCAACTGCAAGCTTCTAAAACTATGGAGCAGCCCAAAATTGCTGAAAAGGTATGTATGTATGTGTTAGGGTCGAGTTCACCATCCTAACAGCATGTGTGTCCTAGTAATTTTTCTTGCTCTGTTGATGTGCAGCAACATATAGATGACATGTCCAGAGGAATTCCCTGTCCCCCTTCTTTTGACCCTTTTGTGGATCTGTAGCAAACAGAACATAGCTTTGTTTCACAGCTGTAGCACTGGCAGATGTTTTGATGTTGGGAGGTGGATCTGCCATACAGCTTCATCATGGGTGCTGTTGAATTCAAAAAGCTTGTTTCATTTGCCCTCTCTCCTCCAACTGATTTGTGCAGTTACAACCACTTGGAGATGGGACTTTGGATCTAGTGGTGATTGGCTGTGGTCCAGCAGGAATATCACTGGCAGCAGAAGCAGCCAAGCAAGGTCTCAATGTGGGTCTGGTTGGTCCAGACACACCTTTTGTGAACAATTATGGTGTGTGGGAGGATGAATTTGCAGGTATGTTTCATCATGATGATGATGACGGTATCCAAGTAAATGGTTGCTTTTCACAGTGCTAGCCAAGAGGCAGTGTGTGGAAGACTGTGGGGAGTTGCATCTTCTGGGCCACCAAGTATGAAGTTTGTTTGAAGATTGCTAATATCCTACTTCTCTCTACAACTAGCTGGTACGGCTTGGACCTAATGTGCTGTTTTTGTATTGCTTTTCAGCTCTGGGGCTGGAGAACTGCATAGAGCAGACCTGGAGAGACTCATGCATGTATCTTGATGGTGACACTCCACTGACAATTGGGCGTGCGTATGGTCGTGTAAGTCGGCACCTGCTCAGAGAAGAGTTGCTTAGAAGGTGATTCTTTCACTCTCCTTGCAAACAAACCAAGCAGTCCATGACATTTTCACAGTACTCCCACCAGTCCCCAGAATTTTCTTACTGTAGGTACCATTCTGTGAAGTGAGTGGAGATATTTGATAATCTTTCTGGTAACATCATTGTCAGAAGATATTTACTGTATTTTCCCAGACAATCAATTTTTTGACAATCACGACAACAATGTGAATGTCATTGATCAGGGAGGCAGCTGATTCCTTGTTCACTAGAGTTCTAGTGCCCAATAACATGGGATGCTTGGTGATTTCTGGCTTTACATGTAACCCTACCCCTCATATCCAGTGGGTTTTTACAGGTGTGCAGAGGCAGGGGTTGGATATCTTGATTCAGAGGTGGAAAGGATTTTGGAGACTGATGAGAATAGAAGCACTGTCATCTGTGCAAATGAAAGGAGGATTGATTGCAGGTAAATGCAAAGAGTATATTCTCATTTATCTCCAGAGGTCTCATTTTTATGAACTGGGTATCTGTCCACCAAGGTCCTCCAAATATGTTTCATTTGCAAGATGTAGGCATTCATACTGTGATATTTGCTGTGTTCAGGCTTGTTGCAGTTGCCTCTGGGGCTGCTGCTGGCAGATTTTTGAAGTATGAGCCAGGTGGTCCAGGTGTCAGTGTGCAGACGGCTTATGGGGTTGAAGTGGAGGTATGAGCTTTTTGTCAATTCAGCAGATAAAATATTACATGCCTTGAAATTTTTTAACTAAGACCATTCATTTTTGCTTGCAAGAAATGAGTCAGTATTATCACAATGCAGAAGTCAACGTGCAGAGATGGCAACTGCACTTGCACTGGAGTTCTTGTCCTGTCTACAAGGTCTTGCATGGAGTTTTCTTGATAAAGCAACAACAAATATGAAAGTTTCAGATTTATTAGTATCTGAACTAGTGGTGAATGCAATGTTTTACAAATATTCTGTTGCTGATATTTCTGTACAGAGTTGCCATAGGAAGATTGCTAGTGGTGTTCCTAATTGCCAGTGGTTTAAAGTGAAGTGACACTTTGACATCTTGCAGGTTGATCACTACCCATATGATGCTGAACTCATGATATTCATGGACTATCGGGATTACAACATTCAAGATACAAAGAAGAGTGCCTTTGAAGGAATTCCTACTTTCTTATATGCAATGCCCTTGTCTCCAACTCGTGTTTTCTTTGAGGTACACCTAACCTGCCTAATTCAAACCAGCTTTCATGGTGATGATGGAAATCATTGCCCTGTATATGTCATTGCTGTACTCAGATGGAATCACTGTTTAATACTGTTCTCTCAGGAGACATGTCTGGCTGCACGGCCAGCTTTGCCTTTCAGCTTGCTCCGAGAGAGGCTAGAAGCACGTCTGGAGAAGATGGGGATCAAAGTGATACACATGCATGAGGAGGTGAGCTCAGTGCAGTCTTCAAGCCATTTTGTTTTGGAAGAATAGGGGCAAGGTCCAGTGAAGTAGAGCCTCCAGTAAATGATATTAAGGGCAACTGTGCAGAAAAAAAAGAGAACTGGATCTTCAGAGGGGGTTGCTGAACTGTAATAAACTCATAAAGTCCCTTGGCGGAAATAAATACACTCATCCAGATCATGTAATGATTTACACTTGATATATTTCTTTGCAGGAGTGGTCATACATTCCAGTGGGTGGTACCCTTCCAGATACAACACAGCAACACTTGGGATTTGGTGCAGCTGCTAGCATGGTTCATCCTGCAACTGGTAAGATACACATGTAATTTAAGCTTTGCTTTCTTTGTCTGTCGACAAGTGTCCTTTCAATATTTTAAAGCTGTATCTGCTGGTGGACCCACTTATGCATGTGCACTCTGAAATGGAAATCCAGAGAAACCCAATGTCATGTTTTTGGTGTTAAATTGCAAGCAGAGTAATGAAAGAAATCTTACTGCAGGGTACTCAGTTGTTCGCTCTTTATCAGAGGCACCACTGTATGCTGCAGCAATTGCAGGTGCACTCGGATCTACAAAGGGTGCTTCCAGCTCTCATGGTACTGGAAAGAATTCAAGAGCTGCTGCCTCGGAAGGTCTGCAGAATCTATTCCTGATTTTCCTGGCAGACTTCTATGCTTATTTCAGATATCCTTACACTTGCTTGGCTTGTTGCAGAACATATTAACACCTTTGCAATTTTGAAAAGTGTTTTTCCTCAGCTTGTTGAGATTTACTGAATGCTTGTCAAATTTGCAGCATGGAATGCTCTTTGGCCAAGGGAGAGGAAGCGCCAACGTGCATTCTTCTTGTTTGGGCTTGAGTTGATACTACAGTTAGACACTGCTGGTGTTCGTGATTTCTTTTGTACTTTCTTCCAACTACCCGAATGGTAATCTTTCTCAACTTATTCACCAATCTTCCAGGATATGCTAGAATTGTGGATATTTACTGACATCTTTCTTACCTTTCCAGGCTGTGGAAGGGTTTTCTTGGCTCAAAGCTCTCCTCTCTGGAGCTTATCTGGTTTGCTCTTGCTACATTCATGGTTGCTCCAAATAGCTTGCGCTATCGTTTGGTGAGGCACTTAATGGTTGACCCAAGTGGAGCCAGCTTACTGCGAACTTACACTGGACTAGGTGCAGAAAGCTCCAGGAGGTTGGAGCTCAACCCAGTTGGTAACCAGGTGGCCTCTTAAAACAGCAAACAGTAGGAATTGTATTCTCAAATGGTTGTGAAGACTGTTCTACTCAGCAATGTTCACATGTGGAGAGTTAGGGTGGTGGGAAATTTTATTAGATGTCAAGGGGTGCACCTGACAATCTGGGCAACTTCTTGGTATAATGTTTAGATGCCACCGTTTGGGACAGGAGTAACTCTGGTAATATAGTTTGCCTTCAGAGGCTTTTGCTCTGAATCTGTGTCACTGTCAATGAAATTGCAATCAGTACACATGTGGGTTTTCTCACATAGCATCCAATTACCTGAATTGACTACTAATATTTCCTTCAACCCATGGTCCAAATTCCTGACCTAAAAAATTTCCAAAGTGTATTTTTGAGAGAAACTGAAGACCTGTACAGTGGAAACTATTTTCCAATTTCATAGAAGTGTGAGAAGTGAGTTCTGTGAAAGCATTGGACTTAGTAACAGACCAAGTATACTGCTTGAGAAATACCCTATTTAACTACCCTATCTTCTTGTCAGATTTGGTGAAAATTTGTTTCAAAATTGGATGAAGAGAATTCTCAAAAATCTCATGAAAATTTTGCTGAATTGTATAAAACTTTGTAATTCACATAGATGAATATTCTGAAAATTTCAAATTGGAGCACTGGAAATGTCAAAATTGGTCCATGTAGCTTAATCACATTGTGCGTAACAACCTCGGAGAGAATTCTTAGTGTGTTTGCAGGGCAGATTACATTTAGTATTCAACATTACAAAAAGAGCCCTAGGGTGAAGGGTGTGAGATTGTCAGATCCCTGGGCGCAGGATGTAAGCCAATAAGATCTTTGGAAGGGGATTTTTTTTAATAAAAAACATTGATTACCTCGGTTGTTACGCAGTGTAAGGCCCTGCTGTCAGGGAATTATTGCATCGACCTCGGGCTCCGCCCTCGGTGCTCACACAGTAATTCCCTGATAGTAGGGCCTTACCCTATACAAAAAAGTTTGAAGCAATGCAAGAAACTCACAATACAAATTGCCTAACCTCTTGCAACCTTGCACATGCATAGAGCATCATTACTTCTGAGGTATGACTCACATTTTATAAGAGGATAAATGAGTCTTTACAATTAAAATTTATTGAAGACACACGAAAATCTAGTCCAGATTTTGGATTATAGTGCCGGTGTGGAATAATCTCCAGATATCTAACGGAACTGTTAAAATGAAGGAAAAGTAATGGATAGGAGACCTAGATAGAATACCAGAGTCCAAATATTTGAGAACCTATGTGTCAAACCCCTAAAACTCTAACTTCAAGTGTTGAAATGGCCTCATAACCTAAGAATAATTGATTTCAACTCACCATCCCATATAATAGCAAGCTATTTAGGCCCACGCACCCTATGAATTTACCATAATGGTTTCACAAATTTGGAGATGTGAATTTTGTGGTTCTATTAAGGTGAGTGAAGTGTAAAATTGAAATTTCAGTACACACATATTTGAAAGTGCATCCCTTAAACAGTAAAGTAAGTTCCAAACTGTGTTTCTGAATGGGGCCCTGCTGTGTATGTCCTCCTTTCTTAGGGAGATGAACAAAGTTGAACACAAAAAGCACTACCAAAATATACCATAAAGTGATGGTCTGATGGTAGGACCTGTTAACAATGGACAGCAAGATCACTTTCATCACTATGACTCTCCACATCATATGTATGAAAGTGATCAGACTGTGAATCATTCCTCATAAATATCCACACTAAAAGAAAAGTATCATGGCTCCATGACAACTTTGCTCATTCTAAAGCACTTTGAGAAAATTCCGAGTAACCCTACCTTATATTCATGAATATCCCTTGTAGAAAAGAACAGGGATATTAGGTGTACTCAATAAGAGTAAAAGGGAAAGTATCATTATCTATGTAAGAAACCTCTCTCTTATGTGGTAGGTGTAAGAACCCTCCTCCCATGCCTTGTGATCTACTCATGTTTAGGTTATGGTAACTTTTAGCCTTGTAGCATTGTGCTTTGTGATGGGCAAAGTCTAAATGTGGAAGACATCTCAAAATGTCATGTTAGACTCAACTACATAAAAAGTATGTTTATGTTTTG